>ERZ772979.1384-NODE-1384-length-14102-cov-15.333025_pt1 | contig 14102 bp, 20 predicted proteins | sample MGYA00511130_ERZ772979 | MGnify/ENA primary metagenome ERZ772979 (study PRJEB29015, sample SAMEA2738103) | human oral metagenome | biome: human oral; feature: human-associated habitat; material: saliva | place: China | collected 2186 ... | reverse complement strand
AATTCCAAATTTATATCACTTTATAAAACTATACCCAATAACATTAGCCTTAAATCCAATAACTTATGATAAAGAAAATTCGCAAGAAAATTTGGATTCATGAAGCCAAGGTAAGATGGGTTCATAATAACGTCAAGTGTACACGCGGAGATATTGGTGAGCATTTCTGGCGCATCCTCGTAGTTGTACCCGCTGTACCTTCGCCTTCATATCCCGTGGCTAATCCTCCATTATATTGTATCTCTCAAGTACGTCCTCTTTGACGCTCCTACATCCCGACCGTTGTACCACCACTTTTTTCTCCCTGACAAAACCCCAAGCAATACACTCACAATCAGCAAACTACACATCTATCCAAAAGTGCTTACTGCGAGTTATGGTAACTCGTCGCAACAAGTTATGGTAACTCGTTCAAACGAGTTATGGTAAGTCGTTCAAACGAGTTATGGTAAGTCGTTGCAGAGAGTTATGGTAAGTCTCTGAGACGACTTATGGCAACTCGCCACATGCTCCCACAAACAGCTCAAAAATAGGCTATTACAACAGTAAAGAGTCGAACTTACACCTTCACATCCAAGGGTAACACTTGATAAAAGCTAAACTTACAGAGGATTAACCGCAGCCTTTGAGACCAAAGGTGTCGGAGAGAGCTATGAGGCGGTATCCCTACCATCAATCACATTTAGGCTATATATCTAAGACTATATTATACGTCACCCCACAGAGACCGAGGACTCCTCAGATGCATCGGGATGGAAGGCATTATATACAATACGTGCCTTAGACGGACCAATCACTCGCGTGAGATCAACAAGCGTTGCAGAAGAGATCCCCTGTACGCTATGAAAGGTAGAGAGTAGCGTATCCTTTGTCTTGGCCCCTACGCCCTTGATATAGTCTAGGCGTGAGGATAGCTGACTCTTACTGCGCTTATCACGATGAAAGGTAATGGCAAAACGATGCACCTCTGCCTGAATTTGCTCTAGAAGGTGAAAGGTTGGGCTATGATGACGTACTGGGATTTCCCTCAAAGCGTCTTCCCCATAGAGCAACGCAGCCGTACGATGACGATCATCCTTTACCAGGCCTGCAACGGGAATCTCCACCCCCAGAGAAGACAACGCATCTCGAATAGCACCGACCTGCCCCTTACCCCCATCTGCAAGGATAAGGTCTGGCAGAGCCTCCTGTGCCTCCACCATACGACGATAGCGACGTGTCACAACCTCCTTCATCGAAGCGTAATCATCTGGTCCTTCGACAGAGCGGATATTAAACTTTCGATAATCCTTCTTCGAGGGACGACCTCGTTTGAAAACGACACAAGCAGCTACAGGGTCTGAGCCCTGGATATTTGAGTTGTCAAAGCACTCTATGTGCATCGGCACACGCTCTAGGGAGAGGCGTTGCTTCAAGTCTCCAACGACCTGCATGAGCTTCTGGTCAGGATTAAGTCGCTCCGCCCGCTTGTACTTGTCTACTTTATACTGCTGGACGTTACGTTCTGAGAGCTCCAGGAGCTTTTTCTTATCCCCTCGCTGAGGAATCGTAATCGTGACATTCACATCGTCTTGCCATCCGGGATCAAAGGGAAGGATAAGCTCCCTAGCATGAGAAGCAAAACGCTGGCGTAGCTCAGTGATAGCAGAAGCGAAGAGCTCCTCCCGAGTCTCGCCCTCAATAAGGCTACGGTACTCCAGCGTATAGACCTGCGTCACCATACCCTGTGTCAGGTGCATGAAGTTCACATAGGTCGATCCATCAGCGTCCTCTTCGAAGCTGAAGACATCTACATTATGGATATGATGAGGAGCAACGGTATGCTTAACTTGGTAGTTCTCCAAATACTGTAAGCGCTCCTTATAAATTTGAGCTTCCTCAAAGCGTAGCTCACCACTGAGGCGAAGCATCTCATCCTTATACAACTCAATGACATCACGTAGATTACCTCGAAGTAGGGAGGTAATCTCTCGGATATTATGGTCGTAGTCTTCCTCTGTCTGATAGCCTACACATGGAGCCTTACACTTGCCAATGTGGTACTCAAGGCAAACCTTATACTTCCCCTGAGCTATCTTATGCGGTGAAAGATCTAGGTCACACGTGCGGATGGGATAGAGGTCACGCACCATAGCCACAGCAGCATGAGCCATGCCCGCATTGGGATAAGGGCCAAAGTGCTGTGAGCCATCGCGTGCAGGACGTCGCTCCACACGGATACGGGGAAAGTGTTCTCTATGGATAACAACCTCGGGATAGGTCTTATCATCCTTAAGCAGGATGTTGTAGCGAGGCTTGTGCTCCTTAATCAGGGCATTCTCTAGAATGAGTGCCTCTGCTTCAGAGCCCACGACGACATATTCGATGCCTCGTATCTGACGCACAAGTAACCGAGTCTTCGAGCTCTGTATATCTCGCTGGAAGTAGCTACTGACACGCCGACGAAGGTTCTTAGCCTTCCCTACATAGATAATCTCACCTGTCTGCCCAATGTACTTGTAGCAACCCGGAGCCTCGGGCAGCGTCGGCAATATCTTACGAATCTCGTCAATCGTCATAGTTCTTTTCGGGGCAAAGCAAATCTCTCAGCAAAGATACCATAAAGTCATACGAACCTGTCTCAAAGCCAAATAACCCAAAATCATCCGAGAGAACGCCCTAGACATCCGTCTAGCCACAATCAAGAGTCGAAGAAGTATCTTTGCCCAAAGCAGAGAGCCTAAACAAAGGCTCTCTGCATCTGATTATTTATTACGACAAAGTCTACGACAAAGTCTCAACAAAGAATAAACAAATGAAACTCCTCGCCCTAGACATCGATGGCACACTTGTCAATAGCCAACATCAAGTAACCACCCCCGTGCGGGACGCCCTCCTCGAAGCACAACGCACTCGCAACCTACGCATCATCCTTGCCTCAGGACGACCAACTGCAGCCCTGCGACAACTCGTACAGCTTCTAGAGCTAGAGCGATATGGTGGTTACCTCCTTCCGTACAACGGGGGTAAGGCTATTGAGCTATCTACGGGGCGCACCTTACACGCTCAGCTCCTCAGCCAGGACCTCCTGCCTCAGATTGACCACCTTATCAAGTCACACGACGTAGATGTCCTGAGCTACACCGAGGAGAATATCCTCATCGAAACTGCAGCGAATGAGTATGCACAGAAGGAAATAGATATAACAGGAATGTCCCTAAAGGTACTACCCGACTTTATGAATACATTCACCGAACCTCTACCCAAATGCCTTGCAGTCGGTCCCACGGAGAAGCTTATCCGTCTAGAAGTAGCTCTCAAGCGTGAACTAGGGCAGTATATCGATGCCTTCCGCTCAAGTGACATTTTCCTTGAAATCGTTCCTCATGGGGTGAATAAGGGTACGGCACTGGCGTCACTACTTGAGATTCTCGGCAAGACTTCCAAAGACCTTATTGCTATCGGTGATAACTATAATGATGTCGAGATGCTTCGCCTAGCAGAGACCTCCATCGCGATGGGGAATGCACCGAAGGATATTCAGCAGCTAGCAACTTTCGTCACGAAAACCAACAACGAAGATGGTGTAGCCTACGCCCTCGAGCATTTCCTTTTCCCTAGCTAGTGTTAGCCTTTCTCCCTAGTATTTATCCTCTTCACGAACCTCTTCCTCCCCGAAGAACATAAAAGGGGCCCACCGTAGCGTCAGCTATGGTGGGCCCCTTTTCTTTATCTTGATACTATTACTTTAAAACGTGGTAGCCAATCTTATCCTGCACCTTCACCATAACCCAAGCAATACCTAGGCTGATGATAAACACAATCAACGCGCCACCGTACTCATACACCTCTGATAGCAGAGCCGAGTAGGGATTCAACTGTTTCCAGAGCAGTATAACTGCCATATGGAAATAATAGATATTTCCCGAGTACTTAGCTCCAATCATCTCTAGCCATGTACCTCTCCCCAGCTCACTATGCGAAAGGAAAAGCATAAAGAGCACAAACTCAATAGGGAAAAGGCCTATTAGACTTGGTGATGCCGTATAGTTACTAAGATACAACGTCACCAACTGCTCCAACCCCATTAAGACAAGTAGTATAAAGTAGATATTAAGCCAACGATACTTTAACAGGCGACATTGATTAGCATGTATCCAATAACCCAAAGCAATATAGGGTACAGCACGAGTCAAGAAGTTAAAGACAAAGACCGACTCTGGTTTTCCAAAGAGCAACATACGAAAAGGCCCAATGGCAGCCCATAGTAAAATCAGAAAGAACAAGAGGGGCACCCAGCGTCCTTTCGTCACATATAAATAGAGAGAGAAGAATTGTAGTCCAAATAATAAGGCTGTCAAATACCACAAATGCCCCGAAGCAAAAGTGCTAAACCCCATAAAAACCCACTGAAAGTAGGTCCAATAGGAGGTGGTAATAGCCCCAAGTTGAGGCGGGGAGATTATGTTATAGAAAATCTGAAGGATAAGAATGATAGGTAGGACCTTCTTTACAGACTTCCAGATTCGCACTTGCACCTTCGAGAGGTCAGATACATAAATAAAATACCCCGTAATAGAGAAGAAAAGCTCTACTGTGCCTCCCGGTATATGTAACCACGACAATGCAAGCGGAGAATGACAAGTCACAACAACGAAGGCCAGTAGTGCCTTCAGCACATAAAGCGAAGGTATCGAATTCGCACTCAACACGTGCGTGTGTGCCTCATATGAGGACGATGAAAGTTTCATGCAGGAAAGTATCTGTAAAAACACAGCCTAGGGTCTAACTCAAGAGCTTTCTTGGAATACATAAACAAGAACGACCTTGTATAGTACAAATTATACAAAAGCGATAGCCCTTGCATACTCGCAAACATCTACCTCTCGTATAGCACTCTCTCGCTAAGCCTTACTAAGATATTCTTTATCTAATCTGATTAAAACGACGAGAGAGAGTTACGCCATGACTGACATAACCCTCTCTCCTTACTATAAGAAGCTCTACCAGCTGGCCTTCTTCACACCAGGGATGAGACCGGCAGATGCCATCTCACGGAACTGGATACGAGAAATGCCGAACTGACGCATATAGCCCTTAGGACGACCCGTCATGCTGCAGCGGTTGTGCAGGCGTACGGGAGAAGCATTGCGAGGCAGAGCCTGTAGTGCTTCGTAGTTCCCCTCAGCCTTGAGCTGAGCACGCTTGGCAGCATACTTAGCGACGAGCTTTGCACGCTTTACTTCGCGTGCCTTCATTGATTCCTTTGCCATAGTATCTTAGTTGCCTTTCTTAGCGTTCTTGAATGGAAGACCAAACTCCTTGAGTAGAGCGTAGCCCTCTTCGTCAGACTCAGCCGAGGTAACGAACGTGATGTTCATCCCTAGGATCTTCGTGATGCCATCGAGGTTGATCTCGGGGAAGATGATCTGCTCGCTGATACCGAGGGTATAGTTCCCACGGCCATCGAACTTGCTTTCGATCCCCTTGAAGTCACGGATACGAGGAAGAGCAATACGGATTAGACGTTCGAGGAACTCGTACATCTGCTCGCGACGCAGGGTAACCATGACACCGATAGGCATCTTCTTACGAAGTTTGAAGTTGGAGATGTCCTTCTTAGAGACCGTAGCTACAGCCTTCTGTCCTGTGATGGCAGAGAGCTCTGCAATCGCAACATCAATAATCTTCTTATCTGCAGTTGCAATGCCGAGACCCTGATTGATTACAATCTTCTTGAGGACGGGCACCTGCATACGAGATTTATACCCGAACTGCTCGATGAGTGCAGGAACGATGCGTTCCTTATATTCGTTCTTTAGACTTGCAGTGTTGCTCATTACTTAATCTCCTCTCCTGACTTTTTGGAATAACGAACGAGCTTCCCATCGGCGTTAAGACGACGTCCCACACGAGTAGCCTTCCCCGTCTTAGAATCTAGGACGTTGAGCTTAGCAATGTGGATAGGAGCTTCCTTCTTTTCGATGCCCCCCTGAGGGTTCTTTGCGCTTGGCTTAGCGTGCTTAGCGACGATGGCGACACCCTCGACGATGGCGCGCTGCTTGTCGACGAGGACCTCGAGTACACGACCCGTCTTGCCCTTGTCTACGCCACTGAGGACGACGACCTGGTCGCCCTTCTTGATATGTAACTTACTCATTTCTACTTTCGTCTTTAGGATTAGAGGACTTCAGGCGCCAGAGAAACGATCTTCATATTCACGGCACGTAGCTCACGAGCCACTGGGCCGAAGATACGGCTACCACGCATTTCGCCAGCAGCGTTAAGTAGGACGCAAGCATTGTCATCGAAGCGGATGTAGGATCCGTCGGGACGACGTACTTCCTTCTTCGTGCGGACAATGATAGCCTTAGAGACGACACCCTTCTTCAGGTCAGAGGAGGGGATAACACTCTTGACAGCTACGACGATAATATCTCCGACAGAGGCATAGCGACGGCGTGTGCCACCGAGGACACGGATGCAGAGAGCTTCCTTGGCGCCGCTATTATCTGCTACTACGAGTCTTGATTCTTGCTGGATCATATACTACTTAGCTCTTTCGATAATGCTGACTAGTCTCCATCTCTTAGTACGTGAGAGGGGACGAGTCTCCATGATACGGACTGTATCACCGATGTTGCACTCATTTCTCTCATCGTGGGCGTGGTACTTCTTCGTCTTATTGACGAACTTACCATAGATAGGGTGCTTTTCCTTCCACTTGACAGCGACCGTGATAGTCTTATCCATCTTATTGGAAGAAACAACGCCTACACGTTCTTTTCTTAATCTTCTCTGTTCCATCGGGAGGATACATTAATTGTTGTTGAGTTCGCGCTCACGAAGGATCGTCTTCATCTGAGCGATGCTACGACGTAGCTGACGGATCGCAGCAGGGTTATCTGCTGGAGTGACAGCGTGGTCGATGCGCTTCTTGTCGTAAGCCGCTTCTTCGGCTACCACACGCTCCTGTAGCTCGGGCGTGGTAAGCGCCTTGATCTCTGCTAACTTCATCTCTACTATTACAGGTTAGTGTTGGACATATCGTAGTCACGACGGACGACGAACTTCGTGGTTACGGGGAGCTTCTGCGCAGCTAGGCGGAGAGCTTCCTTAGCGACTTCGAAGGATACCCCTTCGATCTCGAAGAGCATACGTCCTGGGGTAACGTTGGCTACGAAGCCTTCGGGCGAACCCTTACCCTTACCCATTCGGACGTCAGCAGGCTTCTTCGTGATGGGCTTGTCGGGGAAGATACGTACCCAGACCTGACCCTGACGCTGCATATAGCGAGTCACTGCGATACGAGCGGCTTCGATCTGACGACCGGTGATCCAGCGTGTACCGAGAGACTTGATACCGAAAGAACCGAAGGCGAGCTGGTTGCCACGCTGAGCATTACCCTTGGCGCGACCCTTCTGGACTCTTCTAAACTTAGTTTTCTTAGGTTGTAACATTGCTGTCTTCTGTTCTTATACGTTAGCGATTACCCCCACGTCTGCCACCACGAGCATCACGACGGCCATCACGACGTTCGCGACCGCCTTCACGGCGACCACCATGTCCTGGCTGAGGGTTGGTGAACGAAGGAGCGAGGTCACGCTTGCCGTAGACTTCACCCTTGCAGATCCACACCTTGATACCGAGGATACCGACCTTGGTCAGTGCTTCTGCACGAGCATAGTCGATGTCAGCACGTAGGGTGTGCAGGGGAGTACGTCCTTCCTTGTACATCTCGGAACGAGCGATTTCAGCACCGTTCAGACGGCCAGAGATCTGGACCTTGATGCCCTCGGCACCACCACGCATAGCAGCACCGATGGCGCCCTTGACAGCACGGCGGTAAGCGATCTTGCCCTCGAGCTGACGAGCGATGTTATCGGCTACGATAGCAGCATCGATATCGGGGCGACGGACTTCATAGATATTGATCTGGACGTCCTTGTTGGTGATCTTCTTGAGCTCTTCCTTGAGCGTATCTACATCCTGACCGCCCTTACCGATGACGACACCGGGACGAGCAGTACAGATCGTGATGGTCACGTGCTTGAGGGCACGCTCGATGACGATACGAGAGACACTTGCCTTAGCCAGACGGACGCTCAGGTAGCGACGCAGACGGCTATCTTCAAGAAGCTTGTCACCGTACTTACGACCGCCATACCAGTTGGAATCCCATCCACGGATGTATCCCAAACGATTGCTTATAGGATTAATCTTTTGTCCCATCTGGTTTAGTTCTCTTTATTATTTAGTGAATCGACAACGATCGTGACGTGGTTCGAACGCTTGCGGATGCGATACCCACGACCCTGAGGGGCGGGGCGCATACGCTTGAGCGTAGCTGCTCCATCGACGAAGATGCGAGAGATATAGAGCTCTCCATCCTCGGCCTTGCGTCCGTTCTTCTCTTCCCAGTTAGCGATAGCAGAGCGGAGGAGCTTCTCCACGCGAGCTGCAGCTTCCTTGTTAGAGAACTTGAGCACCCCGAGGGCACGACCTACCTCCATACCACGTACGAGATCTGCCACTAGACGCATCTTACGAGGCGATGTGGGGACGTTACGCAGCGAGGCGAAGTAGGTATTCTTCAGGGCTTGCTTTCTTTCTTCGGCTGATATTTTCTTTCTTGCACCCATTGTTTCTTAATCTTACTTAAAGGTCTGAATTACTCAACAGCCGAATTACTTCTTCTTGTTACCGCCATGACCACGGAAGGTACGGGTGGGAGAGAACTCTCCGAGCTTGTGGCCGACCATGTTCTCCGTGATGAAGACAGGGATGAACTTGTTCCCGTTGTGAACGGCAATCGTATGACCGACGAAGTCAGGGCTGATCATCGAGGCGCGAGCCCAAGTCTTGATGACGGACTTCTTGCCCGATTCATTCATCGCCAAGACCTTCTTCTCGAGCTTGAGGTGGATATATGGACCTTTCTTTAGTGAACGACTCATAATTCTGTTGGTTTAATCGATTACTTCTTACGTCTCTCGATGATGTACTTAGACGAGTGCTTCTTAGGAGCACGTGTCTTTAGGCCCTTAGAGTAGAGACCTGTACGTGAGCGTGGGTGACCACCAGAGGCACGACCTTCACCACCACCCATGGGGTGATCGACAGGGTTCATGACGACACCTCGGTTGTGAGGACGACGACCGAGCCAGCGGCTGCGACCTGCCTTACCTGAACGCTCGAGGGCGTGGTCTGAGTTACCTACGCTACCGATAGTAGCCTTGCAAGCGGAGAGGATGCGGCGGGTTTCACCCGAAGGCATCTTGATGACCGCATAGAGACCTTCGCGAGAAGTAAGCTGAGCGAAGACACCCGCAGAGCGGACCATCTTAGCTCCCTGACCTGGACGAAGCTCGATATTGTGGATGATCGTACCGACAGGGATGTTAGCCAGTGGGAGGCTGTTCCCTACCTCAGGAGCTGCTTCAGCACCTGACATCACTTGCTGACCTACCTGCAGGCCGTTAGGAGCGAGGATATAAGCCTTCGCACCATCGGCATAGTACAGCAGAGCGATACGAGCCGTACGATTGGGATCGTACTCGATGCTCTTGACTGTAGCAGGGATACCGTCCTTGTTCCTCTTGAAGTCGATGAGACGAAGCTTCTGCTTGTGACCACCACCGATGTAGCGCATGGTCATCTTACCGGTGTTGTTACGACCACCGGACTTCTTCTTACCTACGACAAGGGACTTCTCTGGTGCGCTGGCAGTGATGTTATCGAACGCACCAATAACCTTATGTCTTTGCCCCGGGCTTGTGGGCTTTAGTTTACGTATTGCCATTGTTCAGCTTAGATATTAGCGTAAAAGTCGATGGTCTGCCCCTTCTCTAGGGTAACGATCGCCTTCTTGAAGGCAGCGACCTTACCACGGATCAGTCCGCTCTTGGTATAGCGAGCCTTACGCTTGCCGCTATAGTTTACAGTGTTTACGCTCTCGACCTTTACTTGATACAGAGCCTCGATCGCCTTCTTGATTTCGACCTTGTTGGCATCTGGAGAGACGCGGAAGACGTAGCGCTCAGCAGTCTTCTCCGTCAGGGCTGTTGTCTTCTCCGTGATAACGGGCTTGATGATAATTCCCATGATTCTTTTCTCCTTATGATTATGCCTTGAGCTGTTCGTTGATCACAGCAACAGCAGCCTCCGTCAGGACGAGCTTCTTGCAGTCAAGCACCGAGTAGGTGTTGAGCTGGAAGGCGTTCATCACACGAGCGGTGCGGATGTTGCGCGAAGAGAGTACGAGGTTGTCAGAGAGGGCCTCTACAACGAAGAGAGCCTTCTTGTCTGCCACCTGGAGAGCCTGAGAGAGCGCGATGAAGTCCTTAGTCTTCGGTGCTGCTAGCTCGAAGTTCTCGATGACGATAATCTCCTGCTTCTGAGCCTTGTAGGTTAGGGCAGAGCGGCGAGCCAGAGCCTTCACCTTCTTGTTCAGCTTGAAGCTGTAGTCACGGGGCGTAGGGCCGAAGACACGACCACCACCGACGAGCACGGGAGAGTTGATATCCCCACGACGAGCACCTCCGCCGCCCTTCTGACGGATGAGCTTACGGGTACTACCCGAGATCTCGCTACGCTCCTTTGACTTATGCGTACCCTGACGCTGGTTGGCCAGATACTGCTTTACGTCCAAGTAAATGGCGTGGTCGTTAGGCTCGATAGCAAAGACTGCATCATCGAGCGTGATCTTGCGACCCGTATCCTCTCCCTTGATGTTATATACACTCAGTTCCATTTACTTCTCGATTGCAATGATTGAACCTTTAGCACCTGGCACACTACCCTTCAGCAGAAGGAGGTTGTGCTCGGGCATTACCTTGATCACCTCGAGGTTCTGAACGGTCACACGCTCATTACCTGTCTGACCCGCCATACGTGTTCCCTTGAAGACCTTAGCTGGGTACGAGCATGCTCCTACAGAACCGGGAGCACGAAGACGGTTGTGCTGACCGTGGGTAGACTGACCGACACCGCCGAAGCCGTGACGCTTGACGACCCCTTGGAATCCCTTACCCTTAGAGGTACCGATGACGTCTACGAAGACTGCGTCCTCGAAGAAGTTTACATCGATCACATCACCCAGATGATACTGGGCGATATCGAACCCCTTGAACTCGGCCAAGTGTCTCTTGGCGGCAACGCCTGCCCTCTGGAAGTGACCCTGAAGCGGCTTGGACGTGTGCTTTTCCTTAGCATCAACGAACCCAAGCTGTAGAGCTTCGTAGCCATCCTTTTCCAGGGACTTGATCTGCGTTACCACGCAAGGACCTACTTCGATAACAGTGCATGGGATGTTCTTCCCCTCGGCACTGAATACGGATGTCATTCCGATTTTCTTTCCTAATAAACCTGGCATTTCAGTTTCTTATTTAGTTGATCACACCTTGATTTCTACTTCTACACCGCTGGGGAGCTCGAGCTTCATGAGAGCATCGATCGTCTCAGCCGTGGAGTTGTAGATGTCGATGAGTCGCTTGTAGGAGCTAAGCTCGAACTGCTCGCGGCTCTTCTTGTTGACGAAGGTCGAGCGGTTCACCGTGAAGATACGCTTGTGCGTAGGCAGGGGAATAGGTCCGCTGACTACAGCTCCAGAGGCCTTGACGGTCTTGACGATCTTCTCTGCCGACTTGTCGAGCAGCGTGTGATCGTACGACTTCAACTTGATTCTAATCTTTTGGCTCATATCTCTAGTTGTAATACTATTTACTTGATCAGATCTACACGACCGCCGACTTCCTCTAGGACCTGGCGTGCGATAGACGAGGACACTGCTTCGTAGTGAGAGAAGGTCATCGAGGACGTTGCGCGACCAGAGGTGATCGTACGCAGGCTCGTCACATAACCAAACATCTCAGCCAGAGGCACAGAAGCCTTCACCAGACGAGCGCCTGATGGTGTGCTGTCCATACCCTCTACAGAGCCACGACGCTTATTCAGGTCACCGATCACATCACCCATGTTTTCCTCAGGCGTATCGACCTCTAGGTGCATGATAGGCTCGAGGAGGACAGGACCAGCCTGAGCGCAGGCATTCTTGAACGCCTGGATAGCACAGATCTCGAAGGAGAGCTGGTCAGAGTCCACGGGGTGGAACGAACCGTCGAGGAGCGTTACCTTGAGCTTATCTACTGCGTAGCCAGCAAGTACCCCATTGGCCATAGCCTTCTGGAAGCCCTTCTGTACGGAGGGGATGAATTCCTTAGGTACGTTACCGCCCTTGACTTCGTCTACGAACTGTAGGTCGCCTTCGAAGCCTTCGTCAGCGGGCTCTACACGTACGATGATGTCAGCGAACTTACCACGACCACCAGTCTGCTTCTTGTACACTTCACGTAGCTCGACGGGCTTCGTGATAGCTTCCTTGTAGGACACCTGGGGCTTACCCTGGTTAGCCTCTACCTTGAACTCACGCTTCAGACGGTCGATGATGATCTCTAGGTGGAGCTCACCCATACCACTGATGACGGTCTGGCCGGTCTCTTCGTTGGTCTGTACACGGAAGGTGGGGTCTTCTTCGGCGAGCTTAGCCAGACCGACACCCATCTTGTCCATATCCTTCTGCGTCTTAGGCTCGACAGCGATACCGATAACAGGCTCGGGGAAGTCGATCGACTCGAGGATGATGGGGTTATCTTCGTCACAGAGCGTGTCACCCGTACGGATGTCCTTGAAGCCTACACCTGCACCGATGTCACCGCAGCCGATGACCTCCATGGGGTTCTGCTTGTTGGAGTGCATCTGGAAGAGGCGCGAGATACGCTCCTTCTTCTCTGAGCGAGAGTTGTAGACGTAGGAGCCTGCAGGGAGCTCACCGGCATAGACACGGAAGAAGCAGAGGCGACCTACGTAGGGGTCAGTAGCGATCTTGAACGCAAGAGCGGTCAGAGGAGAGCTAGGATCGACCTTGCGGACGATCTCCTTCTCTGGATCACGTGGGTCGGTACCGATGACCTCGGGGTTGTCCATAGGGCTGGGCAGGTAGGCTGCGACAGCGTCGAGGAGCGTCTGTACCCCCTTGTTCTTGAAGGACGAACCGCAGAGCATGGGGTTGATCTTCATCGCGAGCGTCCCCTTACGCAGAGCGGCACGGATCTCAGCCTCGGTGATCGTGGAGGGATCATCGAAGTACTTCTCCATCAGGACATCGTCACAGTCAGCAAGCACCTCAAGCATCTTGTCGCGCCACTCTTCGGCCTCGGCCTGGAGCTCAGCGGGGATGTCGATCGTGTCGTAGTGAGAGCCCATCGTCTCGTCGTCCCAGACTAGAGCCTTCATCGTCACGAGGTCTACGACCCCACGGAAGGTCTCTTCCTGACCCACAGGGATCTGGATAGGACAAGGAGTAGCGCCCAGGATGGTCTTGATCTGGCGAACAACCTCAAAGAAGTTGGCACCCGAGCGGTCCATCTTATTTACGTAGCAGATACGGGGCACACGATACTTGTCAGCCTGACGCCATACAGTCTCACTCTGAGGCTGTACACCACCCACAGCACAGAAGGTAGCGACAGCACCATCGAGGATACGGAGCGAACGCTCTACCTCTACAGTGAAGTCCACGTGCCCTGGGGTGTCAATCAGGTTGATCTTGTACTTCGTATTGTCGTAGTTCCAGAAGGTCGTCGTAGCAGCAGAGGTGATCGTGATCCCACGCTCCTGCTCCTGCTCCATCCAGTCCATCGTAGCACCCCCATCATGCACTTCACCGATCTTATGGGTAAGACCTGTGTAGAAGAGGATACGTTCGGACGTGGTCGTCTTCCCGGCATCGATGTGAGCCATGATGCCGATATTTCTCGTAAGTTCTAGGTGTTTGTGGTCAGCCATTGTCTTTTGCCTTTCTTAGAATCTGAAGTGAGCAAATGCACGGTTGGCTTCAGCCATACGGTGCATATCTTCCTTGCGCTTGAAGGCGGCACCCTGACTGCTAAATGCATCCACTATTTCTGCTGCGAGCTTATCTGCCATGGTCTTACCACCGCGCTTGCGAGCATAGAGGATGAGGTTCTTCATAGAGATAGACTCTTTACGCTCGGGGCGGATCTCCGTTGGCACCTGGAAGGTAGCACCACCGATACGGCGGCTCTTGACTTCTACCTGAGGAG
>ERZ772979.1380-NODE-1380-length-14113-cov-12.788946_pt1 | contig 14113 bp, 8 predicted proteins | sample MGYA00511130_ERZ772979 | MGnify/ENA primary metagenome ERZ772979 (study PRJEB29015, sample SAMEA2738103) | human oral metagenome | biome: human oral; feature: human-associated habitat; material: saliva | place: China | collected 2186 ... | reverse complement strand
TGCGGCGCTTCTCGCCCCCGTAGTCAGCGCGCACCGCCTCTAGAAGCGCACCGTAACGTTCCTCATCGATCCGGCGAGCCCCGTACAGTCTGTGGAGTGCAACCTCGGCGGACACACCAAAGCGGCGCGCGAGGGCACGGTAGTCCTGCACAGTTGTCGCTTCATTGAAAGCCTTCAGCACCTCGTCAGGTAGCAGCACACATGCGGCGACGCGATTGCACCATGCCTCTTCACCGGTTCCACCAAGCAACTGATCGCCCCCAGACAATGCACTGTGTCCGAGAAGCAAGTGAGCAAACTCGTGCAGAAGGGTGAAGTTCTGTGCGCTATACGGTTCGTCAGCGACGTTGACAAAAATCAGGGGCGCAAGATCGTCGTAGAGGCTAAAGCCACGGAACTCATCAGTAGACAGAGGCCGATAAGTATTGTTTCCGACGATGCCACTCATCATCACAAGGGCACCCACGTCTTCGAGCGCTTTGACAATGTCACGTTGCCATTGGTCCGGGCTGGTCGCATTCACCCGATCAAGACGCAGAAGCTCGCGCACACGGCGAGCAATCATGTGCGGATTATCCTGCGTGCTCGCAGACCCTAGGAATGGAAGTTTCTCCGCTCCCTGTTCGAGGGCGTAATCGTGATACCAATCCTGGAACTGCTGATAGCGGTCGATGGTGTCGAGAAGATTCCCTGAGGGACGCGCAATAGCGGCACTCTCACGGGTACGCATATCGGCGATTGGCAGCGCCTCATCGGGTGGTTCAGGCATGATGAGCGCCCCGAGGGACGTGTGGGTGTAAGCCGCAAACTTCTCGAGATCGTGAAGAGTCGGCTGGCCGCTTCCGTCCATCCAGTCCCCAAGTTTTGGGAACTTCGTCAGTGCTTTCTCAAAGGTACGCCCAGAGCGCTGGAGGGCCCACGAGAGCACTGACTGACTGACGGCGACTCGCGCGCTCATGGCGTTCCTCCTCCCACGCACATACCGATGTCACTATCGTACAGTGGGCCCCTTCATTTCCGTCTCTTTGGGGTGTTTTCTCACCCGTATCACCCTCGCCAAACGAGAGTCTCCTGCTATCGCACTCGTCATCAGGACAACCATCGTGGCGACGGTGCCGCTACTCCCTAAAAAGGGTGTCGGCGCGAGCCTCAGGCCCGCGCCGACACCTTCATCTCACGCCCTGGGGGCGCTCACAACGATCGGCAGAGCGTCGCCGCGAGCATCGCTCGGAGGCTGCTCCCCCGCCTGCAGAGTCAGGCTCTGCCCGTCCCACGAGCACGCCGCGCCCGGCGTGAGAATCGTGGAACGCGAGTAGTCGAATCCGCTCGGCAAACCCGACACCTGCGTGACGGACGCATCCGCCACCACGGCGACGTGGTCCTCGTGAACGAGGAGGCGGACCCAGGCCTCGTCCTCGGACGAGTGGGCACTGACGCGCTCGAAGTCCTTGGCCGACAGCGCACGCACGCCGCGCAATTCCGAGCCGTACAGGTCGTTCCACGCGCCCAGGCCCTCGAGACATTCGCGCTGCCCGCGCGGGATCGTGCCATCGGCCTTCGGACCCACGTTGAGCAGGAGACGACCGCCGCGCGAGACCACGTCCACCAGGTGTCGGACAGCAGCCGCACCGCTGAGGTACTGGTGCTCGTCCTCGGCACGATTGTAGCCGAAGGACAGGCCGACACCTCGGCAGTTCTCCCACGGCTTGCCGCTCGTCTCCGAGTCTCCCATGTGCTGGTATTCGCTGGTCAGGTAATCCGCGTGGACGCCGCCGTAGCGGTCGTTCGTGACGCCCTCGGGGCGCTTCGCGTAGAAGTACTCGAAGAGCGTCCCCAAGCCGTAGGGACCGAAGTTCTTCCCCTCATCGGGCCAGTCAATGTCGTTCCAGATGACGTCGGGCTGGTAGCGGTCAATGAGGTCTCGCACGTGCACGAAGCAGTAGCGCGCGTAGTCGGCGTCCTTCGGGCGACATAGATCCTTGCAATCGTCCTCGGAGAGGATGGGACGCGCGGGCCGATAGTGCCAGTCCAGGCCACCGGAGTAGTACAGGCCCACTCGCAGCCCCTCGTCGCGCGCGGCGTCCGCAAAGCCGGCCACGAGGTCGCTACACGGGCCTCGTCGCACGGTGTTGCGCGTGCCCGTCTCGGGGGCATCCCACAGGGTCACGCCGTCGTGGTGCTTCGTCGTCAGCACCGCATACCCGGCGCCGCCGCGATGGAAGAGCCGCATCCACTCGGCCGGATCCCACGCGTCGGGGTCCCACGCATCCAGGAAGGCGTCGTACGAGGCCGCACCGTACAGGTCCTTGTGGCGCAGCGCGGCCGGGGAGCCTGGGATACGAATCGTGTTGAAATACCACTCTGCGTAGGAATTGTGAGTAAACCAGGCCTCCCAGTCCTCCTCGACGCCCAGCTCGCCGTGGTCCTCAGCCCACGCGGGCACCGAGTAGGGGCCCCAGTGAACGAAGATCCCCAGCGGGGCGTCCTCGAACCACTGCGGGGTCGGGCGAGCCAGCGAGCTCCAGCACTCGGAATCGTTCATCGTTTCGCTCATATTCGTCACCGTCCTCCGAAGGCGCCCAGGGTGACGCCCTTTTCCAGCTGCTTCTGCAGGAACACGACCAGCAGGATCGAGGGAATCGTCGTCATCGTCACCGCGGCCATCAGCGGACCCCAGTCGGTGCCGCGCTCGCCCGAGAACATCTGCAGGCCCAGCGGGATCGTCGCCAGCGACGAATCATTGACCACAATGAGGGGCCACAGGAAGGAGGACCAGTAGTCGATGAAGGCGAAGACGCCCACGACCGTGATCGGCGCCTTGAGCAGGGGCAGCAGGACCTTCGTGAGAATCTGCCAGTCACTGCACCCGTCGATGCGTGCCGCCTCCTCAAACTCGAGGGGCAGGGACAGGAGGAACTGACGGATCAGGAACGCGCCAAACGCGCCGAAGGCGAAGGGCACAATCAGCGCGAAGTAGGAGTTCACCAGGCCCATGCGCTGCATGCCGATGTACAGGGGGATCACGAGGACTTCCTGGGGCAGGACGAGCGTACCCAGGAACAGCATGAACAGGTGATCACGACCCTTGAAGCGCAAGCGCGCGAACGCGTAGGCCGACAGGACCGACACGACAACCACGAGGGCCGCACCTGCCAGCGACACGATGAACGAGTTGAGGACAACTCGTCCAAACGGAATAGAGTTAAGAGCAGACGGATAGTTATCCCAGGCGATTCGACTGCCCGTCGGACTCAGGCTGAAGACCTCTGTCGTGGGCTTGAGGGAGGTCGCGACCATCCACGCGAAGGGGAAGAGGAACGCGATCGCGATCAGGCTTAGGATAACGACCGAAATCGTCGTTGATACGCGCTTGTTATGCATCGTAATTCACCCACTTCTTCTGGCCAGCGAACTGCAGGGCCGTCACCGTCATGACAATCACGAAGAGCACCCACGCCATCGCGGACGCGTACCCGAGCTTGTCGAAGGAGAAACCATTGCGGTACAGGGCAAGCACGATCGTGTTAGTCGCCTCGCCCGGGCCTCCCAGCGTCAGGAAGTAGGGCTGAGCGAAGACCTTGAAGGCGCCAATGACCGTCATGACCGTGCAGAAGAAGACGGTCGGGGAAATCATCGGGAAGACGACCTTGAAGAAGCGCTGAACGCCGTTGCAGCCGTCAATCGTCGCGGCCTCGAGCACCGAGGTGTTCAGGCCATTGAGGCCTGCCGTGAGCACGACGATGTTGTAGCCCAGACCCTGCCAGAGGCTCATCATGAGCAGCGAGCCCATCGCGAGAGCCGGGTGGTTCAGGAATGGGATGTGCTCGATCCCGAAGACGGCCAGGGCCGAGTTGACCACGCCGTTGTCGGAGAGCATGAGGCGCCAGATCAGCGCGTTACCGACCATCGGCGTGACAACCGGGATGAAGAAGATGACGCGCAGGACGCGGCTGAGCCACTCGGGAACGCGCTGGAGCCAGTAGCTCAGGCCGATCGAGATCACCAGGTTCAGTGCCGTGTAGCAGGCGGCGAACACGATGGTGTTGCGCATGACCGTCCAGAACGCCGGGTCCTCGCCGCTGAGCATGCGCCGGTAGTTTTCCACTCCGATGAAGCGGCCGCCACCGAAGATCGACCAGTCGAAGAAGGAGATCACGAGGGACGCGATCAAGGGCAGGACGATGAAGAGAAGGAAGCCCGTCATTCCGGGCGAAAGATAGACGAGGGCGCGCAGGCCATCGCCCCGCCGACCCTCAGCGCGCACGGATTCTTTGCCGCGCTTGGAGGCCTTCGCCTCCCCCGCGCCCGCAGCGCCCGAGGGCGCGTCGCGGCCGGGTTTCACAGTGTCAACGCTCATAAGCTATGCACACCTTTCCGTCGAATGTCAGTGGGTTCCACAGACGCACTCACGCCGTCGTTAGCGTTAACGGGAAGGAACCCACGAAACGAGGCCGGGGAACCGAGCGGACCCCGGCCTCGTTCAGGGGGAGCTGGGATCAGCCAGCGGAGTTCTGCAGATCGGTGAGGATATCCAGCGCAGTCTTCGTGCCGCGGAAGCCCTCAGGCGAGTACTGCTGGAAGGACGTGTTGATCTGGTTCCACGTCGTGGTCGTCACGAGCGGGGTGCCGTTCTCGAGGAGGACACGCACGGCCTCAGCGCTGTCCTCAGGCTTGTTGGCAGCCCACTTGTCCATCGCGGACTCGACGGAGGGGACGGTACCCTGCTTGTCAGCAACCGTACCGATGACCTCGGGGGTCACGAGCTCCTTCAGAACGTTGAAGGCCGCCTGCTTGTCCGGGCAGGACTTCGAGATGCCGAAGCCGGAACCCTGGATGACCGCGCGGGGCTGGCCGGTGGGGGTCGGCAGAACCGCGACGCCAAGCTTATCGCCCAGCTCCTTCTCGAAGGAGCCGTACATCCACGGGCCGTCCACGATCATCGCGGCGGTGCCGGAGGTGAAGGCCGTCTGCGCCGGGCCGTCGTTGTCCGCAGCGTTCGGAGCAACCGCGACCTGCTCCTTGTGGACCAGGTCGAACGCGAACTGGACGCCCTCGACGAACTTGGGATCCGTCAGCGTGTTCTTGCCATCCTTGGAGACCTGCCCACCAAAGGAAATGCCGAAGTCACCGGGCGCGTTGCCCAGGAGGAGCGGCTTGACCGCCATGCCATACTTGCCGTCCCCCGTCAGAGCCTTGGCATCCTTGAGGAACTGGTCGGTCGTGTAAGAGGTCGAGGGCGCCTGCAGGCCGGCCTTCTCGAACATTTCACGGTTGTAGTACAGGACGTCGGGCTCGGCGTCGTAGGGCAGGGCCAGGACCTTGCCATCGACCGTCATGCCCTGCATCATCGCAGCGTTGTAGTCGGAGGCTTTAATGCCAGCGGCTTCCATGTAGGAGTCGAGAGGCTCGAGGAGGCCGGACAGCTCCTGCGCACGGGCTGCCTGCGTGGTCAGGATGCAGGGCGCATCCGAGGCGACCATTCGAGTCTTGACCTTGGTCCAGTAGTCGTTGAAGGCCGGGCCGTCGAAGGTCAGGGTGAAGTTAGGATCCTTCTCCTTGGCAGCATCGATGAAGGACTGCCACTGGGCGCGGTCGTTGTCCGTGGAGACCCAGGTGTACATCTGGTGGACCTGATCGGAACCGGAACCACCGCTGGACGAGGTGCTTCCCGATCCGCACGCGCCTGCGAGCAGGGCGAAGGCCGAGGCAGTCGCACCGAGTGCGAGGAACTTGGAGATAGTGGGGCGCACGATGCGCTCCTTCCTTGTCAGGGCACCGGGAGTTCCAGTGGTCGCGTCGCCTCTCTGTAACGCGGTTCCGGGAACGTTCCCGCAAGTGCCGTCTCTCGTCATTGAAATTGACAGGACAACTATACCATTCCCCAACCTGGGCACACAACCCTGATTTTAACTTTGATCACATTCACCCATTAACTCTGACTATCCTATGAAACTTCGTAAGAACGCAGGCAACAGGGTTTTCAATCGTTTCCGTCAAACTCTTGCCAGCCTGTCACCCGTCCAGGTGGATTAAACAGGGATTTCAGTCAGCGAGCACTTCCTTCAGCGCCTCATCCAGGGAAACTTCCGCTCCGGCGATCATGTCTTCCAGGTTCTCGAGCGTATAGTGCGAGGGGCCCGCCAGGAAGGCGACCATTGCGCCGACGTCAGAAGCGTCCACTCCCATGTGGGCCGCCCACGCGCGCTGGTACAGGCGCAGCTGAGTCACGAAGTAGGCGACCTTGTCCGGCTTGGTCGTGGCGGTCACCGGGCGTCCGCTCTTCCAGTCGACGACCAGGTAGCGAGGCCCATCTCCGCTGACCCTTTCAAAGACAGCGTCGATACGGCCCTGGACGGACACGCCGCCCACCTCCACCGAGAAAGCCTCCTCGATTGCGACGGCACGGTAGTCCGCGAGCTCGTCCGCAAGGAACGCGCGGAAGTTCGCGCGCAGCCGCTCAAGGCGCTCGCGTTCACCATCCGTCAGCAGAGCCTCCTCTGCCCCGTCGTCACTGCCGGCCAGCGCGGCGTCCTCCCCCACGCCCACACCGGCGCCCGCACCGATCTCCGAGGCCGGATCCGCGCTCGCGAGGTGAAGCTCGCGCTCCACCCACGCGTGAAACACCGTGCCCAGCGCGGAAAACGAGCTGGGGCGAGCAGGCATGGGTCGGCGCATGTCGCGCGCAAACTCATCCGCGTCCTGTAGGAGCGCCGACACGGACGTCGCGGGCACGCGCTCGGCCCACAGGTCGACAACCGGCGTCTCCAGACCCAGGTGGTACTCCTCGATGAGGGCGACCGTATCGCGCACCGCGGGGTCATCACCCAACTGCGCCAAGGCCTCGTACACGTCCTGGTCCTGCGCCAGATCGCGGATCTGCGCCTCGACGGCCTGCGCGGCCGCGGCGACCCGCTGGCGAGAGGGCCCAGGTTCCTCCGGGAAGGTCTCGAACACCCGCGCACCCGCGCCCTGATCACTGCCCTCCTCGGCCTGAGGGACAGGCATCATCAAGCATCTGCCCTCCCCCACCGAGGACTTCACGGCGTGGTCACGCCACCGCCCGTTGGACCACATCTGCGGGGCTTCGATGGCACCGACCGTACCCGACGAGACACCAGGCGTGTGCTCAAAGAGCTGGGCGCTGGCATCCATCAGGTAGCGCGACGGATGCGTCACCTTCTTATTGAACCCAGACATCCAGGAGCCCACCAACAGCTGAGCGCTGCGCGCACGCGTCATGGCCACGTAGGCCAGGCGACGCTCCTCACGCTCCGCGTGTTCCCCGAGGGAAGCACCGTACTCGCCCTCCAGCCACTTTTTGAAGGCAGTCGACGGATTCTTTGCCCCCTCAACGTCGAACTCGAAAGGCGGCAGATCTGCTCGATCCCCTCGCAACGGATGCGGCAACGAGCCGGCGTCGGTCACCCATGCCTTGTTCGCGGGAGGATCATCCGTCCACGGTCGGCTCTTGCTCTTGTGCAGGGGGAACGAGCCATCGGCCAGCCCAAACACCACAACTCCATCCCATTCAAGGCCCTTCGAGCCGTGGACGGTCAGGATCTGGACGGCGTTCGGGTCCGGCTCGCCCAGCGGAGCATCCAGCCCGTCCTCACGTTTCTCCGCCATGTCCAGATACGCCAGGAAGGACCCGAGGGACGCACCCGGAGTCTCTTGCTCGTAGGCTGCAGCCACAGAAATGAACTCATCGAGCGCCGCACGCCCGCCCATCGACAGCGGATCCGCGATCACGTCGTCCAGGGTGCCCATGATGAGGATCGCGCGCTCGACTTGCTCGGTAATGGAACGCCCCACGCCCTCGCGAACCTGCCGCAGGCGTTCACCAAGCAGCCGCACGCGGCGCACGGCCTCCTCGCTGATCGCGGGCCGACCCTCGGCCGCCCACCCGGGCGTCGGAGGGTTATCGACAGCGTCCAAGAGCACTGCTTGGTGCGGGCTGGCCCCCTCCTGACGTGCCAGGAAACGCGCCCAGTCACCCAACGCCATCAGGTCGGCCGTACCCAGGTCAATGCCAGCCAGCAGACGAGCCAGCCACGGGGATGCCTCCACGTCGTATGCCAGTTCCAAGGCGGCGCGCACATCCTGCACGGCAGGCTGATCGAGCAGACCGCCCAGGCCCACGATCTCCGTCGGGATCCCAGCCGCACGCAGGGCATCGTCGATCAACGGAAAGTCCCGACGCTGCCTGCTCAACACGGCGACGCTGCGCCGCTTGCCGTCCTTAACCGGCTGCGAGCGCACCCGCTGTACGAAATCGACCATCGCGCCGAGCGCCTCATCGTAATCCTGCGTGAAAGCAATGTCGACGGCTCCGGGCCCCGCCCCACCCCTGGGAACCAGGACGGGGGACTGCGCCTTGAGCTCCTGCTTGCCCACCTGGAAGGAGGGCACCTCACGCAGGGGCGCCGCCACCCTGTTCGCAGCGTCCAGGATCGACACGTCGTTTCGCCAGGCAGTCGACAGGGTGAGCGTCTGTCCCTCTTCCGATGCGCCGGTCTGGAAACGATCCAGGAAGGACTCCAGGGACGAGGCCGAGGCTCCCCTCCAGCCGTAAATCGCCTGATTCGGGTCTCCCACTGCGGTGACCGCATGATCTGCGAAGAGCATTGACAGCAGGTCCATCTGGATCACCGAGGTGTCCTGGAACTCGTCGAGCAGGACCGCACGGAACTCCTCACGCAGGGACGCACGAACCGCAGGGGCCTCGCGCACGATGCGCGTGGCCAGGACCAGCTGATCGGAAAAATCCAGGACGCCCATCTCGCGTTTTCGCTGCTGGTAGGCGGCGATCGGGCCCAAGAAGGCGATGCGACGCGAATTCACGTCCATGGCCTTGCGAGACTCCTTGTTCCCTCGCCCCACCTGCTCGAGCTCGCGCCCAAACTCCTCCAGGGCCTCGCGCGCACTCTCCACTGTATAGCCGTGCTCCGCAATTTCGCCCGCGAGGTGCAGGACCTTTCCAACGACGCCGGCCGGGGTGAGCTCATCATCCAGGTCGGTGGGCCACGACTCAACGATCTGCGTCATCAGGTCGATCGCGCCAGCCTCCGAGAGCATCGAGAAATCGGGGTCGAGGCCGATGCGCATCCCGTGCTCGGACACGATGCGTTCGGCGAAGGAGTTGTAGGTCAGCGCCACCGGGTCCTCGTCGAGGCGCTCGCGCAGCTGGGGCATCTCGCGCGAGAGCAGGCGGATACGTTCGCGCAGGCGCTCCCCCAGCTCGCCCGCAGCCTTGCGCGTGAAGGTGAGGCCAAGGATCGATGACGGGCTCAAGTCCGGGTGGTTGGCGAGGAGCCAGAGCACACGCATCGACATGGTCTCGGTCTTGCCCGACCCGGCGCCCGCGACGACGAGGAGCGGGCGGCGCGGAGCCTCGATGACGCGCACCTGCTCGGGGGTCGGAGTCTTTGTCGCGTCGACGATTGCCTGGATCTGCAGGGCACCGAGATTCATCGCACTGTCCTTTGTCACGTCACTCCACCACCTTGTGGCCGCGCTCGCGTGCCGGGCACAGCCGATCGAAGGGACAGAACAGGCACGCCGTATCCGAGGGGCGCGCCTCAAAGTAGGGGCCTCGCGCGGACACAGCGACCTCGCGAACCTTGTCGTGCCAATCCTCCAGGGCCTGCCCCTCGAGGCGCGGCTGATCGAAATACTTCGGCTTATCGTCGCCAAGCAGGGCGATGCGCGCTCCCGCGACCCTCTCGCCCGAGGCAAGCAGGGCCATCTGGTACGCCGCCAGCTGCGGATTATCGGGGACGGTCTTCGCCGAATATCCGCTCTTTCCGGTCTTCAGGTCGGTGACGCGCACCCCCTCGTCGACATGCTCGAGGCGGTCCATACGCCCCCGAATGGTCACACCCTCAACCTGAGCGGACACTGTCTGCTCAACCTCAACAGGTCCGGGAATACCCTCCAGGTAGGAGGCCAGGTTATTCACGATGTCGCGGGCGTGCCGGTCGGCGACTCGCCCCGCCCACGTGTCCAGGTTGTAGCCCAGCTCCTCGATGCGCGCTTCCAGCGCCTCTGTGAGCTCCTCGGGGGTCCCGTGCGGGTGTTCCTCAGCCACGGCGTGAATCAGGGTGCCGAGGCTGGCGGCCGCGTTCGATGGGCCGTCCGCTCCGATGGTGGTGAGGAACCAGCGCAGCGGGCACGCCAGCGCGCGCTCGAATTGCGAGGGAGACAGCGTGAGCTCACCCGTGTACTCCTCGTCAGTCGTGGGCGTACCGCCCGCGCCCAACCACCGATGAGGCTGCGCGGAAGCAATCCCTTCGCGCGCCATCAGGGCCAGCAGTGTGGCGGCCAGCTGCGCGTCAGCGGGCTCATCGGGGTTGGCGGCGCGCGCCCGCAGGTCCGCGATATGCCCGGACAGGGACAGCGGCGCCTCCACCATATCCACCGGCACGATGTCGTTCTCGCGGGGCGTACCCGCCAGGCGCGCCACCAGGTCAAAGAACACCGACGGTGCCGCATCCTCCGAGCGCACCGCACCGGCGTGCACGATGCTGCGCGAGCGCGTCACGGCCGCAACGAAGAGGCGATACTCGTCATCCAGAACCGCGCGCCGGGCCGCCCTGGTCGAATCAATGAGTTCCTCGCGCCCATCCTCACCCACGGCAACGCGCCCCGCGCCCACGTCCGCAAGCAGGTCGGCGCGCAGGATCCGGTCGCGCAAGCGCAGGTTCGGCCAGGCCCCGTCCTGCAGGCCAGCGAGGGCAACGACCTGCCAGTGGCGGCCCATCGCCTGCGCGGGAGTGAGGACCTCGACGCCACCAGGGCGCACCCCCACGCGCGAAATCGTGTCGATCGGGACCGAGCCGGCCAGCAGCTCGGAGGCGAAGCGCACGGCGGATCCCGCGGGGTTGCGCTGCTCCCACACGTCGGCGACGCGCAGGAGCGCCACGACAGCGTCCAGCTGATCGTCGTACCAGCCCGAGGAGTCATCCGACGCGATAGCCCGCGAGCGCCACTCGCCAGCCACCCCGGAGGCCTCCCACAGGGACCACAGGCGCTCTTGGGGGCGCGCGCTGCCGTTCATCCCCAGCTCCCACAGGCGTGCGGCGGTCTCGAGGGGGCGCGCGAGCATGGCGGCGGCGCGGGCGCGCTTGCCGCCAGCCTGCTCGGCCTGGTCCAGGGCAGGCCGCCACGTCTGAGGGTCGCTCACGAGGTCGGCAGCCGTCAGCGGGATCGGCGGGGCCTCGTCACCCGCCTCCTCGGCGGCCTGGGCGCGCGCGGCGTTCAGACGGCGCAGCAACCGGTGAGCGGCGAGGGCGTCGGCGCGCACGAGGGGCGAGGGCAGCAGGCGCTCGGCGAGTTCGCGGCGCGCGGCCACCTCCGTGTCACTCTGTCCCGTCGGCATGGTCACCAGGTCCAGCAGCAGGCGCGTCGTCGGCTGTGTTGCAAAGTCAAAGGCGCGACTGCCTCCCGCGACGGGCACACCGCCGCGCGCCAGGTAACGGCTGGTTTCGGCAACCATCGAGGAGCTGCGCACGATGACGACCTGATCCGAAAAATCGATGCCATCGTGCAGGTGGTGGGCCCGCAGGGCGCGGGCGATGAGTGCACCCATCTGCGAGGGCGTGGCACCCAGGTGCGTCACCAGGAGCCCCTGCGGGGCATCCTCCGAGACGTCGGCCTCGCGCCGAGCGGGCGATCCGGACTGAGCGATGCGCGCACATGCCTGGCGCGCCAACTCACGCACGGCGCGGGACACGTCGTAGACCTGGCCAAGCTCAACAATCTCAACACCGAGGAGGGAAGCGAGCCTACGGTCCAAGTGCGGTTCGCCGCCGCGATAACCGGCCACGGCCACGTCGGAATCCGAAAAAGCGACGATCCGCGCGCCCGCGTCGCGGCACGCTTCCAGAAGCCTCAGCGTCGAAGGCGTGCAATCCTGCAGGTCATCAACGATCACCACGTCAGGCACCGGGCAGGGCACCTGCACCCCGCGAGAGGGCGCATCCTCCTCCCACGCATCGATCAGCTCAGCCGCGAGCGCCTGGATGCGCGACAGGTCCACACGCAGGGTCTGCGGATACTCCGGGGAGTGCTCGGGCCCCTCCTCCAGCGCGGCGATGGTCGCGCCCGCACCCTGCCACTCCGGACGGCCAAACCTGGCCCCGGCCTCGGACAACTCGGCCGCGTCCATCCCGGCCTCGCCCGCGCGAGCCACCAGGTTGCGAAGCTCCGCGCGGAAGGCTGGCATCGCGCGCATCTGCGGGCCAATATCCTCGGGCCACGGCGCCTCCACGGACTCCAGGGCCTCGGCGAGCATCTGATCCTGGGCCGCGCCCGTCACCAGCTCGACCCCCTCCAACGGCACGTCGCGCTGCGTGCGCCACGTGGCCACCACCTGATAGGCGAAGGAGGCGGGCGTGCGCACCGGGCGCACCACGTCCGGGCCGAGCCCCTGGGCGCGCGGGGTCAGCACGTCGGCACGCGTGCGATCGGGAGCGAGAATCAGGGCACTGCACCCCCGGGAGGCCGCCTCCTCGAACACGGCCAGGGCACACGTCGAGCGGCCCGACGACGGCGCGCCGCGCACAATCACGTCGCCCGAGCGCGCCGCCTCCACGACCGCGTGCTGGCGGCCGTTCAGCTCCGGCAGACGCCACCAATCGGCGCCACGGCTGCGCAACCTGACCTGAATTTCGCTCATAACGCAATACTCGCAGACCCCACCCACATCTGCGGCACATATGATGGGCGTGACGACATTTACCAGCAAGGAGTCATCATGGAGATCTTCATCGGCATCCGCGACAACACGCGTCAGCTCGGTCTCGACGTCGACATGACCGAAAGCGAGCTCACGGCCAAGGTTCACGAGGCCCTTGCCGCCACCAACGGTATCCTCGACCTCACCGACACCAAGGGCCAGCGCACCCTCGTACCCGCCCAGGCCCTCGCATACGTGCAGGTCGCCGACAAGTCCGAACGCCGCGTCGGCTTCGCGATCCACTGAATCGCGCCCAGACGAACGAGGCCGGGGAACCCGAGCGGTCACGAAACCGCCCGAGGAACCCCGGCCTCGTCTCTACCCTGTGGCCTCAGGCCTTCAGGTGAATGTCCTTCATGCGTTCCCCGTGGCGCTTGATCACGTACTCCGTGATCTCGTCGACGTTCTCCGGGGACGCAGCCAGCGACGGGTAGGTGAACAGCGTGGCGCGCACCAGGCCGAGGGCCTCGCCCGCCACGCGGCGACCCCACAGGGACAGACGCGACGACAACTGCTCGTCTGCCTCTATCTGCGGGCCCAGGTGTGCGCGCACCCAGTGCCCCTGCTCGAAGGGCCACACGTCCTCGATGCCCTCGAACAGGCCGTGCACCTGCGCGACGCGGATCAGCATGTCACCCAGCATGCCGCGGGTAATAAACGTCTTAACAGCGCGCTCCGCGAACGTCGTCGGACGCGTGCGCGCATCCAAGTCATCGTACGCGCCAGAGAACGCATCGGCGGCCGCCAGCAGATCAAAGCCGCGATGCTCGCTCCACACTTCCAGCTGCTGGTAGAGCTTGAAGCACCGCGCTGCCATGCGCGCATGCTCCACGTGGGCCTCAAACGTGGGGGCCTGCTCGCCGTCCTTCGCCAAGCGCGTCATAAACGCGAGCGACGAATAGGCGAGAATACCAAGGACTTCGGCGTCGTCGGCGGGGACGGAATCAAACTCGTGTGCCATGACTCCAGCATAGTGCCTGACAAGTGCCACGGCCCGCCGCATGAGGCTCTGTTCTGCCAGATTGCTGCCCGTCTCTGTGACCAGCCCCTCCCCCGCGAACTCCTCCCACACCATTACACTGAAAGGTGACCACCGGAAGACCGGTCGCATTCTTAAGACATAACACGTACGCGCGGACGAGTTTCCCCGCGCCAGATAATGCGCGATCGGCACCGACCCCAACCCCGGAAAAGCCCGGGAGACAAGGTAGATCGTGACCAACACGAGCACTGAGGCAACTGTGCCCACCACCGACGTTGATGCCACCGAAAAGGCCACCCCGGCCTCGTCCGTCGAATACTCCGCAGGCGTCGTCCGCCTGGGCAACATCAAGCCCGCAGCCCCCGAGGTCGAAGAGGCCACCCCGGACATCACCG
>ERZ772979.1379-NODE-1379-length-14126-cov-7.160898_pt1 | contig 14126 bp, 10 predicted proteins | sample MGYA00511130_ERZ772979 | MGnify/ENA primary metagenome ERZ772979 (study PRJEB29015, sample SAMEA2738103) | human oral metagenome | biome: human oral; feature: human-associated habitat; material: saliva | place: China | collected 2186 ... | reverse complement strand
AACATTCTTTTTCATAAGTCTTTCCTTTCTATTAATATTATGTGATTACTATTCTGTTTTATTCTTAACGCTTGCAAAGTTACACATATATTATCTATCATCTCTTACAGAATTATGGATAAAGGTTATAACTTCTCGCATTCAGTCCATACGACTACTCAGCCCATGCGGATAGATTTCTTTCAACATCTCAATACGTTAAACACTTACTCTATTATACAGTTTATTTTTAAATTTAGTTTACTGTCACATTTAACACTTCATGTAATAGACTGTAAACAAAGTAGTTAAGCACTCATAAAAGATGACAGTAATGACAGAAAAATTAGTTTCTACGAAAAAGCATTATGGCTGACTTTACTACTTAAAGTTGTTCTCTGTGGGAACGAAACTATCTTAGCATTTACTTAAAACTAAGAGTAATGAGATGATTACACAACTTTTGAAACTCATGATTGACACTTTTCCAATAGGTGATTATCCTGTTTTATAATCGCCTCATTCATAGTCTGTTTATTACTAAATACGTCTGCAAAACATTGAAAACTCTTTACAAAATTTACGCAAATAATAAGGTATAAAAGAGCGAAGCATTCTCCTAAATCAAGTTTATAACCCACATGAAATCAAATAGTTATAAACAACCAAGAAGAAGGGCCTTAGTAAGCATCAAGAAGAGGCCTGTCAACACTCAAGAAGAGCATATTCTCAAAGGTAGTTAGGCGTTTTCTTCAACCTTAATGGGCATATACTGGCACCAAGATGAGGAAAAATATTTACAACGAACACCTTTCCATATCCTATAATAACATCTGTCAACGAACTTCAGCCCAAGCTACTCCCGAAAAACAGATGCTTATTTCGACTACTTAAAGCTTATCCAAAGATGTTCGAGGAATATCTTTCATCGCCTTAAACTGACTGGGTGTCATACCCGTCACCGACTTAAACTGGCTGGAAAGATAGGCCACAGAAGAGTAGTTCATACGAAGGGCTATCTGCGTCAAGGTCAACTCATCATAACGAATAAGTTCCTTCACCCGCTCTATGCGCAACTCAATATAATAGCGTTCAAGGGTTTTCCCCTCTACTTCTGAGAAGAGTTTTGAGAGGGCACTATAATCCTGATGAAGCTCTGAGGATAGGTAATCGCTAAGATTGGTTGAACTCTGATTATCACGATAACGGACAAGTCGGATTAAAGCAGACTTGATTTGATCGATTGTCTGCTGTCGCTGGTCATCGAGGAGTTCAAAGCCGAGCTGCTCGAGGGCTGCCCGAAGCGTAGAAAGCTGGTTAGGTGAAGGTTCTTTCTCAAGGTTTACCTCACCTAACTCTACCTTTGTAGGACTTAGTCCAACACGCTGCAAGGCTTGGCTAACAGCCATTTTACAGCGGTCGCATACCATATTCTTAATATAAAGTGTACTCATACTTTTGTTTTCCTTTCTGCTGCCTCACGTGTAAACTCACGGAAGGTGTAAACGACAATAGGTACTGTAAGCGTGAAAGAAAATATGTCGCTGACTGCTTGACACATCTCAACGCCCAACAAACCGAAGTGTGCTGGGAGAATAAAGATAAGCGGAATGAAGAATAAACCTTGTCGGGCCGCAGCTAAAATATTTGCGCGCCAAGGCTTACGGCAGGTCTGTGCAAGCATATTACTTGCCAAAATGAGGGAGTTAAGAGGGAAGGCACAGAGCTGCCAACGCAAGGCCACAACGCCAATAGCAATCACTTTCGGGTCATCACGGAAAACTCCTATAAGACTGCCACTAATGATCCAGCCAATAATACATATCACTATAAGGAAACTCGTACCAATTATTACCGTAAACCTGTAGGCTTCCTTTAATCTGTCATATAGTCCTGCACCATAGCAGAAACCGCAAACTGGCTGAAAGCCCTGCCCCAATCCGATGACAACAGCAAAGCAAAGCATTGCGATACGACCCACAATACTCATCGCAGCAATAGCCGAATCGCCATAAACACCTGCTGCTAAGTTCAATGACATAGTAGCAATACAAGCTAAACCTTGCCTCATCATGGAAGGACTACCGCCATAGAATATCTCCTTATAACGCTGTAATGAGGGTGAGAAATTGCGAAAGTGAATGGCTATATTCTCTCCTCTGTGTGTCATTAAGAAAAGGATAACGAAGGACACAGCCTGTCCTATCACTGTTGCCCACGCTGCTCCGCTGACACCAAGACCGCAAGTGAAGATGAGAAGTGGGTCGAGTATCACGTTCAATACAGCTCCCGTAACAATTCCAAACATAGCAAACTTGGCATTTCCTTGCAGTCGCATCTGGTTGTTCAGAGTGAGTGAAGATGTTAAGAAGGGTGCACCAAGGAGGATGACTTGCATATAGTCTTCGGTGTAAGGGAGAATGGTAGGTGTACTACCAAGCATCAAGGAGAGGGGAGTTAGGAATATCTCGCCAAGGATAAGGACAATGACTCCTACAAAAAACGAACTAAAGAAGCCTGTTGACGCCATCTTTATCGCATTTTCATGACGGCGTGCTCCTAACTCACGAGAAATGTAATTGCCCGAACCATGCCCAAAGAAAAAGCCCATTGCTTGCACAAAGAACATCAGTGAAAACACGACTCCTACTGCCGCTGTAGCCTGAGTATCAATCTTACCGACAAAGAATGTATCGGCAATATTGTATAATCCCGTCACAAGCATGGAGATGATTGTCGGTATGGCCATTGTGATAATGACGTGATGGACAGGTGCTTGTGTCAGATAAGTATAGTTATCTATATGTTTGTGCATAAACCTTTGCTATTTAAAAGACTCATGCAAAGGTACTAAATAATTCAGAATTGAGTCTTTAATAACCATAATTATAACGTCTATCAAGTGGTAATTCTAAAATAGTAAATCATAATTACAGTTCTTGACTAAGGTATGTTCTTTGAAAGAAAACAATGAAAGGGATTATACTCAAACTGTGCTTTGTGGGAATGTAGTTTTTGTCTTGATATCAGATGAGTTTAAGTACTAAAACAATCGTTATCCTTTTATACTGTTATCGCATAGAAACGAAAAGGACAGATAGCTTCGCCAGTCTGCCAAATACATAACCTTTGCAGACAACGAAACTATCTGTCCTTGTTTTAGAAGGTCTACGCTTGCCCTCTATATATAAGGTGATTACTGACGTTCAAGCAAGATTTGGATGACACGTTCAGCCGAACGACCATCCCAACGCTCTGGTACACCACACTTCTTCCACGTTCCTGCCACCATATCAGTTAATGCAGAACGAAGTAATTCTGGATCTTCACCAACCAAAACGTTGGAGCCCACCTTTACTGTCTCTATATGTTCTGTATAGCTGTTGAGCGTGATGCAGGGTACACCATTGAATGTTGCTTCCTCTGCAACATTGCCTGAATCAGTAATGATACCCTTGGCTTGGGCTGTAAGATAGGCAAACTCAAGATAACCCAATGGTTTTACGATATGGAGATTATGGAGTTTGATGTTCTTCTTCAAGCTAAGTGCCATGATAACCTGCACTGCTGAGTCACGAAGCGGAGCAATGATAGGCATCTCGCCTGCTGTCTCACTCAACACACGTAACATCTGTTCAAGATTATCTTGGTCGGCCAACAAAGCCTTACGATTCAATGTGAAGACGAGGTAGTTACCTTCCTTTAATGGTAAGCCAGCCAACTCGTCAATATCAGATAACGTCATTCCGCTGATACGCTCACGGTCGAAACGGATATTGTCAATGAGGATGTTACCCACCATATAAACCTTTGACAGCTCGGCACCCTCCTTGTTAGCTATACTGTTATTACTAAATCCTGCTGTAAAGAGTATATCTGAAAGACCATCAATCACCAAACGATTGATTTCCTTCGGCATCGTTATATCAAAGGAACGAGTACCTGCTGCAATGTGGGCAAGCGCTATCGCCTGTTTCTTAGTTACTATAGCAGCAGCCATAGTAGATGCAAGATCGTCCACAACGATGACTACATCCGATGGATTCTCTTGTAGATACCTCTCAAACTTAGACATTACTTGACCCGTAAGCTCGTTCAGGTTCTCGCATTCAACGCCAAGATAAACATCTGGCTTACGAATAGAAAGATTCTCAAAGAGCTGATCTTCAAGTGTAGGGTCAGTCTCACTACCTGCATAAACCAATGAATATGAAACCTGATGAGGGTTGTTACCCTCAGAAAGTCTATCGATTACCCTGATAATCGGTGCTACCTTTATGAAGTTAGGACGTGCACCACAAAAGATACAAAGCTTTTTCATTTCTTGAAAGACCTACTCTATAAGACTCTATCATTCATGAGAACCTTACAGAGTAGATGTCTATATTAGTGTTTATATTTATTATTTGTAATTGCTATAGCCCCTTGCTTACTTAAACATGTCTTTAATTCCACCAATAGAACCCATCAAATTGCTTGCTTCGAATGGTAGATAAACCGTCTTCTGGTTGTTGTTCTGGGCCAGTTCAGAAAGCATCTGAATATACTTCTGAGCAATGAGATAGTTCGCTGGGTTGGTACTCTGCCCAACAGCTTCCGTTATCTTCTGAATTGCAACAGCCTCAGCCTCAGCCTTACGGATACGAGCCTCGGCCTCACCTTCAGCTATTAGAATCTGTTGTTGCTTCTTGGCTTCAGCACGGTTGATGGCAGCCTCCTTCTCACCCTCAGACTGTAAGATAGCTGACTGCTTGTCTCCTTCACTCGTAAGGATGGCAGCACGCTTATTACGTTCAGCCTGCATCTGTTTTTCCATAGCCTCAGAAACACTTGCAGGAGGCGTAATGTCTTGTAGTTCTACACGATTAACCTTAATTCCCCACTTGTTTGTTGCGTCGTCAAGTACGGCCCGCAACTTCGTATTAATCGTATCACGTGAGGTTAAAGTCTGGTCGAGTTCCATCTCACCGATAATGTTACGGAGTGTTGTCTGCGTCAACTTCTCTATAGCATTAGGCAGATTATTGATCTCATAAACGGCCTTAAAGGGGTCAATTATCTGAAAATAAAGCAGCGCATTAATCTGCATTTGAATGTTATCTTTCGTGATCACGTTCTGACGATCAAAGTCATAAACTTGCTCACGAAGGTCTATAGCGTTCGTGTAGGTGTAACGTCCGCCTCGTATAGCAACTATTACCTTTGCACGATCGATGAAAGGAATAATGATATTAACGCCCGGCTGGAGCGTCGCATGATATTTACCAAGGCGCTCTATAACTCTTGTCTCACTCTGTGAGATAATAACAACAGCCATCTTGGCAAATACTAATGCCAACGCAACACTGGCTATTATAACATAAACTACAATATCGTTCATAAACATTAAAATTATTAATTCCTCACTTTAATCTACTTTTATATATGAAGAGAGGAACATTAGGTTAATACTTAATTTAATTCTCGTGTACAACTCGGCGTTTGTTTAACAACGCTCAACCATTGCGATAATAGAGTCAAGGCGTAAGATACGTACTCTATCACCCTGCGTAATCTCCGAGCCATCAACTGACTGTGCCTTCCAAGAGTCACCATCAATCTTCACTCTACCATATCCACCAGCCTCAATGGTATCTGTCACCTTTCCTTCACGGCCTATCAAAGCCTCGGCATTACTTACTCTTTTGTCTTTTGACTGATGCAGATATTTTATCGCAGCAGGCCGCAACAAGAATATACTCAACACTGAGAAGAAAAGGAAAACAATAACTTGAGCTACAATACTGTCAGTGAATAAAGAAACAAGTGAGCCAAACATCGCCCCTACAGCGAAGCACATAATGTATAAGTCTCCATTTAATATCTCCAAGATCATACAAACAAGACTCACTAACAACCATGTTAACCACAAGTTCTGTATCAGATAATCAATCATAGTTATAAAGGTTTGATTTCGTTTGTAAAGATAGTAATAAAAGCTGACTTGGTCAAATAATTCAAGAGAAAAATATCACTTAAACAATTAGTAACCTTTTCTTTGATACGATTTCACTTACAATATTGTCTCTCAAATATGTGCTTTAGTGGCTAATCCCTCATGTTTCTCAGTTTTTTATAAGGGCTATTAAGCGCTTCGCAGCCCTATTCTACTGATATATTCGTGCTCAGCTCCAATGGTGATGAGGGCTGACACCATGCAACAAGCGGTTGATGAAAGTTCAACTTGTTTATCATTAGGAAGGGAAGGGGGCAACTATCTGTAAGCAACACATAGCTAAATAGGTACTAAACTACTCAAAGTTAACACAATAGACTTTGTCTATAAGAAGAGATACATGGGTTGGCACGCTATCTAAAGACCATCAATTTAGAACATTAACTCGCTCAAACAGATACATGTTAACCAAGAGATTACGGCTATCTGTTTACGTTCTTGAACGAAAACAGATAGCCGTAAGGATATTAATATTAGTTGTCAATCGACTTACCGACGCTTGTTAGAGCGATTGGAAGACGAAGTGCCGCCAATATGCAATGTATTTGTTGACTGTGAATAACCAGTTGAAGAGACTCGATTAGCACCTGCTCCATGGTAGTACTTCTCTGCTTCTGGTAACCATCTCTTGATGTTCTCGATACGACGAGCATCTGATGGGTGGTCGCTTAATATCTCTGAACGACTGCTGTTGGTCGCTGAGGCCATACGCTGCCAGAAGCTTACAGCATTCGCAGGGTCGTATCCTGCCATTGCAGCAAAGATGAGTCCCATGTAATCAGCTTCACTTTCATTATCACGACTGTACTTCAAGTTACGGAAAGAAAAGTATCCTCCTGCCACCTGTGAGGCTATGTCACCGACTCCACTACCAACGGCAGAATTCAAGACAGTGCCTAAGATACTCGTTCCCATCTGTTGGTTCATTTGCTTTGTTATCTGTTCTGCACTGTGTTTAGCCACGGCATGCGCAATCTCATGGCCTAACACGATAGCCAAACTTGCTTCATTCTGCGTGTAAGGGAGCAGACCTTCATAGACAACAATCTTACCTCCAGGCATACAAAAGGCATTTGCCTGTTTATCCTGAACCAGATTAAACTCCCATTTGAAGTTATTTATCTCATTCGCATAGCCATTATTGCGTAAATAAGTCTCCACTGCATTAGCAAGATTGCGCCCTACACGCTGAACCATAGCCGTATTCTTTGCATCAGTAGACCTCTTTGCTGATGCCATAAACTTCGCATATTCCTGATTACTAAGACTAAGAAGCTGTGCATCGGAAATACTAAGACGATGTGTACGGTTCGTCAAAGGAACCTTTGAGGCCGTTCCACAAGCTGTCATCAAAGCAACAATAGCTGCCATTAAAAAATACTTAACCTTCATACAATTTACTCTTTTTTATAACAATCTGTACTGCGAAAGTACAACAAATTTCGTGAGGAACAAATAAAATCATTACTTTTTTGTAAAGGTTAACGGCTAAATACAAACCATAATAACCCTCTCATATCAAGTAAGACCTATCCTTTACGCTTCCCTACCTCCTCCGTTACGGGTATAAAACAGGTCACGATAAGACTGATAACACCCAGCAGTGCTACCTGAAGGAAGAACAAGCGATAGCCAACATACTCTTGTAAGAACCCTGTAAACCACCCTGTCATCACCCAGGAGAAGGCAGTTATGGCCGTACCTATCGAGTAAGTAAAGATAGAATGTTCACCTTTTGTACAATGCGTAAGCCAAACGACGTAAACAATCAAGCCAAGTCCTGTTCCGAACTGTTCGATAATCATACAGATATTGATGATTGACAGCGTAGAAACAAAGTAATAGCTAAGATAGACAAAGACAAACTTTGGTAAGGTTAAAGCGACAACAAATAACCATAACCAGCGTTTCAGACCATCCCGACGAACCAGTCCTATTCCGAAGATACAGCCTGCTATCAACGAGAACGTCCCTATCGTCCCCGAGACTAAGCCTAACTCCTGTGGCGAGAGGGCTAATCCACCGTTGCTACCTGGGTCTATCAAGAAGAGAGGAGCAATCCTAAAGAACATCCCTTCTGGGATAAGGAAGCAGAAAAGGAAGCACAGGCTTGCCACATAATGAGGACGACGAACAAAGGCAGACTTAACGTCATGCCACCACTGACGCGTCACACCAGTCCATATAGGGAGGTTTGCATGCAGACTATCCTTGGGAAGGATGAAGATATGGAACCCCATCAAAGAAGCGACAACAGCAGACAGCACCCAATAAATCCTTGCCCATGAAGGTGCTATAGTCCTATTAATCACTTCTAAATTACCCGCTATTGTTATCGGGATAGCCATTCCTATAATAAGAGACAACAGCATATAAGAGATAGCTCGTACTCCAAAGAACCCTGGACGATGGTATAAAGCAGCTTCACGCTTATAGAGTCGTTCGACAGCAACGTCATGTAAGGCAGCCACAGTGGCTATTATCATCAAGAAGAAGACGGTCCATTCAAACCAATTAGCAGAGGTTGCGACAAGTGCTAAACCTCCAAGACTTATTGTCATAACAAACTCTGCGAGGATTATCCACGTATATCTACTCCAATAGCCCACGACGAGTCGTGCCAGTAACGGACGCAGAATAAATGGAAGAAGGAACCATGACGAAGTAAGTGTTATCGCTCCATTCGACAAACCCATACGATTGAAATAAACCAAGGAAGTCATCAATAAGATAACGTATGGTAGTCCTCGTGTCAGATAAAGCGTAGGCAGCCAAAGCCAATGGCTACGCCACCGACTCATAATAGGTATCCCATTGATAATCTTCTGGTCGTCACGCATGATGCTATTCGCTATTTGTATTGTGCTTCAATCGCTGCATTTTGATAATAATGGTGGAGGATTTCGGTATATAGATAGCCCTTCTCGCCCATCACAGCAGCACCAATCTGACACAAGCCGACCCCATGTCCCCATCCTGCACCCACAAGACGGAAGTGTTGTGGGGCGTTATTCACCACCTCACTACGTTCTACCACGAAAGCAGAACTGTAGAGATGACTCTCACTTAACGTGCGTCTTATCTCTAATTCCTTACCGATAATACGTGTGAACTTTGTTCCTACAATCTTCAAACGCGTGATACGACCACTCTTACCACGTTCTAAAGGTTGGAGGTCAATAATCTCTCCGAAATCAAGACCACTCTTACGACGGATTAGTTCAGCAAGTTCTGACTGCTTGAAGTCTACTGTCCAACGATAAAAGTCTTGTGTTTCTTGGTCATAGTTATTAAGCACCTGCCCCAAGACTGCCGCATCTTTTGTATTACAGAAAGCCTCTGGAGACGACAGAATCCACTCCTGTGCCGTCTTCTCATCAGTAAGATCAATCTCAGGGGCTGTTCCCAAAGGTGCATTATCTACTACAGAGAGCAGGTAGGGCTTATGAGTATTATCCCAACAGTACTCATATTCCTCCGAAACACCTCCACAACACTTACTGAAACGAGCATCGCAGATTTCCTTTCCATTCATCAACAACTGTCCACGTGTAGCCTTGATAGCCTCTTCAACATGTGGACTCGTTGCCTTCGTAATACCCTGATAACGTTGGCAATGGTCGTCTGCACATACATCAAACAAGGTATGTGCATCGCTATCATACCATACCACACCTTCTTCATCCGACACTTTTACAGGTGCAGATGCTGTCTGAACACCCATTTCGATGGATTTTCGTCTTCTCATCTGTACCAAAAGCCAACTGCGAGAGATTACAGCATGTGCCTTCAAAAGCTCTAATGAAGAGGTAGCACTCATCTCACTTGAGATAACACTTGCTAAATAACGTTCTACAGGTAGTTCATTAATAGCCCAGAGCTTATCTCCATCGACAACAAAACGTAGCTTTCCGAGGAAGGTTTGTGCCTCTTTGCGCTCCCAATGGAAGTCTACTCCGATAGTAACATCCTCCAAAGTAAAGGATATATCATCATTTTGCGGGGTGAAGCAAAGTTCTTGATAGACCGCAGAATTCCACAGAATCTGTCCGTCTTTGAACTTTACAATCTGCTTACCAGTCACCTCTTTGTTTCCTATTGTATAAGTACCATTCAGCTGGAAACGTATTTCGTCGCCACTAACGATACCTACCGAAACTATAGGTTCGTGCTTCCAATCATCGAAAGCGAGGTCAACCGCCTTATTGTGAATCCGTTTCACAACATCTTTCATTGCCTCATCTGACAGTGAGACCTCTTGTAAAACGTCCTTAGCACGCTCTGCTGTCATCCCTTCGAAGTCGCTCTGACGAGGCAATATCATCAATCCTGCCATATCCAAGCTACCCGGACTGACCAGACACTGTGCCTCTCCGTCAGCAGAATAACAATCAGGACGATGCTTCTCACGTGGGAATACGACTGAAATAAACGCCTCTCCACTGCGCCATGCCACGTTATTCATCATCGGCTCAGTCTCATCTTCCTTCATTGGAAGTGCTTCATATAAATGGCTGAACAGCTCAACATCGTGCTTCTCTGTATGACTCACGATAGCTAAAATAGGACAGATATAGTCTTTTATCTCGTAGATTCCCTCTGCATCATTCAGTTTTAAGAGTGGAACAGAGGTCTCGTAAAGCCGTTGCCAGTCACGTTGTAAAGGGAGAATACCACTTGTTCCTGCCTGAAAGTGGAGGTGATCAGGTGCACTCGCCCCACACTTCGGACCATTATAGAACACCATCAGCTGCGGATAAACTCTTAGCAAGCGATGTATCTGTACATAATTCTCTGCTATTGCCTGCTGTTGATGATGACGAGAAGGTATCGTAAAATGTACTGGAAGGATTGGGAAAGGATTGACAAGGATATCGAAGTCGTTCCCAAAAGGCAGAACAATCTGCTCACCTGGGCGATTCTTCTCACAAAGGAAGCAAGGACGCTTAGCCAGTGTAGCCTTATCAATCTTCGCCCCTGTACTTACCAAGCGTGCAGGATTGAACTGCGCAAGGGCTGAACCCACCTCACGCGTCTGCACACCCACCAACTCTTCAAAACGTTTTGCAACGTCTTTCCATTGGTTCAGCTGGTTATGAAAAAAATCAGTTAGCCCTTTCTCTCTGTCTCTATTCTGCTTTTGACGTGCAAGAATCTCAACTGTACGAAGCTGATCTTTATAATGATTGTTGGCATTAACCTTATCAATGCTCAGTACAGCATCACTATTTCCACCCCAACGACGGCAGAGATAAAGCTCATCGTATATCCTTCCAATACGAAAACGACGACTAAAAGCCAAGCCCATCGCATAGTCTTCACCATAACTTGTATTAGGGAACTGATGCTGACGAACCAGAGGAGTGAAGAAAGCACGTGGTGCACCGAGCCCATTAATACGTAGGGCGTTGTTGCAACCATTATCTTCTGTCCACTCATTATGGCTTATCAAGCCCGGTGAAAGGGTGTTAAGTTCAAAGTCACACATACGATAAGAGCCGACAATCATCGCTGCTTTCTGTTCGTGGAAAGCATCGACAATGGCCTGCAAAGTATTTTCAGAGGAATAAAGGTCGTCACTATCCAACTGAACAGCAAAGCGACCGCAATGCGCATCATTGATAGCATAGTTCCAACAGCCACCTATACCGAGGTCTGTACGTGTAGGAATAAGATGCACAAGACGCTCATCAGCAGCTAAAGAAGAGAGAATCTCCGTCGTTCCGTCTATCGAATGGTTGTCGACAACAATAACATTAAAAGGGAAGTTTGTCTTCTGTGAGAGGGCCGAAACCACCGCATCGCGTACTGTCTTCTCACGATTAAAGACAGGAATCACCACTGACGCCTCCACTGGGAAAGCCTCAGCAGAGAAGTCTGGCTGTGCATATTGCGTTGTATCTACCAAGGCATTGATAGCAGAGAGGTGTGCTGTTGCAGCCTGTTCCATCTCAATTTGCACCTCTCGGTTGCGTGGATTCACATAATCAAACTGCTTCTCGCCACTTGCACGTAGGTCATCTTCCTCCTCCGTATAGAGATATTCATTCAGATGGAAAAGTTCTCCCTTACGGCTTAAGAACAGACGAAGAGCATACCAACCAGCATACTGATAATCTCTTGCAATCTCTTTCTTTGCTTCAAACTCTTTCAGGTAGTCAGTCTTAAGAAGTACTACAGAGCCAAAGTCGAAGTCATCACGGATGCTACCCAACTGATAAGCTGTAACGGGATGTTTGACCGTCTTGCCAGCTTCCACTGAGTAATGGTCAGCATAAACCATTGCTGCTTCAGTCTCTTCGGCCACCTGCAGCATACGTTCCAGGGCATGATAACCTAACGTGACAGGCCCCTGTTTCAAATAAAACAGGGCATAATCGGCTGTTGCGGTTGCTGCTATAAGGCGCATAGTGGCCAGAGAAAGCAAGCTGCCTGCCTGCAGGTGATGGGTGTACTGAGGCAGTGCCTCAGTAGGTGGGACATCGGCAGCTAACGTGTATATACCCTTCACTACACCTGACCCGTGCAACTGTGCAGCGAGCGACTGCGTTATTGCAGCTGTACTATACGGTAGAAAGCAATCTATCTGTTTCTTCTTTTCCATCTAAAATGTGTTCTTTTATCTACTTGCAAAGATACTATAAAATCCTGTCTTACGCATGAAGTTTATAAAGAAAACGCCTCACTACGATTTCATTTCATGAAAAAAAATATTTTTCTTCACGTAAATAAATATTTCTTTTCATGAAAATAATTTGGAAGCGGTGGTCATACTGAACTTTTTCCGTAACTTTGTACACAGATAAAAGACATTAGAAGATAATAAAAAGATGGAGAAAGAAAATCATATAGACCGTGCACTGGCATTCATGGAAAGCCTTGAAAGACTTGGTGCACAGCTCAAGAAGGCTGATGAACAGCAGAAACTAATGCTGCAACAGATGCTGACAAAAAGCCAGAACAACGAAACAAACACGGATGAATACCGTGAACTGGAGCAAAGAAGCAAGGACCTTCAAGCTATGATTAACAAGTGGCATCCTATCTATGAGGAACGTCTGAAAATGGTGAAGGAGGCACAGAAGGCTGCAAAGAAGTAAGGCTGACTGTAGAAGAACAAGACTTAAAGAAGTTCGTTTCCCCTCTGAAAAGGAAATATGTGTCCCTTACTGCTACCCACTATCTCCTATTCAAGATTGCAGAACTCCGCATATACAAACAAACTCGCTAACTATCAATAATAAATGAAGAAAGACTTATACAAAGACATCAGACTGTTCTTATTAGCTATCATAGCTGTTAGTTTGTTTTTCTCATGTTCGTCTGTTCCTTCTGGAATAGCCGAAGAGATAACTTATCACGGAGAACAACTGCATCGTTATCTGACGATTATCAAAGACGTAACATCGAAAGCGGAGAGGAGTAAGGACACTATCACCTATTATTGTAACCAAAAAGGGCAGATCATCATAGAGCGTGTGGGTACAGATAGCTTACAGGATTACACTTACTCCTACACTGGTGATACCATTCACATTCATAAGACGCATATTAAAGACCAGTTAGACGAACTCCTCGATGGCTATTACATAGTTAAGAACGGACTTATCGTAGAAGCGAATAACACTCCTGGCTACTACACATACACCTACGATAATAAGAGAAGACTCATTTGTCGTGACACACCGAACGTTATCTGTGGGAGAACAACCTATAACTTCCAATGGAAAGGAGAGAAGATGTTTCCTTATAAACCATTTAATATCACCTACAGAGAGACTGGAGAGAAGGCTGCCTACCACAACTTTTATTTCTTGTGGATGTATGGTAGTGGCATAAGGATTCCCATCCCTTTCATCACCTTAGGTTATATGGGTGTTATTCCGAAAGGAGATATTAGCAGCTATAGCTTCAATTCAGGAAATAAAGACTTTGATTTCAAGTCGCAACTGACAACGGAGTATGATAAGGAAGGACGTCCCAGCCGCATTGAAGAAGTGCTGACAACACTAAATAAAAATAACAAAGAGGAAAATAGTAAGTACGTTACAGAATACATTTGGTAGATAAATACCAGTATAGAAAAGCTTAAAACAAGATATGGAAAAGGAAAAGAAAAGTGAAGGAATGATGAGTGTTATTGCAGCGTTAG
>ERZ772979.1374-NODE-1374-length-14156-cov-32.998227_pt1 | contig 14156 bp, 5 predicted proteins | sample MGYA00511130_ERZ772979 | MGnify/ENA primary metagenome ERZ772979 (study PRJEB29015, sample SAMEA2738103) | human oral metagenome | biome: human oral; feature: human-associated habitat; material: saliva | place: China | collected 2186 ... | reverse complement strand
ATTTCTCTTCAGAAACAACGTATTTCTCTGGTTGGAACTTAGGTTCTTCTGGAGGACGAACAGTATTGTTGAACTCTTTATCACCAGGGTCTGTCACGTTTGTGATCAAGGCTTTCGCTGTACCATCATGAGATACAGTAACGGTTACAACAGCAGCCATTTCATCGTAAGTGACAGTTGCATCTGTACCCTTAACCTCTGTTACAGTGTACTTGTAAGTACCTTCTTGACCCTTCTGGTATTTAAGGGCTGTAACAGTTTTACCAGCTTTATTTGTGTACTCTACTGGAGAGAATTTAATCTTACCAGCTGCATCGTTGGTTGCAGTTGCAATCACAACATTGTCGCTGTCCTTCAACTCGAATGTGAATTCGCCAGCTTTAAGGTCACGACCTTCCAATTTCTTAGTGAAGTTGAATTCTACTGAGATTGGAACACTGTTTACACGTTTTTCAGTTGGTTTGTTTGGTTTTTCAACAGTCTTGCTTACTGGGTTGTAGTAGTTAACAACTTGGGCTGCTTTGTTTTCGATATCTGCACCAGCTACAACATCGTCTTTCACTGTTGCTGGAATATCAAATTTATAGTAGCGTCCAAATTCAAACTTAGTTGTATCAATGATTTGTGTATTTTCAGCGTCGCCAAGTGACTTAGTGAAGCCAGCTTTAAGGTTAGCTGTAAGAACACCATTGTTATCAGCGATATCGAACTTGTTAGTAACATCTGCACCAGTTACAGAATCATAAACCTTGATTTCTGAAGCATTAACAGTCAATTTATCCTTGTCGTAGTTATCTGTGATTCCTACTGTTTGGATGTTGTCTTTGTTAGCTGCGTCAAATTTAGTTGTATCCAACCATACTTGGTAGTAAAGTTTAGATCCACGTTCAACTGACTTAGTATTTAAGTTTTCTTCTTCGTTGTTGTTTGTATTATCGACATATGGGTTTGTGTTTGTTTCACCATATTTATCTGTCAATTCAGAATCATCATCAACGAGTTTAGTACCAGTGATATCGAATTTCGCTTTAGAAACAACGTATTTCTCTGGTTGGAACTTAGGTTCTTCTGGAGGTGTTACACGGTTGTTGAATTCTTTATCAGCAGCATCTGTTACGTTGGCAACGATTGCTTTAGCTGTACCGTCGTGTGAAACAACAACTTTAACAGTGGCAACCATTGTGTCGTATTTGACAGTTGTATCTGTACCAGGAGTTTCTTCTACTGTGTAGTTGTAAGTCTTACCAAGATCATCGCGACCAAATTTAAGAGTCTTGAAGACAATCTTACCAGCAGCGTCGTTCTTCACGCGTTCAACTTCAACGCCGTCTTTCTTCAATACAAATTCGAATTCGTTAGCTTGAAGTTCACGACCTTCCAAACGTTTAGTGAAGTTCATTTCCACTGGAACTGGAACACTGTTAACACGTTTTTGTGTTGGTTTTTCAGGTTTTTCAACTGTCTTGCTTACTGGATTGTAAACGTGAACTGTTTGGTTGGCTGTATTTTCAATATCAGCACCAGCTTTAACAGATTCTTTAACAGTTGCTGGGATATCAAATTTATAGTAACGTCCAAAGGCGAACTTAGTAGTATCGATAACAGGGTTGTTTTCTTTATCTTTGATAAATTCATCTTTAGAAGTTGCAGTGATTGTACCATTTTCAACTTTGATGTCGAATTTAGCAGTCACATCTGCACCAGTTACTGAATCGTATGCTTTGATGTCAGCAGCGTTAACATCCAATTTTTCTGCATCGTATTTATCAGATACACCAACGTATTGGATGTTGTTAGCTTCTGTGAATTTAGTAGTATCAAGCCATACTTGGTATACCAATTTAGAACCGCGTTCAACAGTCTTAGTATTCAAGTTTTCTGGTTCGTTGTTGTCAACACCATCAACATATGGATTTGCATTTGTTGCTGTGTACTCGTCACCAGGAACATCATCGTCATCATCAGTCAATTTATGACCAGTGATATCATATTTTTCTTTACTTACAACGAATTTTTCTGGTTGGAATTCAGGAGGTGTTGGAGGAGTGACTTTGTTGTTGAATTCTTTATCGGCAGTACCGTCAGTAGCATTACCGTTAGCGTCTACACCACCAGTTGAAGATACGTTTGTAACAGTAGTCAATGAATGACCGTTCTTAGCAACTTCAACTGTAACAGTAGCTTTCATCTTATCGTAAGTCATACCAAACTCTTTGTTGGCTGGGATAACTTCTTCTACTGTATAAGTATGAGTACCAACTTTAGTATTGTCGAATGACAAGTTAGAGAATGAAACATTACCAGCAGCATCATTCTTAACTGTTTCAACTACTGCACCTGTAGAATCTTTCAATACGAAGCTGAATTCACCTGCTTTAAGTTCACGACCTGCCAATTTCTTAGTGAAGTCAAACTTAGTTACAACTGGAGCAACCACATAGTTGTTGAACTCAGTGTCTTCAGGCATTGTAACAGCAGTACTCAAGAGACCTGTTTGAGCGTCTTTTGTGACATTGACAGTCACAACTGCGTTCATTGAATCATAATCAATGTTTGTATCTGTTCCAGCTACTTCACGTACAGTGTAAGTGTGTGTACCTACAGTTGCATATGAGATTGGATCAAATTGGATTGAACCATCAGCCGCATTCTTCTTAGTTTGGATCACATTGCCGTTTTCAAGCAATTCGAAGGTGAAGGCATTTGCTTCAAGAGTCTTACCTTCCAAACGTTTTGTGAAGCGGAATTGTGCTTGAGTAGGACCTGAAGTAAAGGTATTGTTGAATTCTGTATCTGCAGGAAGGGTATTTGTTGCTTTAAGTACGTGACCATCTTTAGTAACAGTGATTGTTACTTCAGCTTTCATTGGGTCATATTGCATACCAGCTTCAGAACCACGAACTTCTTCAACAGTGTACTTGTGAGTACCAACCTGTGCGTTTGTGAATGTCAAATCGTCAAAGGCGATAACACCACTAGCATTGTTAGTCTTAGTTTGAAGAACAGTTCCGTTCGCATCTTTCAATTGGAAAGTGAACTCACCATCTTTAAGGGCACGACCTGCAAGGGCTTTGCTGAAGTCGAAACGAGTCTTAACTGGTGCTACTGCAAAGTTGTTGAACTCTGTATCTTCTGGCATTGTAACTTTAGCAGTCAAGATACCAGATGCAGCATCTTTAGTAACGTTAACAGTTACTACTGCATTCATATCATCGTAATCGATGTTTGTATCTGTTCCAGCTACTTCACGTACAGTGTAAGTGTGTGTACCTACAGTTGCATATGAGATTGGATCAAATTGGATTGAACCATCAGCCGCATTCTTCTTAGTTTGGATCACATTGCCGTTTTCAAGCAATTCGAAGGTGAAGGCATTTGCTTCAAGAGTCTTACCTTCCAAACGTTTTGTGAAGCGGAATTGTGCTTGTGTTGCAGCAGGTGTGAAAGTATTGTTGAATTCTGTATCTGAAGGAAGAGTATTTGTTGCTTTAAGTACGTGACCTTCCTTAGTAACAGTAATTGTTACTTCAGCTTTCATCGTATCATATTGCATACCTGCTTCAGAACCTTGAACTTCTTCTACAGTGTACTTGTGAGTACCAACTTGTGTATTGTCAAAGGTCAAGTCATCAAAGGCAATAACACCTGCTTTGGTATTTGTCTTAGTTTGAAGAACTTTACCAGTTGAATCTTTCAATACGAAGCTAAATTCACCGGCTTTCAACTCACGACCTGCGAGAGCCTTGCTAAAGTCAAACTTAGTCTTAACAGGAGCTACAACGTAGTTGTTGAAGATTTTATCATCAGCACTTGATTTGAATCCACCTTCAGCACTGTATTTAACTGCAGCTTGCAAATTACCTTGAGCGTTCTCCGTTACAGTAACTGTCATTGTAACAGTCATTGCATCGTAATCAACGTTTGCATCTGAACCTGCAATCTCAGAGATTGTATATTTGTAGGTACCAACTTTATTGAAGCTTAATTTACTAAATGTAGCTTTACCATTTTTGTTAGTAACAGTTTCTTCATATGAAGGAAGTGATTTGTTTTCATTGACTTCTTTGATCTTGAAGCTGAATTCACCATCAACAAGCACACGTCCTTCAAGTTGTTTTTCAACTTCTGGAGTGACTTCAACTGGTTCTTGTTTGACATAGTAATAAACCGGTTGTTTATACGGTGTCAAAGTGTTAAGCAAGTCAACGTTGGTACCAATACCAGTTACCCCACGTTCCAATTGTGAGTTAGCTGAACCGTGTCCAATTCCATCTCCTAAGAATGGTACGAATACAGTATGATACGGTGCATATCCAGAAGCTTTTTGGAAGTCAAATGTAACTTCTTTACCGTTAGGATATTGTGTAACTGCACCTGTTTTTTCATTAGTTTCAGTATATGAAATTGTTCTAAGAGGTGATTTTTTAACAACTAAGTCCTGTGAATTCCATTCACCTGGTTTAATTGGTTTCGTTTCTGCTAACAACATATAGCCATCGGTACTTAATGAACCATCAGAACGTTTGCTTTGTTGTCTTGGATCTAGCAAGTAAACACGAATAACGACTGAACCGTCTTCTCCAACAACTTCTTTGATACGTTTGATACCGTAACGGTCCGCATCCATGAATTTCGTACCAACGGTGTAAGGACGACTTACAGTACCTGATTGATCATCTGCAGCAGCAGTTTGATAAAGTTTGTATCCATCAAATTGACGTTCGCCAGATGCCGTGAAACGTTGCCCTTCTTCAGCTTTAAGAGTATATCGAGCTAACTCAACTTCATTACCATTTTCTTTATAATCTTGAACAGTTTTATCTGTTTTATTAGCGTTGAAAGTAGGGTTGTTTTTATCAACTACTTTATAGTAAGTTGTTTTATTGATTGTTACTGGTATTTTAGCGGTTGAATCAGTAATTGTACGACCATTGTATGCTGGTTCAACAACGTTTAATATATCTGTTGTAGTACGAGCGTTATAGACCGCATTAAATAGATCTTGTTCTGCAGGTGTAAGTTTGTGCCCAGCAGCTACTAAGTCTGTGATACTCTTTCCAACTTCATAACCATTTTGAATAAATGGTTCTGCTTTTTTACCCTTTGGAGCAGTTCCAGCTTTATAATCCACTTGGAAAGTTAATTGGCTATTAGACGCTGCTGTAGTAGTCGTGAACTTTTGAACCCCACTAGAAGCGGTAATCGTTCTAGTTTCAACTACACTACCAGTATTTTTGTCGAGCAATTCAACCGTTGTATCGGTAGAGTCATCAAATCTCTTATAGGCACGCGCATAATATTTTGTATCATAACGTTCATTGAATTTAGTAAGATCCCAAATAGCATAAGTATAGAAGTCGCCTTCTTTAGCTTGGTAACCAGCTGGTACGGTTTGAGATGCAACAGTTGCACCATTTGGATCCGTCATCTCAGGTGTAGCAACTTCACCGTCTTTTAAGAAAGTTGCTACAGCAACCGGCTCGTTATTGTGGTCTGTAACAGCACGACGGCTACGACGGCTACGACTTGTTGCCAAAGCACCACCATTTGTCATATCAGTTGCAGCGCGATCAAGTGTTGCACTGCGATCTTCAGCAGCTGCTCTAACTGAGTAAGCACGTGCTGTGACATTTGGCTTAACACTTGTTGCTGCTGCCGCAGTTTCGGCTGCTGCTGTTTCTTCAGCTACTGGAGCGGCTGTTGCAGCAGTACGATTAGCCGCTGTTGCAGCTGGAGTTGCTGCAGCGGTTGTCGCTGAAGCTGTTGTTTCAACGTTGTTGCTAGCTGCAGCTGTTGATGCTGCTGTTGTTGGCTTAGCTGCTTCTGAAGTAGCTTTCTCAGTTGGTTTTGCAGCCTCTGAAGCTGGTTTTACTGCTTCAGGTTTTGCAGTTTCTGTAGCTTGTTTGTCAGTTGTCTCTGCGGCAGCCTTATCTGTTGCTGATGCTTCTGGCGTCAAGTTAAATGTTGACGCAGTTGCATCAGTAGAAGATACAGCTGCAGTAGGATCTGCTTGAGCTGTTGATGTTGTAGACGTCTCAACCAGGTCTGACGAACTTTCGCCCTCAACTGATGAACCAGGGTTTGATGAAGAAGCATCGGGTGCTATGACTTCATCAGCCTGTGCAGTATGAGCAGCAAAGAGTGCCGTTCCTAGCAAGACTGAAGCGACACCAAACGAATATTTACGCAATGAAAATCGTTGGCGTCTGTTAAAAATGTCTTTCATTTCAAGTCTCCCTCTGTATGAAATAGTTAGTTATAGGTCACGAGTATACAAGAATCCTATACTTGAACTCATGATTCTATTACATTCTAACATTCTGACAATTTATGGTCAAGTGATTAAGTCAACTTTTTTAAAAAAAATCAAGTTGTCTGACAATTCAGCCAACAACTTTTGTTTGTTTTTTGCCTTTACAAGTGTAAAACCCTTGATTTTATTTACTTTATACCGTTTTCAAATTTCTATTTTATTTTCTTTTCATTCCTAACTTTCTCATGTTTTTCACGGAAGATGTTAGACTTATGAGAGGATTTAACTCATTTTATTGGCTGATTTTCTCACTTTGATTCTAATTTTAACTATCTTATTACAAACTCTTCGATTATGTAACAGACTGGATAAACCATTGATACACAATTTAATAATCCCCTTTCACGACTAAAGTCTCCCATTAGCATTTCAAAAACACTAAAAAACCCAAGCTTCATAAACTTGGGTTCATAATCTTATTGGTTTCAGAGGTAAGTTCCTCTATTTTTTTCTGATATGGTTGTCATTCCAAGTCTGCAATTCTTGGTAGGACTTGACTTTCCCTTCTTCCTGAGTCGGTCTAAATGCCCTAACCGGTAACTCGTAGGCATCCTGGCCTTCAGGTGCCATCCAATGGAGTAAGGTATTGAACCAGGTTTCATTGTTAATCTTGCTTGGAATGGTGTAGATTCTAGCATGTTTGGTCTTAATCGCTTCATAAGCATCCTTATGCTCTTTGGCAAAGTTGGTACTATCCATATTGAGGCTTCTGTCTTTTTCAGAAATGTAATAAAGAGCAGGCAGACTCGCAATTGGTGTTTCTGTTGGATGATCTAAATCCCTACCATTAGTTGCACCTGGCCACATTTCAAGACCAAAAGGCTCTAAAGTCTTACGCATATCAACATTGGCGTAATCCAATTCCGAGTCCAAAGTATTCGAGTTAGCTGGAATATTCATTTCCTCGATCTTTTGTGTCTTGAGATTGAGGTATTTTTTATTAGAAGCAAAATCAGCTGATGACGCACCAAAAGGCATTTGTAAGTAAGCTTGCTCATTAAGCATGAAAAGCCTTAGACTTGCCTGATTTAAATAATCTTCATCCCCAGCTTTTTTAGCCAATTTCAAGAGGTCAATTTGTTTAGGTTTTTGATTTGGTTTTTCCGTGTCATACATATAGATATTAAAGTAGTCATACTTATAAAGTGTCTCACCCTTGGCATTTTTCTTACCAGATTCACCCCCCTTGTACTCCTGAGTGACTAAGTAATGACCAGCTACCCCCACAATGTTAAACATGTTTCTATCATGACCAGGATTTGGTGTCACGAGTAAAAATTCTTTATTATCTCCGAAAGTTTTCAGGGTGATTTTGAACAAGGGGTCTTCTTCATTGCTGCCGGAATAGACAGTCGTACTCGACTTACTGGATGCAGCTGAACCTTTGGTAGCCTTACTGCTACTATTCACAGCAAAGAAGATAGCCGTCCCTGCGATTATAAAAAGCAATGCCACTAAGAGACCTATAAAAACAATTCTTGTGAACTTATCCCCCTTAGGTGTTGGTTTCTTTACAAACTTATTTTCCATAACAATCTCCATTTTTAGTATTGCTTCTAGTATAGCATAGGTGGAGACTATTGATAAGGTAGATTGGCAGTCTAATAAGGTCGGATATTTTATTTTCATTTGACAAAATCTCTCGGACAGCGTACAATCAAGGTAAGTAACATTCGGAGGTAAATGGAGACATGAACAACTAAGTCTATTCACAATAAACCTGCTTTATTCGATAGATTGTTTTCATGTCTTTTTTGCGCTCTTTTTCTGTAGAAAACTTATTGGTGGTATCTGCGTTTTTTTGCATCCATACCATCACTATCTCCTAGAGGGCTTTTTAGCTAGATTCAAGACGGTTCTATCCTATAAGGTAGGACTGTTTTTTGATCTTTGATATTGTTTGAAGTGAAAGTCGTATTTCCCATGAAACAATATCCACAAACCCACTGCCTAGGAGGTCCTATGATACAGATTCAACACCTAACCATAACGCATACCAAAGATTTACGTGAACTAGTCCATGATTTAAATATAAATATAGCTACAGGCGAAAAAGTCGCCATCATTGGGGAGGAAGGCAATGGAAAGTCAAGTCTCCTTGCCCTTCTTGTCAATTCTAATGCACATTTTGACCACCTGTCTTACGAGGGAACTATTACTAAACCAGACAGCCCTCAGGTCTATATTCCCCAGCAAATTTCGGAGAACTTACAGGCCCTAACCCTTAACGACTACTTTTTTGCGGACAGTTATGACTTAGACTACGCCAGCCTCTATCGTTTGGCTGATGAACTCCATTTTGATAGTGAGCGTTTTGCTAGCAATCAGCTGATCTCCACTCTGTCTGGTGGTGAGAAACTCAAAATTCAACTCATCCGAGAATTAGCTCGACCCCACGACATCATTTTTCTTGATGAGCCCTCAAACGATATGGATTTAACTACCATCACTTGGTTAAAAGACTTTATCAAGCATTCTGATAAAACGATAATTTACATCTCTCACGACGAGGATTTGCTCAGCCAGACAGCTGATACCATTATCCATCTGGAACTCCTTAAACGTCGTCGACAGGCCAGGACCAGTGTGGAACATCTTGACTATGATAACTATAGTCAACAACGCTCCGATGCTTTCCAGCAACAGATGCAGCAAGCCAAAACCGAGAAAAAAGCCTATGACAAAGCCATGGCCAAGCATCGCCGTATCAAACAAAATGTCCAAACCACCCTACGCAATACGCATGATAGCACGCAAGGACGATTGGTTGCTAAAAAGATGAAAGCAGTCCTCTCACAAGAAAAACGCTACGACCGCCTTGCCCAAGACATGACACAGATGCCTGATAAAGAAGACAGCATCGATCTTTTCTTCTCTCCTATCGATCCTCTACCTCAGGGAAAATATCTTCTAAATCTGGATGAAAGCCAGCTAAGCATCGCTCCTCACCTAACCATTGAACATCTAAAATTTTCTTTAACAGGACAGGAAAAAGTTGGTATTGTTGGAGATAACGGCTGTGGTAAATCCACTCTCTTACACTATCTCTACCAAGAACTTAGCAGGAAAACAGAACTAACTATCGGCTACATGCCCCAACATTACGATTATATCTTGCAAAATGATTTGTCACCGATAGCGTTTTTATGTAAAACTGGCGACAAAACTGAGAAAGAAATCATAAGTTCCCATCTCGCCAACCTCAACTTCAGTCATGATGAAATGAACCATGCAATTGCTGACCTATCTGGTGGCCAAAAAGGAAAACTACTCCTACTGCACATCGTCTTAGAAAGCCCTCAACTCTTGATCTTAGATGAACCAACCAGAAATTTTTCACCCACCTCACAACCCCAAGTCCGACAGCTCTTCGAGAACTATCCAGGTGCAATTCTGACAGTATCACATGATATCAACTACCTCAGACAAGTTTGCCAAAAGATATATCGCCTGGACGCACACGGTTTAGAAGAAGTTGAGATTTAAGAGATCAAATCTATCATTTTTACAAGAAAAGTCTCAAAAGAAACCTTTTTTCATATGTAAAAGAACTCAGGCAAAACCTGAGTTCTTTTAATGTTAATCAATTTCAAGACCACCAGTATAGAGTCGGTAGTAGGTACCACCTTGTTCCATAAGGCTGTCATGGTCACCACGTTCAATGATACGTCCGTGGTCCATAACCATGATAACGTCAGAGTTAACGATAGTTGAAAGACGGTGGGCGATAACAAAGACCGTACGTCCTTCCATAAGTCGGTCCATCCCCTCTTGAACCATTTTTTCAGTACGAGAGTCAATAGAGGATGTCGCTTCATCAAGGATTAGGACCGGTGCATTGGCAAGGGCGGCACGCGCAATGGCAATCAGCTGACGTTGTCCATTAGACAAGCCTGCGCCATCATCTGTAAGAACAGTGTCGTAACCATTGTCCAAATGTTGCACAAAGGAATCCACGTTAGCAATACGAGCAGCTTCAAGAATTTCCTCGCGCGTCGCATCAGCACGGCCGTAGGCAATATTTTCAGCGATAGTCCCTGTGAAGAGATGCGTATCTTGAAGTACAATACCAAGTGATCGACGAAGAGAATCTTTTTCAATCAGTTTCACATCGATGCCATCATAAGTAATCACACCAGATTGGATGTCGTAGAAACGATTAATCAAGTTGGTAATCGTCGTCTTACCTGCACCCGTCGCACCAACAAAGGCAACCTTTTGCCCCTTGTCTGCATAGAGATTAACGTCATGAAGGATTTGTTTCTTACCATCGTAAGAGAAATCAACATCTTGGAAGACTACATTTCCGACCAACTCGACCAATTCATAGTTGCCATTTGGACGGGGGTGTTTCCAGGCCCAAAGATTGGTTTTCTTGTCTGTCATAACCATTTGACCATCTACCAATTCGTAGTTGACCAAAGTGACCTTACCTTGGTCAACTTCTTCTGCTTCATCCAAAAGGTCAAAGATACGGTCTGCACCAGCAAGTGCCATAAGAACAAAGTTAAGTTGTTGAGACACCTGAGTAATAGGACCATTGAAGGAACGATTCAATTGTAGGAAGGCCATGAGACCACCGATAGTCAAGCTACCGACACCATTTAGAGCAAATACCCCACCGACCAAGGCAGTCAAAACAAAGGAAACATTTCCTAAGTTCCCAAGAATTGGCATGAGAACATTGGCATAGCGATTGGCCAAGTATGATGATTCGAAGAGCTGTTCGTTAATTTTGTCAAAGTCAGCCATGCTTTCTTCTTCGTGGACGAAGGCCTTGACTACCTTTTGACCTGACATCATTTCTTCGATAAAACCATTCTCAATCCCTAGGTTCTTTTGTTGTTCACCGAAGTAACGACCTGATTTGGCTGATACATTTTTGATGACCATAAACATGATGCCTACCATGATTAGAACCACGATAAAGAGGAGAGGACTAACCGTAAGCATGGTCACAGTCACTCCGATAAGGGTAATAGTTGTTTGTAGCAACTGTGGGATAGACTGCTCAACAGCCTGACGGAGGGCATCGATGTCGTTGGTATAGATTGACATGATATCCCCATGTTGGTGAGTGTCAAAGTAGCGAACCGGAAGCTTTTGCATACGAGCAAAGAGTTGATTACGAAGGGAACGTAGGGAATCTTGCGAAATCGTCGCCATGAGGAGAGAAGCCACATAGTTGGCGACCACACCGATAAGGCAGAAGACAGCCACTGAAGTCAAGAAACGTAACAGTGGCCCAAAGTCATGGCTACCAGATTTGAGCATGGGTTGAACGTAAACGTCAACCAAGGACTGAATAGAGGCCGTTAAATTGACCGTTGCCAAGGAAGCAACCACAATAAGGACAAAGGCGATAGAAAGTGAAAGTTTGTAGTCTTGCCACAAAAAGCGTAGAAGACGTGCTAGAGAGCCCCAATTAGCTTTTTTCTTATTCTGCATCTGCTACTCCTTTCCCTTGTGTTTGCATCTTGTAGACGTCACGATAAATGGCATTGTTAGCCACCAATTCATCGTGGGTACCAATAGCATCGATACGGCCATCATCCATGACAATGATACGGTCTGCATCTTGGATGGATGAAATACGTTGACCGATGATAATCTTGGTTGTATCCTTAAGACTTGATGCCAAACCTTGACGAATCAAACTATCTGTCTTAGTATCAACCGCTGATGTTGAATCATCCAGAATCAAGATTTTTGGATTCATGAGGAGGGCACGTGCGATACAGAGACGTTGACGTTGTCCCCCTGAGACATTGGCACCACCACGTTCAATCTTGGTGTCATAGCCATCCTTAAACTCTTGGATAAATTCATCAGCTTGGGCAACCTTACAAGCTTCAATGATTTCTTCATCTGTCGCCTGTTTATTTCCCCAACGCATATTTTCCTTAATAGTTCCTGAGAAAAGGACGTTGGTTTGAAGCACCATGGCAACTTGCTTACGTAAGCTATCCAAATCATAGTCCTTAACATCGTGGCCAGCAACCCTAACCTGACCGGCTTCCACATCATAAAGACGAGGAATGAGTTGAACCAAACTTGATTTCCCAGAACCTGTTCCACCAAGAATACCGATAACCTCACCAGACTTAATATCAAGCGAAATATCCTTGAGGACATGGGTCTTATCACCATTTTCATCAGTGTATGAGAAATCCACATGATCAAAACTGATAGAACCATCTGTGACCTCTGTCAAGCCATTTTCAGGTGAAACAATGGTTGATTCAGTATTAAGCACTTCATTGATACGCTCTACAGAGGCCATAGAGATAGACAGCATGACAAAGATCATCATGAACATCATGAGTGAGATTAGGATAGTCATGGTGTAACTGAACATGGAAGTCAATTCACCTGTAGATAGCTTGCCGACAACGATAAGGTGAGCACCAAACCAAGAAATCATGAGGAATGATGCATACATAGACAACATCATGGCTGGGTTAGACATGACAACCACACGAATGGCACGCATGAACATCTTGTAAATACGACGTGAGGCCTTCTTGAATTTATCCGTCTCTTCCTGCTCTTTAACATAGGATTTCACCACACGCATGTTAGTGATGTTTTCCTTGATACTGTTGTTGAGATTGTCATAAGCCTCAAACACTTGAGTAAAGAGAGGGTATACGATTTTGGTAATAACAGCCAAAACCAGACCAAGGAAGAGTGTTACACCAACGAAAATCCAAGCCATTTCGCCATTAATCAGGAAACTTGCTGCAATGGCAAAAATCAAGTTAAGGGGTGCACGTACACAGATACGGATAATCATCTGGTAAGAGTTCTGCACGTTGGTAACATCAGTCATCATACGTGTTACCAAACCACCAGCTGAGAACTTATCGATATTTTCAAAAGAGAAGGTTTGAACCTTTTTGAAAATGGCCTGACGTAGATTCTTAGCAAATCCAGCAGAGGCAAAGGCCGCATAGCGTGCCGACTGCATCCCACAGAAAAGCGACAGAAAGGCACAGACCAACATGAGACCACCATAGAGCCAAATGTTAGACATGTTAGATTGCTGGACACCTTTGTCCAAAAGATTGGCCATGACAAAGGGAATGGAAATCTCAAACATGACTTCTAGCGTCATAAAGAGGGACGCTAGGATTGAGGGTTTCTTGTATTCCTTTATCTGGGCGATCAGGGTTTGAAACATAATTACCTCCGTTTTTATTCTTATTCTTTTTTTCTTTTGATATTTTTCTTTTTTGATGCTTTCTTAAGTGATGGCGGACGTCAGCGACCGACTCAGTCGTTCCATGACTAGTTATCGAGCCAAAGTCTCGATAACTCCGCTTCCTATAACTGCTTCTGCAGTTATAGGAATATCATCACAGCGAAAGCATCGTTATTGGGCAGAGCGAACTGTCGAATCGTGAGCAATTCGAACAAGTGCAAATAGATTCAGGATGAGCCCTACCACGGCGAAAAATATCGTCTACTCTAGGCATAAAACTAACAGTCTTATGCTTATCATTTATCTATAAAAGAACGGTCATACCCTTTTGAGAGCATACAAAAGCCCCTGAGGGCAGACCCTAGGGATTTTTTCGTTCTCATATATATGTCATTAGTATAGGTTAAATTGAGTAAAATTGCAAGCATAATATCATTTTGCTAACATTTGTAAGTTTTTTACGATGTTTGATAAAAATATCGCTCTAAAAGCTGCTCATTTTTCACAAACTTATCATAAATGTTCGTAAATCATAGCCAAACGTAGCAGAAATTTGTTTTCTGTTCCTATTTATAATAGACTAACACTAACATTAGATGAAAAGGTGACTCTATGACTATAAATCAACTGCTTCAAAAG
>ERZ772979.1371-NODE-1371-length-14177-cov-71.545249_pt1 | contig 14177 bp, 9 predicted proteins | sample MGYA00511130_ERZ772979 | MGnify/ENA primary metagenome ERZ772979 (study PRJEB29015, sample SAMEA2738103) | human oral metagenome | biome: human oral; feature: human-associated habitat; material: saliva | place: China | collected 2186 ... | reverse complement strand
AAATCTAACCCCCGCGACACGCCGAGCCAGACACACATTTTGACCCTTAACCCCATTTTGACCCTTAACCCATGAGCATGCTCCTCCTCACTGAGAGACGCAAAAACCCACGGCGCAACGTGTGCGCTCGTGGGCCCGCGGATTGGCACTCTGCGAGGGCTTGCTCGCCGTTACCACTCTTAATCGTAGTCGGTGTGTGGGGGTGAAGTCAATACGCGCGACAGATACGCTCGAGGCCGGGGCCCCACGCGGGAACCCCGGCCTCGTGCGAAATAAACCGATCAGGCGAAGGTCAGCGCCTGGCGGGCGATCGCCAGCTCCTCGTTGGTCGGGAAGACAAACATCTTCACGGTCGAGTCGGGGGCGGAAATGACGCGCGGCTCGCCGGAGCGAACATTGTTCGCCTCCACGTCGATCTTCACGCCGAAGGGAGCGAGAGCCTCGGCCAGCTCGCGACGCACGGCTGCGTCGTTTTCGCCGATGCCAGCGGTGAAGGTGATGACGTCCAGGCCGCCCAGCTCCGCGGTGTACGAACCCACGTACTTCAGCAGGCGGTTAATGTAGACGTCCATCGCGGTACGGGCGCGCTGCTGAGCCTCAGGCTCGTCATCGTTGTGGATCATGTCCCACACGGAACGCATGTCGGACTCGCCCGTCATGCCCTTCATGCCGGACTTCTTGTTGAACAGGGTGTCAACCTCGTCGACGCTCATGCCGGCGACGCGCTCCAGGTGGAACACGACGGCGGGATCGATGTCGCCGGTGCGGGTGCCCATCATGAGACCCTCGAGGGGGGTCAGGCCCATGGACGTGTCGATCGGCTTGCCGTTCTTGACGGCCGACACGGACGCGCCGTTACCCAGGTGCAGGACGATCTGCTTCAGGTCGTCGCGACCCTCCAGCTTCGCGATCTCTTGGGAGACGAACTGGTGGGAGGTGCCGTGTGCGCCGTAGCGGCGCACCGAGTACTTCTCGGCGGTCTCGGTCTCCAGTGCGTACAGAGCCGAGCGGTCGGGCAGTTGCTGGAAGAACGCGGTATCGAAGACGGCGACGTGGGGGACGTCGGGCATGAGTTCGCGCGCAACGTCAATGCCCTTGAGGTGGGCGGGGTTGTGCAGGGGGGCCAGCGGACACAACTCTTCGATGAGGTTACGGACTTCGTCGGTGATCAGAGCCGGACCATCGAAGTAGCGGCCGCCCTGAACGATGCGGTGGCCGACGGCGACGACGTTCGCATCAGCTAGGGCCGGTCCTTCGGTGTCGAAGAGGCGCAGCACTTCGCGCATGCCGACCGTGTGGTCGGGGACCGGGAGTTCTTCTTCGGTGACGGCGTCGCCGTACGCGTGCTTGATGAGACCCATCGTGTCGCCGATGCGCTCGACCAGGCCCTTGGCGATGGCGTCGCCGGTGCCGGGATCGACGAGCTGGTACTTGATGGAGGAGGAGCCGGAATTAATGACGAGAACGGAGGACGAGGTCACGCGTTCGCCTTTCGTGTTGGAGGGATCAGAAAGATAAGTACGAGGCCGGGGTTCGGTTTTACGTCAATAGTAACCGGCCCCTGGGACCTGGGTCCCGCTCAGCCCTGGGCTTGAACGGCGGTCAGGGCGACGGTGTTGACGATGTCCTCGACGAGGGCGCCGCGTGAGAGGTCGTTGACGGGCTTGTTGAGGCCCTGCAGGACCGGGCCGACGGCGAGCGCGCCCGAGGAACGCTGGACGGCCTTGTAGCCGATGTTTCCGGCTTCCAGGGAGGGGAAAACGAAGACGGTGGCCTTGCCGGCGACGTCGGAACCCGGCAGCTTCTTGGCTGCGACGGCCGCGTCGACGGCCGCGTCGAACTGGATGGGGCCTTCGATGGCCAGCTCGGGGGCTTTCTCGCGGGCGAGGCGGGTGGCCTCGACGACGGCGTCAACGTCCGGGCCGGCCCCGGAGGTGCCGGTGGAGTAGGAGAGCATGGCGACGCGCGGGGTGACGCCGAACTGGGCGGCGGTGCGCGCAGAGGTCACGGCGATGTCGGCGAGCTGTTCGGGCGTGGGGTTGGGGTTGACGGCGCAGTCGCCAAACGCCCACACGCGGTCCTTCATCGCCATGAGGAAGATGGAGGAGACGACGGACACGCCGGGGGCGGTCTTGATGATCTGGAAGGAGGGGACGATCGTGTGAGCGGTCGTGTGGGCGGCTCCTGACACCATGCCGTCGGCGTCGCCCATGTGGACCATCATGGTGCCGAAGTAGGACACGTCGGTGACCTTCTCGCGGGCCTGCTCGAGGGTGACGCCCTTCTTGGCGCGCAGGCGCGCGAACTCTTCGGCGTAGCGTTCACGGTAGGTGGGGTCGTCCACCGAGACGACCTGGGCGGCGCTCAGGTCGAGGCCGAGCTCGCCGGCGCGCGTGGCGACGTAGTTCGAGTCGCCCACGAAGGTAATGTCGGCGATGCCGGCGGCGAGGACCTGGGCGGCTGCCTGCAGGACGCGGTCGTCGTCGGGTTCGGGCAGGACGATGCGTTTGCGGTCGGCGCGGGCGCGCTCGATGAGATCGGCCTGGAAAGCTACTGGAGTGAGCGCGGTGGGGGCGGGGGTCTCGCGCAGCGTGGCGGCGGCTTCCTCGCCGAGGGGCAGGGTCAGGACGGGCAGGTCAACTTCGACCTCGGGGGCACCGCAGGTGAGGACCACGGCGACGACGGTGGCGGCCGAGGCCTCGGCTCGCAGGCGCGCGGTGGCGATCTCTTCGGAGAGTAGCTCGGCGCTGGCGCCCTCGGCGTCGAAGGCGAGGACGACGCCGGCGCGGGTGGAGGCAGCCAGGCTCAGGTTCCAGGCCACGTGATCGAAGGCGCGGTTCGAGGCCTCGCGGGCAGGGGCGATCAACGCGTCGTCTCCGGCGGCGCGCACGGCCTCAACTGCGGCGGGCAGTGCGGCGGCGGGGCGCAGGGCGGCGTCGGCTGGGTTGGTGCCAGTGAGGGCATCAATGGTGGTGAGACCAAGGACGCGGGCCAGCTCTTCGGTGGCGAGGGCTGCAGCCTCTGACGAACCGGGTGCGACGACGATGAAACGGGACACTCGAATACTCCTTTGGGACGAGAACAATATGGTGTGGCCGAAAGCCTTTCGTCCTATCCTAAACCCGCTCGCTGTTATTGTGTATCAATGCGTCAGGGCGGGGGGTGGCGCTGGAAAAGTGCTGCGGGGACGGACTATTAGCTGATTGTGTCCGATCGTACGCTAGGGTAGGAGGCGTGGATGACGAGGAGAGGACCCTGCGTGCGCGATTGGGCGCGTGGCTTGGCGGCACCCTGAGCGCGGGGGGAGTCCTCGGCGTCATCGCTCTGGCTGTGACGGATCACAGGCATCGGGCGGTCATGCTGTTGGTCGCGGTCCTCGTCGGCATGGGAGTTGTGCGCATGTGGACGCCCGGACGTCCCTGGTTCGCGTCTCGAGGCCGCGTTGCGGACACGGTCGTCTACGTGATTCTCGCCGCGATTATCTGGTATCTAGCTCCCTTCGTATCGACTATGGCAGTGCACTGAACCTTGAAGAATCGTTTAGGTTCCAAGGGGAAAATGGTCTCACAGTGCGGTACGTGTCCGTCGTGTTGATAGTGGTGGATGTCCCGAATGGTGGTTTCGGATTCAAGAATTCGTAAAGGTCATGCATTCTATGAGTGACCCATCGTCCCTATTGTCAAGGTGAAACACATGCGCGCGTTCCTGCGTAAGTCCGGAATCCTCGTGTGGGTGATCGCTGCGATCATCCTAGCGACTGCCCTCGGATCGATCCGAATCGGCGGAGACCACCTGGTCCCCGTGGAGATCGGTCGTATCTTCGCGACGTTCTCGGCTATCTTCAGCCAGTTCCTGTCCTTTTCTATTCCGCTCATCATTGTCGGCCTGGTGACTCCCGCGATCGCTGATCTCGGGCGCGGCGCCGGAAAGTGGCTGGGTATTACAACGGCCATCGCCTACGGGTCGACGCTCTTCTCAGGCTTCCTGACGTTCCTGGTGTGCGCCTCCCTGTTCCCGCGGCTCCTCGCCTCCACCCAGCTGGCATCGGTGAGTGAACCCGGCAGCGCGCTCGAGTCATACTTCACGATCGAGATGCCCGCTCCCCTGCAGGTCATGACGGCGCTGCTGCTCTCCTTCGTGGTTGGCCTGGGCCTGTCGATGGTTCCGCGCGGCGTGCTGCGTAAGGGGTTCATCGAGTTCCGCGCGATCATTACGCGCCTCATTGAGACGATCATCATCCCGCTGCTGCCCCTGCATATTTTCGGTATTTTCCTGAACCTGACGTACACGGGCGAGGCCGCCTCCGTTATTCGTACGCTGCTGCGCGTCGTGGTCGTCGTCCTGGTCCTTGAGGTCGTCATCCTGGCCACCCAGTTCTGCTTCGCGGGCGCGATTGCTCGCCGCAACCCCATCAAGGCTCTGCTGACCATGATGCCCGCCTACCTGACGGCGCTGGGCACCTCGTCCTCGGCTGCGACCATTCCGGTGACGCTGCGCCAGACCAAGAAGAACGGTGTCTCTGACGCGGTTGCTTCCTTCACCATCCCGCTGTGTGCGACGATCCACCTGGCCGGCTCGACGTCCAAGATTTTCTCGTTCGCCTTCGCGATTGTTTTGACCCAGGGCCTGTCCATCTCCACCCTGCAATGGGTCGGCTTCATCTTCATGCTCGGTATCACGATGGTCGCAGCCCCCGGCGTCCCCGGCGGCGCCATCATGGCGGCCACGGGCCTGCTCAGCTCCATGCTGGGCTTCGACGATGCTCAGGTTGCTCTCATGATCGCCACCTACATCGCGCTGGATTCCTTCGGTACGGCCACGAACGTGACGGGCGACGGTGCGATCGCGCTCGTCGTGGACCGTATGGCACACGGGTCGATCGGCAATGAAGGAGACCCGGAAAACGCCCGAGAGCTGGCCTTTGATGGCATGGCGTACCTGGATCGTGTCTCGGTTGAGGGTGTCGTGAGCCCCGAGGAACTCGCTGATTCCGCTGCCCGTAACGGCACGGAAGCGACAGCGTAAGGTTTCGTTCGTCGGTTTCGTGCGCGTCCGCCGCTCTCGGCGGGCGCGCACGTCTCGTTTGTCGAGCAATGGGAGTTAGGCCCTAGTGGTTGGAGGCCCAGGTCACGTAGAATGGGGGACGATAGGCACACCGGGCTTTCCGGCCCCTCCATCAATGAAAGCTGGCAGAAATATGAGCACAGTTCGTATCGGTGTCCTGACCTCGGGCGGCGATGCCCAGGGCATGAACGCGACCGTCCGCGCAGTGGTGCGCACGGCCCTGGCGAGGGGGGCGCAGCCCTATGCGATCCTTGAGGGCTGGCAGGGGGCGTGCGACGGGGGCGATTCCATCAAGAAGCTGGAGTGGTCGGACGTGTCCTCGATCCTTGCAGAAGGTGGCACGGTCATCGGCACGGCTCGCTGCGCCGAATTCCGCACGTACGAGGGGCGTCACCGCGCAGCCGCGAACCTGCTGGAGCGCGGCATCGACCACCTGGTTGTCATCGGAGGTGACGGCTCTTTGTCGGGTACGAACGAGTTCCGCCGCGAATGGTCCCAGCACCTGGCCGAACTCGTTGCGGAGGGCGCTATCACGCAGGAGTTCGCTGATGCCCACCCGTCCCTGATCATTGTCGGCCTGGTTGGTTCGATTGATAACGACATGGTGGGCACGGATATGACGATCGGCGCGGATACCGCCCTGCACCGCATCCTGGATGCGATCGATCAGCTGACCAGTACCGCTGCTTCTCACCAACGCACCTTCGTCGTCGAGGTCATGGGACGTCATTGCGGCTACCTGCCTCTCATGGCGGCCGTCGCAGGTGGCGCGGACTATGTCTTTACCCCCGAGGATCCGGTGGGGCAGGGGTGGCAGGATGATCTGGCCGAGCACCTGCGCCTGGGGCGTGCGGCCGGACGTCGTGAGTCCATCGTCCTGGTTGCGGAAGGCGCACACGATCGCGAGGGCAACGAGCTGTCGACTCAGCTGATCGCTGACACGATCCAGGAGCGCACGGGTGAGGATGCCCGCGTGACGATCCTGGGCCACGTGCAGCGCGGCGGGACGCCGTCTGCCTACGACCGTTGGATGTCGACCCTGTTGGGTTATGCGGCGGTCCAGGAGATCCTGGCGTCCACAGGCGAGGACGAACCCATGATCCTGGGCGTTCGTCGCAACCGCATCACTCGCGTCCCCCTCATGAAGGCTGTACGCGACACTCGAGCTGTCAAGGACTACATTGCCGCCGGCGACTACGAAGCCGCCCAGGCATCGCGCGGCTCGTCTTTCTCTTCGATGGTTGGTATCTACCACCTGCTCTCAACGCCTCCCCAGTTGATCCCTGAACCAACGGGTGACGTCAAGCGTGTCGCAATTCTGCATGCGGGCGGTTTGGCCCCCGGCATGAACACGGCTGCTCGTGTTGCCGTGCGTCTGGGTATTGCGCGGGGCTGGACGATGCTGGGCGTCGATGGCTCGTGGAGCGGCCTGGCCGATGATCGCGTGCGCGAACTGAGTTGGTCGGACGTCGAAGGTTGGGCGTTCAAGGGCGGTGCCGAGCTGGGTACGAAACGTGATGTTCCGCCGGTCGAGCAGTTCTACGCACTGGGCCGGGCGATTGAACGTAATGAGATCGATGCGCTCTTCGTTATCGGGGGCATGAACGCCTACTTGGGCGTGTATGCGATCCAGGCGGAGAAAGACCGCTACCCGGCGTTCCGTATCCCGATGCTGCTCATTCCCGCGTCGATTGATAACAACCTGCCGGGATGCGAGCTCGCGATCGGTACCGACACGGCGATCAACAACGCTACGTGGGCGATCGACCGCATCAAGGAGAGCGCAGCCGCGTCCAAGCGTTGTTTCATCGCTGAGACGATGGGGCGGCGCTGCGGTTACCTGACGTTCATGAGCGCCCTTGCCAGCGGTGCCGAGTACATGTACATCAACGAGGAGTCCCCTTCCCTCCAGCAGATCGCCGCTGATGCAGAGCGTATGGTGAGTTCCTTCAAGTCGGGTCGACGTCTGTTCCTGACGCTGGTCAACGAGTCGGCATCCCAGTATTATGATCGCGATTTCTTGGCCGATGTGTTCAACGCCGAGTCCGAGGGTATCTACGACGTGCGTCACCAGGCCCTCGGCCACATGCAGCAGGGTGGATCGCCGTCGCCCTACGACCGTCTGCTTGCCACGCGCCTGATGGCCCGCGCGTTTGATCAGCTCGTGGCCCAGTTTGAGTGCGGGGATCCGCGCGCCTATTACATTGGGCAGGTAGGCTCCGCCGTTGAGGCTCGCCCTGTCAAGCACATGTTTGACGACCTGGACATTGATAATCGCCGCCCCTTCGCCCAGTGGTGGCTTGATCTCGTCCCCGTCCAGCGTATTGTCTCCCTGCAGAACCCGGGTATTGAGGCGGCCCCCATCCCCATCGACGACCTCGTCGAGTAACAGGTCGGCGCTGGTTTCCCAGTGATTACGAGGCCGTGGTTCCCTGAGCGTTCATGGGACCACGGCCTCGTTTGTTGTTGGGGCGACCAGTGTGACCTGGCGCGTTTGGCCCGCTAGACTGGTGTTACATTTCTTTCTACTGTCAGGAGCACCCATGAGTGATATCCCCGTGATCGACCCGACGATGACCCCCGCGTGGGACAAGCTCGACCAGCTGGCCGACAATTTTGAACCGGATCTACGCAAGATGTTCGCGGATGATCCGGAGCGTACGAAGACCTTCACGTTCCAGGCCGCCGACCTGCATGTCGACCTGTCGAAGAACCTCGTGTGCCCGACCCTGGTGGGTCACCTCCTTGCGCTCGCCGAGCAGACGGGGGTCCTGGATCTGCGCGACCGCATGTTTGCGGGCGAGCACATTAACGTCACTGAGGACCGCGCTGTCCTGCATACCGCACTGCGCCGCCCTGTGACCGACTCCCTGACGGTCGACGGCAAGGACGCGGTCGCCGACGTGCATGCTGTGCTGGACAAGATTTACGCTTTCGCTCGCCGCGTCCGTTCTGGCGAGTGGGTGGGCATCACCGGTAAGCCCGTTAAGACGGTCGTCAACGTCGGCATCGGCGGCTCCGACCTGGGTCCCGTCATGGCGTACGAGGCCCTCAAGCCCTACGTGCAGGAGGGCTTGGAGTGCCGCTTTATCTCTAACATTGATCCCACCGACGCGGGCGAGACCACGAAGGACCTGGACCCCGAGACGACCCTCGTGATCGTGGCGTCCAAGACGTTCACGACGCTCGAGACCATCACGAATGCGAAGGTTGTGCGCGCGTGGCTGCTCGATGGTCTGCGTGAGCGCGGCATCGTCACTGACGAGGCCTCGGAGAAGGAGGCGATCGCTAAGCACTTCGTCGCCGTGTCCACAGCCCTGGATAAGGTCGCTGACTTTGGCATCGACCCGGGTAACGCCTTCGGCTTCTGGAGCTGGGTGGGTGGCCGCTACTCCGTGGATTCCGCTGTCGGTACCTCCCTGGCCGTCGCGATTGGCCCCGAGGGCTTCGCTGACTTCCTCGCAGGCTTCCACGCGATGGACCGCCATTTCGTCGAGACGGAGCCCGAGAAGAACGTGCCCCTGCTCATGGGCCTTCTCAACGTGTGGTACTCGAACTTCCTGGGCGCCGACACGCACGCTGTCCTGCCCTACTCTCAGTACCTGCATCGCTTCCCCGCGTACCTGCAGCAGCTGACCATGGAGTCCAACGGCAAGTCCGTGCGCCGCGACGGCAGCCCCGTCACCTATGAGACCGGCGAGGTCTTCTGGGGTGAGCCGGGCACCAACGGCCAGCACGCCTTCTACCAGCTGATCCACCAGGGCACCCGCATGGTCCCCGCCGACTTCATCGCGTTTGCGAACCCGACGTGGGCGCTGGGCGACGGCGACGCCGACATGCACGAGCTGTTCCTGTCGAACTTCTTCGCCCAGACCAAGGCCCTGGCCTTCGGTAAGACCAGCGAGGAGGTGCGCGCCGAGGGCACGCCCGAGGCCATCGTCTCCGCCCGCGTGTTCACCGGCAACCGTCCTACGACGTCGATTATGGCCCCTGCCTTGACCCCGTCGGTCCTGGGCCAGCTGATCGCCCTGTACGAGCACATCACCTTCGTCGAGGGTGCCGTGTGGGGCATTGATTCCTTCGACCAGTGGGGTGTTGAGCTGGGCAAGGTCCTGGCCAAGCAGATCCTCCCCGCCATCGAGGGTTCGTCCGAGGCTCTGGACGCGCAGGATCAGTCGACCCGCGCTCTCATCGAGTACTACCGCGCGAATCGCACGAAGTAATCGCTTCTGATCACCGGGGGTCGCGCCGAGGGGCGCGGCCCCCACCGCGTGTCTTCAGTATTGAGACGGGGAGTCGCCTAGGCCATGTGTTGTTCGCAGACTTATTCAATTGGCGACGTAGCCAATCCGTCACGGGTATACCGGACATTCCGTTGTTCCGATCGGAGTAGAAGTGAGCCTCGCGCACCTGGCGGTTTGTTGCTGCAGCCTCGTCGATCTGTTGCCACTCGTCGTCGGTGAGTGAGTCGAGCGTGGCAAGGGCGTAAACTATATCCCGCGTCTGTCGGTAGGTACTAGAATCGGCGAGAGCGCGGATGAACGTGGCTCTCGCCTCTTCGCGTGTCTTCTCCTGTGCGGCAAGCCAGGTGCCTATCTCCCTAGCGGTTTCCGCTTGGCTCGAAGGATCGGGGACGTCGAGCTCCTGCTTGTCCATCAGAAAACCCACGGAGTGCTCCTTACTGTCGTAGCACATCCAGAGGACCGGTATGCCGTGTCCTATCGCCCAGCCGATTTCCTGTTGACACCATGGGCTCTCTGTGTATCCCCGTGAGGCGATACAGAGAAGAGCGGAACTCGCCTCAAGATGCTCGAGGATCGTCTGCGCCCAAACCGCGCCTGGACGAATTGAACGGCTGGCCATGATCGCGTTGATCCCCAGGATCGCAAGCTCCTCGCGGAGCGCTGATGCGTATTCTTTGCCTTTTTCATCCTCGCGATAGCTCAGAAATACTTGCATGTGTTCTCCTGTTAGCTGTCGGTTGAGTGCTGAACTGGCAACGAAGCGAGGCCCTTTGCAGCCAAGGCACCGAGCTCGGAGGCGCGCTGTGTTGTCGCGAGGCATCGGAGGTCGTCGCCATTCAGGCCGGTGCGCGTGGGATCAAATAGCCGCTTGATTTCATCGATTGCATCCCGATAGGCAACACACTGGTTGATCTCTGCCAGCGCTTCATCTGGGACAGGAAGATCCCGTCCGAGACCAAGCTCGCGTGCTAACAACGCAGCGGCTCCGCCGAATCCACCCGCGATGAACAGCGGCTGACCTTTCCGGAGCGTATACAACGCCTCTTCGACGATTCCGGGGAAGTCGCCGATGTATCCGTTTGGAATGTCCGTTGACTGCCGCCGTGTCTTTCCTCCGATCAGCAGGCGCGCGTCGCAGTACTGGGGGAGAGCCTGCCTAATGTGGTGTAGAGCGCGGGCAGTCTCGTTCGAGTCGCCTTGCCACGGCTGAAGGTCGTCAAAGTCCTCGATTTTTTGGCCGTTTTCATCGAGAACGAGGATGGACGCGTACCCGGAGAAGTGGTTAGCGGCTTCGTTGAGTCGTTTGATTGATTCAGAGGTGTTCAGGACGACATAAGGGACCGCCAAACTGAACATGTCCCCGGGGTGTATGTCGTGCTGTTCGGGGTCGCCCGATAGGTGTGTATAGGCTTCGACTGATGCGGTGTAGCTGGACACCGTGTCCATGATCGCCGTGGTCAGATCAGGAACGTGCGTGCCGGGAGCGCCTGCGTACAGGAGGCTGCCCCCGCCGATCAGCATCATTTGTGAAACTTCCGCAACAGCGCATTCAAGGTGTGTCGGACTCAGACCAATAGACGCCAGATCGTCGGCTAGTGCCATCGAGATCCCGAGGGTTTTTCCGGTAACCGGACGATCCTGCGAGAGAAGCGGAGTCGTCAACGTGGGTTCGTCTGCGCCAAGCACTCCGCCCGCGGCGAAGAAGGATCTCGGGGTCATCAGGTACACCTGTCCTTTCTCGTAACCCGCTTGGACACACAGGTCGACTAAGAAGTCTTGTTCGGTGGGGAGGAGTGGCGGGTCGGGGTGGATCAGCCACAGGTGTTTGTCATTGCCGTATGTCTGCCTGTGTTCCTGGATAAACTTCAGTAGCACGGTAGGTTCGGGCGCTGTAGGCGGCGCACAATCGAAGCCTGGGTGATTCTTGGATGTTGACTGTGTTGTATTCGCCTTCGCGAGGTTAGTGTGTGCGGGAATTTCCTGGCAACGCCACAATGCGAATTTGAGAGCTTCATCGACGAGGCGGTTCAGAGCAGCGACGATGGCTTCGTCTACGGGGTCCTCCGCCTGTGTTCCTTCTGGTGGTGCCCATCCCTCGGGGATCTGTGGACACGCGATTGTCGGGACGTGATCGAGCAGGAAGGACCCGCGTGGCTCTCCAGCGTTGAGTGCTGAGAGGCAGACGATGGGCATGCCAGCTTGTTTTGCCTCGAATACTTCCCGTTGGGTCCACTCGCGGCTTGAGTAGCTATCCGTGCGCACCATGAGGAGCGCACTCGTGCGGGCTCGTTCACGAATTGAGGAGTTCCACTCACTGTCCGCTTGGATGTCGTGTACGTCGAAAAAAGTAGCCAGCCGAGTCTGTTGTGCGATGGCCTTCACCTTGGCGATGACTCCCTGTGGGGTGTGGCCCGTGAGGTCATTGGCGGGGATGTCCCCACGGGCATGCGAGATGAATACTCGGAGGCGAGGGCTTTCTGATGAGGACAGCATTCCCGTCTGCTTCCACAGAAGGCGTTGGACGATGGCTTGCCCGACATCGCGAGTCAGTGCTCCGGGAGCGTATGCATTGTCGTGAAGGACCATGCCCTGCCGATTCGTGAGGGAGCTGATGACTCCGCCGGATGTATTGAGGCCCTTCGCGCCGATGATGGGCACTACGAGCAGATGGGGTGAGTGAGAGGCTAATGCGTCGTCGCGAACCTTGCACAGACTCCTCAGGTACGAAGCCCACTTGCTGTCGTTGTCGTGTGCCGCGCTGATCAAATGGCGCCCGATGACTGGAATGATGACCGTGAATGGAGAGGCGGTGTTGGCTGGCGTGCGCCGGTCAGAAATGTCTGTGTTGTCGATCCCATGACCGACTTGTCCGTCGCGCGTCGCAATGGGACAGGGTGCCTCGGTCTCGGGGGTTAGGGGTAAGGATCGAGAGAAAACCTCTATTGCGCTGCCGGCTAGACCAGAGAAGCGCTCAGAGTGGTAGTGCGTGACCAGCTCGTTGAATACCTCCTGACCGGCACGGTCGCAAGGATGCCAGACGACGTAAATGTCGAGAACTGTTGGGGAGGGGGCTGCGAGTTCTTGCGCTGAATCAGCGGCCTGTGTGTTGTCTGTCATACTGTCTCAGTCTAGGTGTGCAATGTTCGGTTGACAAGCTGCTGTAGGCCGTCATTCAGGGGCTATATCTTGTCCTGTCACTTGTTGACGTGTCGCGTCGGCGCAGTCTGCGCCGACAATGAGGAGACAAGCGCTGCTCCCCAGCGCTGGGAGGTACCGACGATGTGGACTCTTCCAATGATGAGTTATCCCGCGGCCAGAAAAGCCGCTCACTCGAGCGCCGTAGCTATGAGCGTGGATATGGAGGGTCTGGTTGATGCAGGTAGCACCCCGAATCCGAAAGCGGCAACGCCGAACATGGCTGCGAAGATAATGGGATTCTTCGCATTTTAGGGCGTGGGAAATGTTGGAGTGGGCAGAACGGAGGAGGTCGCGCAGGCGTTAGTTGTGGGGGTTGACAAGGCCTTTGGCGACACCGCGCAGGTGTCGAGGCGTCCGTTGAGGGCTTTGGTGAAGCAGGTGTCGCTTAGTGCTCGATGTGCTCGTGGCTCGCGTGCTCGGGGCACTCGAGCTGGAAGGTGGAGTGAGCGATGGGGAAGTGGTGGCACGCGCATTCGCCCAGCTGGTGGACGATGCGGTCGCGGTGGGGGCCGTCGGACTCGTGCGTGACGGTCACGTGCGCGGTGACGGTCACGAGGTGGGAGGAGACGGCTACCACGTGCAGGTCGTGCACGCCCAGCACGCCGTCGACGTCCATCATGTGCGTGCGCAGCTCACCGACGTCCACGCTGGCGGGCGCTTGCTCCATGAGGATTGCGACAGAGCGGCGCAGGAGCGTGAGAGCGCGCGGCGCCATGAGGATAGCGATCAAGAGGGATGCGACGGCGTCAGCGCGGCCCCACCCGAACGCCCACTCAGCGCCGGCCGCGACGATCACCGCGACGGAACCGAGTGCGTCGTTGGCGACCTCCAGGAAAGCGGCGCGCATGTTGAGGTTCGCATCGCGCCCGCCCGCCAGAATCAGCAGGGAGACAGCGTTCGCAACGAGGCCGAGAACGCCGACAAGGAGCATAGGGCCAGCCTCGACCTCAGGCGGGGAGGCGAGGCGCCACGCCCCCTCCCACGCGACCATGACACTGATGATGACGAGCATGCCGGCCTGCAGGGCGGCGGCCAGGACCTCGGAGCGCGCCCACCCCCACGTGCGTTTGTCGTCGCGCGGCCGCCGCGTCAGGTGGGCAGCGACCAGCGCAATGACCAGGCCGGATGCGTCCACGACCATGTGGCCAGCGTCCGCCGCCAGCGACAGGGATCCCGACCAGAAGGCGCCGATCAGCTCGGCGACGACGACCGCCCCCGTGACCGCGAGCGCCCAGGCCAGTCGTTTTGTTGACGCCGACGCATGAGAATGATCGTGGGGGTGTGCGCTCTGCCCGCCATCCGGGAAGCGCGCGTGATCGCGGGAGTGCGCCTCGGCCTCGTCAATATGGGACGAGGCAGGGGCTGGTTGCCCCTTTGCGACGCTGTCGGGCGGGAGCGAGGAATGCGTGTGTGACATGCAATCACTATACGACCTGGGTTCCCCGAAGGACAGCCCCGACCACGACCTCGTATGTCCTAGATCACGCGAGCGGTGGGTGCTGTTGGGACTGGATGCCCGGGTCGCACTGTGACGGACAACGTATCCTAGGATGCAGAGCGCGGGGATCCCCGCGACTGCACGGGCACACGCCCAAAGGACTGTAAAGGAGCGCCACTCATGGCAGAACCTCGTATCGTCACCGTCACTGGCGCAGCCGGCAACATCGGCTA
>ERZ772979.1368-NODE-1368-length-14188-cov-22.431826_pt1 | contig 14188 bp, 9 predicted proteins | sample MGYA00511130_ERZ772979 | MGnify/ENA primary metagenome ERZ772979 (study PRJEB29015, sample SAMEA2738103) | human oral metagenome | biome: human oral; feature: human-associated habitat; material: saliva | place: China | collected 2186 ... | reverse complement strand
CAGCGCCACGCTAGCGCCGCTGGCGCAGGTCCACGACGGAAATGAGGCGTTCACCCAGCAGCAGCTGACTGTTCATGGGAAGCTCGATGGGCTGGCCGGGAACCAGGGTGTGGGTCTGCCCGTTGGGGGAACGGGCGCGCGTCCCGTTCGCCGAGTTAAGGTCTTCGATCGTAATGCCGCCCTCGGAGGGGGCGATGCGCACGTGCGTACGCGAAAGGGAGCGCGTCTGATCCTCCACGGGGATCGGGGAGTCCGTGGCGCGCTGCGGCGAGGGCGCGCGGCCGAGCACGATCGTGCGGTTGACGGGGATTGACTGGCCCGTGTCGAGCAGGAGTGCGGCGTAGGACGCGCTCGCCGGCGCCGAGGCCGTGGTGCTGTTGGTCGCTGTGGCAGCAGGTTTCGGTGCGGTCGTGGGGAGAGCGGTCGTGGGGACAGCGGGCTCCGGCGGGCGAGGGGCTTCGACCTTGGCGGGAGGCGCCTCGGCGCTCGCCTCTCGAGCGGGGGGTTGCGGCGAGGGTGCGGAGAAGCACGCGGTCGGTGCCGGGGATGCAACGGGAGCCTTCGGGGCCTGCATCTCCTGAACCGGCCTCGGTGTGGGTATCGGTGCCCCGATGGGAGCCTTCGGGGCCTGCTTCTCCTGAACCGGCGTCGGCGTGGGTATCGGTGCCCCGATGGGAGCCTTCGGGGCCTGCGTCTCGCGAGCCCACGCAGGCGTCGGTGCCGGTGCCGTGGCTGGTGCCTTGGGCATCGCCTCCTCCTGGACGGGCGCCGCGGCAGGCACCTCCTGGACGGGGGCGGGAATCTGCGGGCCGGGCACGTACGGCACTGACGAGGCCGGGGCCGGGGCAGGCCACGTGCGTGAGCTCGCCGGGGCGCTGGGCTTGGGCAGTTCAACGCTGGGCTGGGGCAGCTCGACGCTGGGCTTGGGCAGTTCAACGCGGGGCTGGGTGCTTGCCGGTGACTCGCTGGAGTGGCTGATCGGTGCCGAGGGAATGTCGGTCACGGAGGAGAAACTCGTATGGCCCTCGGCGATGCCTGCACCCGCCTTGCCGTAGGGGCTGGGCGATGCCACGGCCTCGTCGATTGTGTCCTCCGGTACGAAGGTCACGCACTGAAGTGAGAACAGTTTCGCCATCCACGACCCGCGTTGGCCTCCCAGAAGAACGAAGATGACGGGCAGGGGCGGGATCAGCGAGGACAGAGCCGTCAGGAGGACATACCCCGCGGACACCATCAGCGAGGGGGACAATTGCGACGAACCAGCGCGCACCAGCGCGCAACGTGCCAGGAAGGCGCCCACCGAACGACCATGCAGTGCGATCAGGATGGCCTGGAGGGCAACGTATTCGACGATGGTCGTCACGATGACGGCAACGTTGCCGTGTGACAGGGCCGAGGCGACGGCACCGAACAGCGCAGCGCCGACGATATCGATGAGGAGCGCAGCGACGCGCTTGCCGGGGGATGCGGGGACGGCAACGAGGTCGGGTGATGTGGCTGTCATAGTACCTTCCGCCAAACGAGATCGAAAAGTCCTGACCCGTAGGTCGCGGCTGGTAGGAGCAACGTGAGTGAAAGCCCCTGGATGATGTCGATGATTCTGCCGACCAGGGCGGAGGGCTCGCGGCCCGAGCGGATGAGCGCCACGACGGGCACGATCACAGCCAGCAGGCACAGGGAGAGAGGCAGGATGACGTGCTGCGCGAACGTCAGCGTCGGTGCCGACGACTCGCCCGTGGAACGCAGGAGGTAGCGGTCCCAACCGGGCGCGAAGAAAAGCATCACCCAGATCGCGAGCGCCGCGAGACGAGGCCCGTAATGCGTCAGCCGGTCGCGCTTCGAACGCGCGTTGGTGACCAGGGCGAGGATCGCGAGGAGGCACAGCGCGAGCGTGGCGTAGCCGGCGTAGGGTGTCTCCTCGCCGACCGGCATCTGGTAGGCGGTGAACAGGCCGGAGATGAGCGCAACGATGGTCGCGTTCCACAGGATCGTGCGGGAGCGGTCGTACGCTTCCGCCAGCGTCTTGTTGACGCGCAGCGGCGTGATTCGCGATGGTGGCTGCAGGACGGTGAGGCGAATGGAGGGGAGGCGCTTCATGACCAGCGGCAGGTCGAGCACCTGGTGGTCGGGGACCTGGAGGGCCAGGTGAGGAGACAGTGAGACGAAGAAAATCGACGCGGTGAAGATCAACGGAGCGAAGCGGATACTGCTCAGTGCGCTGAGGGACGCGACCGTGACGGTCACGGCAATCAGTGCGAAACACTGGACGTTGACGCGCGCGCTCGGCGTGGGCCTGGCGAAAAGAACGAGGCTGGCGACGATCAGGCAGGACCAGGTGACGATGACGGGCAGCAGGGTAGGTGAGCCGGGTAGGGGAGTGGCTGCGACGCCGACGCTCACCCCGGCGGCGGTGCAACAGGTGACGAGGACGAAGCCGCGCGCTGCGTTGCTCGGGGCCAGGAGCGGGCACGACCAGATGAGTGCGCACACGATCCCCAGGCCCAGACGTCCCCACGTGTCAGTCGCGAGCGAGGGGAGCATGTCGTAGCCGTCGCGATACAGGGCGAGCACGGGCAGGAGGACGCCGAGGAGAGACACGACGGAGGCAACGAATACGAAGGCCGTGGCTGTGAGCGCCGGCCGGAAGCGCCGGTTGTTTCTGGAACGTTGGTCGTCGGCGACGGCTTGGGCCGATTCCTGCGTGCCGACGATGGTGATGACCGAACCGGAGGGAATGTCTCGTCCGATGACAGCACCGAGCTCGACGGGACGTCCGCCTCCGAGTGTGAGGCGAGCTGACAGCTTGGTCAGATCAACTTCGATGAGTGCGAGCAGGCCCGCGATCGTCATTCCGACGGGGATGACGTAGTCCTCCCGGTGGGAGCTGCCAACGACGGTAATCGATGCCTGTGTTTGTCCCACGCGAGCCTCCTTTCGTCTCCGACACGGATGACACTCTCAGACAGTATTGTGTCATCAGACGCGGGCTTGGCAAAAGTTCGACTGTGGTCCACGTTAGGATAGCGGGGACTACTGCTACCCGGGTGCGGTGACAAGGGAGGAACGATGGCTGACTCTGAGGATCGCTTGGAGGGCGTACCGGAGATGCCCGAAGGGAAGATTCCCATCCAGGCTCCGCCGAACCAGGCTGAGGCCGCGGGCATCGGTAACGTGCTTGCGATGGTGGTCCCGATGATGGGCTCGATGGGCGTCATGGTGTTCATGGCGATCTCCCAGGCCAGCGGGGGCGCAGGTCAGGGTCGTAACTCGATGATGCTGATGATGGCGGGCGGCATGGTGTTCGCCATGGTCGCCATGGTCGCGTTCAACGTCTATCGGCAGGTCTCCCAGCATCGTCAGAAGGTTCGCACGCTGCGCGGTGAGTACCTGGCGTACCTGTCGGAAACGAGGCAGACGGTCCGTAACGTCGCTGACCGCCAGCGGGCTTTCGTGAACTGGGCTCTTCCCGCGCCCGAGGCCTTGGTTGCGGTGGCGGAACAGGGTGAGCGCGTGTGGGAGCGTGAGCCGGGCGTCGAAATGCTCAATGCGCGAGTTGGCGTGTCTGAGCAGAGCTTGGCGATGGAGCTGCTGGCTCCCGACTTGCCGCCCATGGCGAACCCGGACATTGTGTGCCTGTCTGCGATGACGCGCTTTGTTGAGACTCACCGCAACCTGGACAGCGTCGCCTTCGGTGTTCCCCTGGAGGATTATTCGCATGTCGAGCTGGCGGGCCGCCGCGAGGACACGATCGGCGTCGCGCGGCTGATCATGACGCACCTGGCGACCTTCGTCAGCCCCTCGTACTTGCGTATCGCGGTGCTGTGCTCGCCGGATCGTCTCACGGAGTGGGAGTGGGTCAAGTGGCTCCCTCACGCCGGTTCGACCGTCGAGTCGGACGCCGTGGGCCCCGCCCGCATGGTGGTCACTGAGGACATCGATCTGCTGGACCTCCTCGGCTCCGACGTGACGGATCGGCCGGGCTTTACCCCACGTGGTGATCTGACGCCCTGGCCGCACGTCCTCGTCGTGTGCGACGGCGCTGAGCTGCCCGCCTCAACCCAGATCGGTTCTCGCGACGGCGCTGCCGGCGTGACTGTCGTGAACCTGCACGAGAAGTGGGGGGCGCTGACGAGCCCGTCGACGGTGCGCCTCCTCGTCCACCCCGTGGCGAAAGGACAGACGCGCGGCGTGCTCGAGGTCAACCTTTTCAGTCACCAGGCGATCGTCGGCGAATGGGAGCGGGTGGGGCGCGCTCAGGCCGAGGCCATCGCCCGGCGACTGACTCCCTTCGCCATGGGCACCGAGAAGAAGGAGAGCGAGACGCCCGTCGGGCGCTCGGACGTCAAGCGCTCCGTGGACCTCATGGAGCTCCTGCAATTGGGCGACATCCGAGACTACGATCCCGAGCGGGCCTGGGTGCGTCGCGAGGGCAGGAACCGCCTGCGCGTCCCCTTCGGTGTCACCCCCGAAGGCGTCCCCGTCCTGCTCGACATCAAAGAGTCCGCCCAGCAGGGCATGGGCCCCCACGGCCTCCTGATCGGCGCAACCGGTTCGGGTAAGTCGGAGGTCCTTCGTACCCTCGTCTTGGCTCTGGCCCTGACCCACTCGCCCGAGCAGCTCAACTTCGTCCTCGTTGACTTCAAGGGTGGCGCGACCTTCGCGGGCATGTCCGAGATGCCGCACGTGTCCGCCATGATCTCCAACCTCGAGTCCGAGCTGTCCCTGGTGGACCGCATGCAAGACGCGCTCAAGGGCGAGATGGTGCGCCGCCAGGAAGTCCTGCGCGAGGCGGGTAACTACGCCAACGTCACCCAGTATGAGGAGGACCGTATCGCGGGCAAGCATTCCTTCCCCCCGATGCCCGCCCTCTTCCTGATCCTCGACGAGTTCTCCGAGCTGCTCACCGCCAAGCCGGAGTTCGCCGAGCTGTTCGTCGCGATCGGCCGCCTGGGCCGTTCGCTCTCGATCCACCTGCTCCTCGCCTCGCAAAGGCTCGAAACCTCGAGGATGCGCGGCCTTGAGTCTCACCTGTCCTACCGCGTGGGCCTCAAGACCTTCTCAGCCAGCGAGTCCCGCGAGGTTCTGGGCGTGCCGGACGCATACGAGCTCCCCTCGCTGCCCGGCTCCGGCTTCCTCATGCCCGGCACGGACGAACTCATCCGCTTCCGTGCCTCGTACGTCGCGGCCCCGCCGCCGCAGCGAACCGTCGGCTCTACCCAGCTGTCCACGGCTGGAACGCCGGACCGCTCGATCAAGGTCCTGCCCTTCACCCTGGCCCCCGTCCTGACACGCGAAGAGCCCATCGCAGCCCCGGCCTCGTCCGAAGAAGTCATGAGCCTGCCCGGGGACGCCAAGTGGGCAGACATGAGCGAGCTCGACATCGCGGTGGCGAAGATGACCGGTAAGGGCGTACCCGCCCACCAGGTGTGGCTGCCCCCGCTGGACGTGCCCGACACCTTCGACCAGATGATGCCCGACCTCGCACCCGTCGACGGCCTCGGCTTCGTGTCGATGGAGTGGCGCCAGCGCGGCTCCCTCGTCTTCCCGCTGGGCATCAGGGATATCCCGCTTGAGCAGCGCCGCGACCTGCTCACCTTCGACCTGTCGGGCGCGGGCGGTAACTTCGCGGTCGTCGGCGGCCCGCTGACCGGCAAATCGATGGCGCTGCGCTCCCTCGTCATGTCGCTCTCGCTCATCTACACGCCGCAGGAAGTTCAGTTCTACATCATCGACCTGGGCGGTGGAACCTTCGCGTCCTTCGCAGACGCCCCCCACGTCGCCGGTATCGCCACGCGCGACACCGGTGAAGTCCTCACCCGAATCCTCGCCGAGGTCCAAGGCATTATCGAGGATCGCGCGCGCTATTTCCAGCAGCACAAGATCGACTCGATCGAGACCTACCGGCGCGGTCGCGCCCAGGGGCTCTACGACGACGGATACGGCGACGTGTTCCTCGTTGTCGACAACTGGGCCTCCCTCAAGGCCGACTTCGACGACCTCGACATGCGGATCGGTCGCATGCTCAACACCGCCCTGACATTCGGCGTGCACCTCGTGGCCGCAACGCCTCGCTGGAGTGACTTCCGCATGCAGATCGTTGACATGCTCGGTTCGAAGCTCGAACTCAAGATCGGCGACTTCCGCGACTCCGCGCTGGACCGCAACGTGCAGAAGCAGATCCCGGACGCTCGGCCGGGCCGAGGAGTGTGCGCGTCCAAGCACCACGTCCTCGTCGCCTTGCCCCGCGCGGACGGCGAGGCGGACCCGGCGACCGTCAGCGAAGGCGTGGTCACCACGATTGAGCAGATCCGCGCGGCGCTGCCCGCCGGCCCCGGCCCCAAGCTTCGCCTCCTGCCGACCAAGGTCACTGCCGAGGAGATCGCGCAGCTGCCTGGCGCGCTCGCCCCGGTGCAGGGCCGAGCCCCCGCGCTCATTCTCGGTGTCGAAGAATCGCGACTCGGGGCGTTCCGCTTCGACCCGAACTCCGAGCACCACCTCTACCTCTTCGGCGACTCCAAGTCCGGCAAGACAACGTTCCTGCGCTCCCTTGCACGCGAAATCGTGGCCAGGAATACGCCCCAGGAAGCGCAAATCATCGTCGTCGACCGGCGCCGCTCCTCCCTCGGCGCCATTCCGAAGGAGTACCTGGCCGCCTACCTGACGACGAACGAGTCTGTCGCAAGCGACATGGCTGAGTTCGTGGCGTTCCTGAAGGGACGTCTACCCGGCGACGACGTGACCCCCGAACAGCTCGCGAATAGAAGCTGGTGGAAGGGACCGGAGTTCTGGGTCCTCGTCGATGACTACGACCTCGTCGTGACCTCCGAGGGTAATCCGCTCGCGGCGCTACAGCCGCTGCTGGCCCAGGCGGGTGATGTTGGTCTCCACCTGGTTATCGCGAGGCGGATGGGTGGCGCCTCTGGGGCCCTGTACGAGCGCGTCCTGCGTTCCCTCATTGACCTCGGGTCGACAGGTATCATGTTGTCCGGTAACCCGGACGAAGGTCAGGTTATCGGACGTGTGAGGCCGGTCCGCGCACTGCCCGGTCGAGCGATCGTCGTCTCGCGCGAGGCGGGCACCTTCCGCGCTCAGCTCGCCTGGTCTGATCCCGTTCGATAGCGCGTAACCATTTCTGGCTCGCGTGTAGAATAACGGTGTTACGCGTTATCCCACGCGCCCAACGCAGCGAGAAAGACGAAGGTAGATGGCTCAGGGTGAACATGCTGAGCGCGCCCCACTATCGTGGGGCGCGTCGACTGACATCGGTCCCGTCCGCTCCGAAAATGAAGACTCCTGGCTGGCGGTTTCGCCCGTCTTCGCGGTCGCCGATGGAATGGGTGGCCACCTCGGCGGCGCCCAGGCCTCGTCGAAGGCAGTCATCACTCTGCGGCAGTTCCTGAGCCCCGAGCGCCTCGGAAACCGCCCCGTCGACCTGGTCGACCTCTCCGTCGCCATCGACGCGGCGGCCACCGCCGTCGCCGGCCTGGCGCCCGTCGATAACCCGATGGGCGCGCCCGGCACCACCCTGTCCGGCCTCATGGTCCTGTGGACCCCCGAGGGCCCCTACTGGCTCTCCTTCAACGTCGGCGACTCGCGCGCCTACGTCGTGGGCCCCGGCGGGATCCGTCAGCTCACCCACGACCACTCCGCCTTGCAGGAAGCCCGCGACCTGGCCGCCACCTCCGGCGCGCCGCAGGTGATTCCCCCGGCCAACGTCGTCACCAAGGCCCTGGGAGCCGGACAATCCGGCAGCGTCAAGGCGGATTACACGATCATGCCCCTCGAAGAGGGCGATCGCGCCGTCATCTGTACAGATGGCGTGCACGGGGTCCTGCAAGACTCCCAGATCCACGCGATCGTCGCCGCTGGCAACGGTCCGCAGGGAACCGCCGATGTCCTCGTGAAAGCCAGCCTCGAAGCAGGCACTCGTGACAACTCAACTGCGGTTGTAGTCTACGCAGGAACCCAATCACGAGTAACATTGACAACGAATGTCATGAATCGAATGATTCAACCAGTACGTCCGGCGTCGATTCAGACAGCGCGCCGGGTTCCTCGTAGAGAAGGCAGTGACTGATGCTTCAGATTGGACGCTTCTTGTGTCGCGGACAGGGCGCGATGCTCGTCACCGGACCCCTCGGTGCCGCGTTGGTGCCGCTCGAATTTGCGGACTCCGCGGCTGATGTCGTGTGGGGACGAGCCGACACGCAGGCGTGGCTCTCCCACGTGCAGGCCGAGCAGGGCGACGTCCTGCTCCTGGACTGCGCCGGCGAACAGCCCTACTTGACGGTCCTCGGTAACATCCAGCTGCGCATGCGCGCCGCAGGACAGATCACCGAGCAGGTGTGGACCGACCCGATCTGGGCCTGGCCCTTCAACCCCGGTGAGTGGCAGACCTTCGAGGCGAGCATCAACGAGGGCGACGAGATCACGTGGATGGTCCCCGCCGCCGACCGCGTCGAGGCCGCCGAGATTCGCATCGGCCGCGCCCTGGACGAGGTCGAGGCCCTGGCTTCCCTGCCCGTCGACACGATGGGCTTCCTCATCAACCCCGACATTCCCGACCACGAGCGCCGCGCCCGCCGCGACGCGCGCGAGGAGCTGCCCGAGCCGACCACCACGCACACGTCGTCGGTCGACCTGGCCGCCGTCGAGGCTCAGTTCCTTGCAGCCACTTCCAACGGTCCCGTCTCGCTGACGCCCACCGCGCGCACCGCCGCGCCTGAGCAGGTCGAGGCCACGGATGCGGGTGAGGACGTCGCTGAGAATGAGGTCGAGCAGACCTCGAGCGAGCTCTACGTCGTCGCCGACGCCGTCGAACCGCCGGTCAACACCGCCGCGTCGACCGAGCGCCTGGCCGCCTACTCGGAGTCCACCTCGTTCGAGCCCGAACCCGAGCCTGCTCCCGAGCCCGAGGTTGAGCCCGCTCCCGCTCCTGCGCTGGAGCCCGAGCCCGAGGTTGAGCCCGCTCCTGCGCCGGAGCCTGAGGCTGAGCCCGCTCCCGAGCCGGAGCCCGCTCCCGAGATGGCACCCGAGCCGCCCGCCGCGCCCGAGGCCATGAGCGCCGCCGGACTGGCCGACCTGGGTGCCGAGACCGACACCGAGGCCACGATCCTGCGCCTCGCGCCCGTCAACGCCGGCCCGGCCGCCCCCGTCGCCTTCCTGATCCACGGCGGCACCGTGCCCGTCGAGGTCTCGCGCGACGTCGTCATCGGCCGCGACCCCGACGCCCGCGCCCTGACCGGCCGCCCCGTGGCGACCGTGCTGCGCGTGCCCAGCCCGGCCACCGAGATCTCGCGTTCGCACTGCGCCGTCATGATGACGACGCCCGGCTCGTGGGCCCTCATGGACCTGGGCAGCGCCAACGGCACCGTCCTGCGCCACGCTGACGGATCCTTCCAGGACGTCACCCCCATGGTGACGATCGCCCTGAACGACGGCGACCTCATCGACGTCGGCGAGGGAACCACGATCGAGTTCCGCGTGCGCTGACGCCATATGCGCCTTGTCTGTGGGGTGGACCTGTTGGTCCACCCCACAGGTGTATGTACTAGGCTGTCTTATGTTGACCGTTTGGAGGTTGGGGGCACCGATGCCCTCGGCGGCTGATTGGGCATGCGAGAGGGAGTGAGTTCATGAAGAATCGCGTGCGGATGATCGTCGTCCTCGTGTGTGTGTTCGTTGTGCTGCCGGTGGTGGGTGGCCTCGTATATCTGTCGCGCACGAGTGCGCAGGACGCCGCTCGCTACTACGCCGAGGCGATCGCCCAGGGGCGCTTCGAGGACGCGATGGCTATGGAAACGGACAAGGCTTCTGGCATCGTGGAGTCCGAGAACGTCGATTTGCGGCGAGGCCAGATCGCCGTTCCCTCCAGTGTGACGAGCGTGTCGCTCGTGGGCGTTGCGCAACAGGATGGAAGCCAGGCCGTCAGAATCGGCTTGAACGTCAATGGATACGTCACGACCCGCACAATTACCCTGCGTCCCGATGCCTCTCGACGTGGCTTGCTGGGCGCGTGGAAAGTGACTGAGGGGCTGGCTACCAAGTATCCGCTCAGCATGGAGGGGTACGCCTCTGAGGTGAGCGTCGGAGGTATGACGCTCGGCGCAGTGAGTGAGAAAGGTAGCGACGGCACGGTTATCCCGCTGACGGTGCCAACTGAGGGACTATGGCACAGGGGCAGCAGCAGCGTCGTCTTCGTTGCGTATCCGGGAGTGTACCCGTTGGAGGTGACCACGGTCGGCGAGGGGACCGAAGTGCTCGTCGATTCCTCGGTGGGGGCGCAGACTATCGCCTTCACACAGGGGTATCTGAACCACAGGCTCGAGGTCCCTCTCGATGAGGAGACGGAAGCGTGGCAGGAGGAACAATTCGAGTCCCTCGCCGTCGCTTGTGTGAAGGGTGAGAAGCCGGAAGGCGTCGTCTGCCCGGGCATGGAGGTATCGGGTGTTGAGTCGGTCTACTTTGGTGGGGCGTCCAGGGAATTTGGGCGCCTTAGGAGCTGGGGCGTCAATGTAGAAACAGCCGACGAAAGCGTGCTTCTGAATGTCATCAACGAGGTGTGCTTCGACGATGCGGGTGAGGCCCACACGGTGTTGATCCTCGACGAGAGTAACCGCTATCGGAGGAAGAAGTGACGAGGGGGTACGTGACAATGCTGCGTAAGAGTTGGTCCCCGAAGAATCGCGCGCGGACCATTGTTGTCCTCGTGTGTGTCTTCGTTTTCCTGCCACTGCTTGGCTTGGTGAGTTCCCTGGCGAGGACCAGTGCCGAGGCAGCCGTGCGCTACTACGCGGAGGCGATCGCGCAGGGACGTTTCGAAGATGCGCTGAGCGTTGAGATGGACAGAGGTCGCAACGATAGCCGTGTTACGTGGGGTTCCTTGGTTGATCTGCGGCGGGCCCAGGTGGCCGCGCCCTCTTCCGTATCCGCTGTGCGGATGTATTCGGGCAGGGATGCGTTGGGGCGTCAGAGAGCCGCTATCGACTTTTCCGTCAACGGTTCCACAGTCACCCGTGAAATCTACGTGGAGAAAACGGCTTCTCTCAGGCTGCACGTGGGTCCCTGGCGCATCGCAGAGGGAGCCGCTCGTGAGGAGACAGTGCGCACGGAAGGCTATGCCACCGAGGTAACCGTCGGCGGGGTCTCGCTGGGCTCTGTCGGAGGCACCACGGCTAGCATTTCTATTTCCGCGAGCGACGACCTGTGGCATCCCGATCACCATGACCACAAGGTGTACGCGTACCCGGGCATGTATGTCATCGGCGTGACACAGCTCAGCGAGCACACCGAGTATTCTGTCGACTCCGTCGCGGGAGCCTCCGCGATAGAAATGGGAACTCGTGCACATCATCAGGTCGACATCACCGTGGATGAGGAGACGCACGCATGGCATCAGGAACGCTTCGCTGCTTTGGCGACCGCGTGTCTTCGGGGGGAGAAACCGGAAGAAGCCGTGTGCCACACGCAACAGTACCCTCGAGCCGACTCGATCGACGTCGGTGAGATCAGCGGTGATCAACGCGAAGGACTGCGTGCCCCCTCCATTCAGGTCACGACCGGTGACTATGAAACCACGGTGGGGCTGAAGAGCGAGGTCTGCTTCGATCAGTCGGGTGAGCGCCGTATCGTCTTTAGAAACTATCGCTAGAACATTCCGAGGCGTGGCTCGCAGAAAGCGAAGGCCCGTTGCAATTGTTTCCGTCGTTTTTGGAGGGTTTCATGAAGAGTCGCGTGCGGATGATCGTTGTCCTCGTGTGTGTGTTCGTTGTGCTGCCGGTGGTGGGTGGCCTCGTGTATCTGTCGCGCACGAGTGCGCAGGACGCCGCTCGCTACTACGCCGAGGCGATCGCCCAGGGGCGCTTCGAAGATGCCCTGGCGGTTGAGAGCGCCGACGCCGACAAAGGCAGCGGCATAGAACTCGGTGGTGTCGTAGACCTGCGCCAAGGTCACTTAGTGGCGCCGAATAGTGTGGGTTCCGTACGGGTGTACCCCGAGCTCGATGTGTGGGGGCGTCAAGGAGCGAGCATTGATTTGTCCGTCAACGGGCGCACGATCACGCGCGAGATTTACCTGGAGCGTGTGGGTGTGCCAAGGCCGCACGTGGGCATGTGGCGCGTCGTCTCTGGCGCTGCGCAGGTGGAGACGGTGCGGGCGTATGGCTATGCCTCCGATGTGCGCATCGGCGGGGTGTCGCTTGGTCGCGTGGGGGCGACGGGCAGTGACGGTGTCGCTATTCCTGCGGGTGTGTCGGCCGATGGCGTGGTGCCCCAACCCATTCATGCGACGACTGTCTATGCGTACCCGGGTGTCTATGAGGTTGCGGTCGATAAGGTGAGTGAGCATACGGATGTGCTCATTAATTCCGAGGTTGGTGCCTCGTCGATTGAGTTGGCCGGGTACGGGTCGGATACGACGATCAGCATCATGCCTGACGATGAGACGCGCGCGTGGTTTGTGGGCGCCTTCGAGTCGCTCGGGCGGTCGTGTTTTGGATCGGAAGCAGCGCAGGGCGCGCTGTGTCCCACTTTCGACTTTTCGGGCACTGTGAGTGATGAAGTGGAGGAGAAGGTTTGGTGGCAGTCCGATGGTTTAGACGGTTCGGAAACGTTTTGGATTAAGACTGACGCCGATGTTGTTTCCGTCGATCTGGCGGGTGCGCTGTGCTTCGACGAGGCGGGCGATGCTCGTGTCGTGTTCAGGGTCGGCGAGGAGTCTCACCACCCTTGGAACTGGTGAGTGGGCGCATTGTGGCGCCCGTAGTGTTGTCGTAATGAGAGAAGAGGCTATGCCATGAAGAATCGCGTGCGGATGATCGTCGTCCTCGTGTGTGTGTTCGTTGTGCTGCCGGTGGTGGGTGGCCTCGTGTATTCGTTCAGCGTGAGCGCGGAGACGGCTGCGCGCTACTACGCGGAGGCGATCGCCCAGGGGCGCTTCGAAGATGCCCTGGCGGTTGAGAGCGCCGACGCCGACGCCGATCCCAATGTCGGGCGTGGCGACGCCGTCGACCTGCGGCGACTCCAGCGCTCGTCGAGTACTCCAGCGATGAGCGTGGGCGCTGTGTGGGTGCACTCCGAGCTCGACAGGGATGGTCGGCAGGGTGTCAATATCGAGTTATCAATGAATGGCACCTCGACGACCCGCGTCATCTACATGGAGCGCTCAGGTGTGCCCAAGCCGCACATCGGCTCGTGGAGGGTCGTTTCCAGTGCGGCGCGAACGGTCGCTGTGTTCGCGGACGGGTACGCCTCAGACCTGTCGATTGCTGGAGTGTCGCTCGGGGACGTCGGAGCGACCAAGGGCAATCAACGGATGATTCCTCCCGTAACAGACGACCTGTGGCACTTCGCTGGCGGCGGCGGTGTAGTGTACGCGTATCCTGGCGTTTACGACATCAGCGTGACCCGGTTCAGTGAAGACACCGAGTACAGTGTCGACTCCGTTCCGTCGGGTGCGACGATCGACTTGTTCGATGCTGACGAACCTCACCAAATCGACATCGTCTTGAACGAGGAAACAAAGGCCTGGCAACAGGAGCAATTCGTGCCTCTTCTGGAATCGTGCATTCGCGGGGAAAGCCCAGAGCAGGCCCTGTGTCCCGATCTTAACGTTGCGGATGTTGAGTCAATTGACGTAGGGGAGGTCAGCGACAGCTTGCCGGGGAGCTTGGCTGCCCACTACATCACGGTCACCACACGGGAGCACCGTATCTGGCTGGACGTGCGTGGCGCGGTCTGCTTCGACGAGGCCGGTGAGCGATACATCGTCTTCACGCTCCTTCGAAAGTGGGTCGACGGCCGACAGGTCAGATAGCTGGACCGGCGAGCCTCGCCGGCGACCTGGCTCCTGTGACGAGTGTGGGGTGGGCCTTGGGGCCCGCCCCACGTCCGTCTGCCCGCCCCCGGTCGGCCGAACGCCGCGCCCGCCGGCGCCTGCGTGACAGCCTCGCCGATACCCCTGACCAGCCCGCTTGACGCTACTTCCGCGCGAGGAAACGATACCCGACAAGCAACCAAGGCCTCGTCCATGTAAGGACAATCATTATTGTGCGTGTCTTGAAGTGACCTTAGTCCCTTGATACGTGTATCCTTGCCTGTGGTAGTGGCCCGGTGTCGGGCCAATCATCGCAAACACGGAAGTTGAGGACCACGATGGTCAAGTATGTGTACGACTTCTCCGAGGGTGACAA
>ERZ772979.1367-NODE-1367-length-14197-cov-11.217579_pt1 | contig 14197 bp, 8 predicted proteins | sample MGYA00511130_ERZ772979 | MGnify/ENA primary metagenome ERZ772979 (study PRJEB29015, sample SAMEA2738103) | human oral metagenome | biome: human oral; feature: human-associated habitat; material: saliva | place: China | collected 2186 ... | reverse complement strand
TCCCAAATTCAAAGGATATTTTAGCTGAGCTTGATAAATTACAAGAAAAAAAGAATACCCTTATGCAAGAGTATTCTTCGTTAAAATCCACTATGGACGAGCTTTATCAAATACGAAAGAACTATGGAATTTACACAGGCAAGGAGATGGAGAGATAGCCATCTCCTTATTGTTTTTTTAATGTCTTTCTAGTGCAGCTCCATTTAGCCAGCTCTTTAGAGAAGCATATCTACTACTATCGCCTTGATCTATAACCCAGAACTCATAAGTACTCCTTCCACTTATTTTTCCGTATTCTATATATGGATAAAGACCTAAATATTCAAGACCTTTAAAAGTACTAGATTCTTCCATTACTGGTAGTATACAGGATCTGCCATTTAACATACCATCTGCCAAACCCAATTCCCATGGACACCATTTTGAATTAACAATATTTCTAGTGGCGATATAAGATAAGCCTTTACAATTAGATATTCTATTTTTAATAACATTAGCCGTTTTAGGCGATACATTATTTCTATCCAAATTTTTGTCATCTATCCAATCTACATATACAGAATAACCTGCATTGTTAAATAAATCAATTAGTGTTAGTATCAGTTTTTTATCTAAAAAACTATGTGATATAAACAAATCATATGATTCTTTTTTTGAAAAAACTGTGTAATTTTCATTTAAAATCCTTGTTTCCGATGCATTACTAATGTCTCTTTTTATAGATTCTCTTCTTAAAAATTCATTTGTTATAATCATATATATTCCTCCTAGAATCTTTTATCTTTTGACAATTTCCAATAATGCAATCCTAAAGGAGTCAACCTGCATGACTTACTATTCATTGCCGCAAAATACATATGTTCCTCATCGACTGGTTCAATCAAACCAACACTCTCATACAGTTGTAGTTCTTTAAACTTATTAATATTTTCATCTTTTGCATATGGTTCCTTAATTTCAATTTCATACTCTGGATTATTAGTAAATTCAAAAGATGGGTCTAAAGAATATTCACTATCAGGATTTTGAAAATAATCGCTTAACTTCCTTAAAACTTCAATAGGAACTTTAGGTTTTATTTTTCTAATCGGAAGAAATCTGGATATATTTGTTTTAAAAAGAGGTCGTTGTTCCCATGCTCCTAACGATTGATCAACAAATGAATATAAACTTGCTGGTGTGATATTTCCGCCAACATCAGCGGCTCCACCCAACAATCCCTGAATTAACAATTCAGTAAATACTCCATGTCCAGGTATTCCATCATCACCCGATACCTCCATAGAATATTCATCCCTATTACTTGCAGTAATTATAGTAACTCCATTTGCTAAGACAGATTCCGTAGAATTAGAAATGCTATTCTCTCCAAATCTTCCGGAAAAACAACAATCTAAAATTATAATTTTGTTTTTGCTTTTCGACTTATTTGCCATCGATAAAATTTCACTCATAGGAATTCCAGCATCCATTCCAGTAAAATCTGGAGTCACTAGCTTCCCACCAACTAAATCCGTACCATGACCTGAAAAATAAAATAATGCTATATCGGCTTCCCCTTCATTAAATAATGCGTTTACATGATTATATAACTCTGCTTTCGTTTTAATATCCAATGCATATTTAACTTCAAAGTTTGGACTTCCATCACCATTTTCAGAAAGAATCTTTCCAATTTCTTCTGCATCATTTACACAACCTGCTAATGGACAAGTAGGATAATCATTTATTCCAACTACTAAAGCTTTATTATTCACCATCGTTTTTCCCTCCAAGCAAATTAAATATTATTAATCCAATTTGAAATATTTGACCATGTCCAATCCATTAGTCTGATATATCCACACTCATCTGGCACCTTAACACCTGCATGATTGTCATTTCCATAAATTCCAACTATTGGTATATTTTCGTCCTTTGCACACTTCATTTCCCATATTTGTCCACTAGCATTTTTTGTATTTGTTGTAATAATAGAAATCACACCATCACATCCTTTTATTCTGCTTCTACAATTTGTTTTCCATTGTGAATCCCATGGTTGTTTCACTGACATATCAACAAATTCAAATGGACTATTTGCATTTTTAGATTGTCCTTTCAAAAAATCTCTTAATCTTTCATCCTCAATTGCAAAACTAATAAAAATTCTTTTCATAATTATTTGACCTCCTTAATGTCATTAATTTCTATAATATCTTCAATATTACATTCTAAAGCGTTACAAATTCTAAGCAAAACATCTGTGGTAACATTTTGTCCATTCTTTATCTTATAGAATGTGCTTTTACTTACTTTTGATTTTTCCATCAATTCGTTGTTTGTCATATCTAAATCAATAAGTTTTTTAAACAACTTTTTATAACTGAAACTCCTCATTCTTTTCCTCCGTTCAAGAAAACTTTATGTATCATATTATATCATAAAATACCCTTTTTGAATAAATATATTCTCTTTAATCGTACTCTCATAAAGATTTATAAGGCACAACAAAAAAGAGCCGGTACAGTTCTAAGACCGCACCGACCATAAATTTATCTCTCAGCTTCTTTGCTTGCTTCTTTCTTTTCTTTTGGCTTTTCCTTATCTTCAGCCTGATATTTTTTAATCGCTCCAAGAACGGATTCTTTCTTTTCATCTCGACCTTTCATCTGTTCTTTTGCCTTTAAGAGCTTTGAAGAAAGTATCCTGATGTTAGTATGTTCCTTGCCGTTATCGTCAACGGAAGTTCTGATCTGTCCAAAGAGTTTTACAAAATCTCCCTGCTTAAAATCCTTTGGAATATCACTTTTTTCTCCATAAGCAGAGCAATTATGATACACCTTATTCCCCTCATCATCTTTAGATACAACAGAGAAATTTGCCACCTTAAAGACTTCTCCGTTCTTGTTTTCCCTTTCAACCACATCAACCTTTCCTACAATATTTCCAACGATATTGACAAGGTTATCTTTCTCTTCCTGAACATAAGGCAGGTCTTTTATCTGTCCCTGTTCTTTTAAATCTTCAATTATATAGTCAAATTCCTCATGTAGTAAATTGATGGTGTCATTGTCCATATATGCATCATATAGTTTGTCTAATGCACTTTCATCGTTAATGCCTTTTTCCATACTGATAACCGCTTTTACAAAGTCTTTATGGTTATCATTTATCATATCTTCGATTCTATCTCTCATTGTTTTGTAATCCATGTTTTTATCTCCTTTCATGATAAAAGGGAGCTTTTTGCTCCCTTATCGTACATACTCCTGTTCTTTTGTTGTTTGTTTTTCTTCTGTTTTGCTTTCATTTTGATAGGCTCTTATCTGACCTAAAATAGACGGCTTGTCCTCTGATTTTTGTGTGTTTTCTTCTTTGATATGAAGATTGTCCTCCACATCATAGGTTGACTCAAAATAATCACTGTCCTTAAAGTCATTGTCATATCTATCCGGAATACCGTCATTATCGAGGTCTTTTGCAAGTGGATCATAGAAGTTTCCTTCATCATCAATATCGAGTCCCGTTGCTGCTCTTAAATCTTCGGAATCAACATAAACTAAATCACTAAAAGAGGACATTTCTATTTCATTTTTCATATTCTTTAGAGCTTCATTTTCTCCCTTATTTTCGTAATCAAAGCTCTCTGTTTTGATTGGCGTGTCATCAATATACTGGGTCCATGTCTTATCCTCTAAATTCAGTTCATACTGAATACCATGCCTTTCATCGGGTGTATTGGTATAGGCGATGCCTATATGCTTCAAATCAGGGTACAAGGTATTAAATTCATCATAGCTATGATTTTCTTCGTACTCTCTATTACAGAAGTCAATGATTGCTCTTTTTACATCTTCTATAAGCGGATTATCATTTCTCTTTTCTTCCACTTCTCCCATATCAAGGAGCTTATTCAGTTCTGCAAGTCTTAATACCTTATTCTTTAGTTCATCAGCTTTTTCAAAAGGCTTTTTGAGTTCTTCTTTAGCATTTTCGAGCTGCTCTTTTGTGCTTGTGAGCTTCTCCTCCAGTCTTTTCAGTTTTTCAGGCATTTTCTCAAGGGCATTATCCAGTCTTATGATATTACCGTCTGCACTTGTGCCAAGCTCTCCTGAATGCTTTGCAGCACCGTTTAAGCTAAAGTCATGGGCATTGGTAAAGAAATTATAACTTACCTCTAAGTCCATATTTCTATACTTTCCTATCATCTTACTTTCATTGATTTTTACAGCTTTGATAGCTTCAAGTAGCTTTTCTCCTGCGACCTTTTTATCAAATATTTTCTCGCCTTTTATGGTTATGGAAGTAAATTTATTTTCACCATCTCCTTGCGGTTCTACATTTGCTATATCTTTCTTTACAGCCTCAATTAACTTTTCCGTCCTTGCGATTTCTTCCGGATAATTTTTTGCGACCTTATCCTCTAACCTATAACGGTTGGACTTGTAGTTTGCTTCAAGCATTTTAAGTTTCGTAACCTCATTATCCAAATCCATCTTTTCTTTAATCTTAGGATCACCTGTGGCAAGGGCTTTAATCTCTGCATAGTTTAAACTGCTTTCATCTACATCTTCTGCCACTCTGACAGGTGTTTTACTTGTCATAATCTGTGAAATGAATTTCTGCTTGTTTTCTATGGTCTGCCACAAATACGCATCAAAGGTGTTCTCTGTTACATAACGATAGATATTCACTTCTTTATTCTCATTTCCCTGCCTCACAATTCTACCTGCTCTCTGCTCAAGGTCGGCAGGACGCCATGGGACATCCAAATCATGAAGGGCAATCAGTTTGTTTTGCACATTCGTTCCGGCTCCCATTTTCTGTGTAGAACCCATCAAAATACGAATTTCGCCTTTTCTTACCTTTGCAAAGAGTTCATCCTTTTGCTTATCGGAATTTGCTTCATGGATAAAGACTATTTCTTCTTTCGGTATTCCCATTGCCACAAGTTTTTCTCTAATATCATCGTAAATATTAAACTCTCCATCTCCTTTTGGAGTTGACATATCGGAGAAAAGAAGCTGTGTGGACTTATTTTCTCTTGTCTTATCCCAAATGGAAAAGACATTTTTCACGCACACATTGACCTTGCTGTCAGGATTGTCAGGAAGTAATGGATTGATTAAACGCTGATCTAAAGCAAGTTTCTTACCATCATTGGTGATTTTCAACATATTATCTTCATCAGGCTCTACTACCCTGTTTCTGACATCATCAGCTCTTTCGGATAAGCTCTTTAGGATTTCCTTTTGTTCCTCACTTGGCAAAGTTTTAATAACTTCATAGTGTGCTTCAGGTGTTGGAAGGTTAAGCATATCCGCTGTTTGAATATCTGCAACTTCCTTAAACATAGACATAAGCTCCGGAAGATTATAGAACTTTGAAAATCTTGTCTTAACTCTGTATCCTGTTCCCTCCGGAGATAATTCAAAGGCAGAATGTGTTTCACCAAAGGTAGAAGCCCAGCTATCAAAATGCTCCAAATTATTCTTTTTAAGGCTTTCATACTGAAGATAACGCTGCATCGTATAAAGCTCTGTCATCGAGTTACTGACAGGCGTTCCTGTGGCAAATACAATACCTTTCCCACCCGTCATTTCATCCATGTATCTGCACTTCATAAACATATCGGATGACTTAAAGGCTTCAGACTGCCCGATACCTGCTACATTTCTCATTTTGGTATAAAGGTAGAGATTTTTGTAATTATGTGCCTCGTCAATAAAGAGCTTATCTACACCTAATTCTTCAAAGGTAATGACATCGTCTTTCTTAAAATCATCGTTTAACTTTTCAAGCCTTGTTTCAAGTTTCTTCTTTGTTTTTTCAAGCTGCTTTACGGTAAAATTCTGATTTCTATCATGCTTATATTCCTCAACATAGTTAATAATCTCATCAATCTGATCCTGAATATGCTTCTCCTGATATTCCTTACTCATCGGGATCTTTTCAAACTGTGTATGCCCGATTACAACGGCATCATACTCTCCTGTGGCAATTCTACCGATGAAACGCTTACGGTTTTTCGGCTCAAAGTCTTTTTTATCTGCCACCATGATATTTGCTGATGGATAGAGCTGCATAAACTCTCTGCCTATTTGTCCTGTTAGATGGTTCGGCACAACAAATAAAGACTTGGAACACATCCCAAGTCTTTTAGATTCCATTGCGGAAGCTACCATTTCAAAAGTCTTTCCACTACCTACCACATGAGCAAGTAGCGCATTTCCACCATACAAACTTCTTGCAATGGCATTTCTCTGATGAGGTCTTAAATCTATTTTAGTATTCATTCCCTCAAAAGATAGTTTACTTCCATCATACTCACGATTTCTGATAGAGTTAAAACGCTCATTATACAGTTTTACAAGTCTGTTTCTTCTTTCCTGATCGTTAAATATCCAGTTCTTAAATTCTTCTTTTAGAAGCTCCTGCTTTTGCCCTGCAAGTAAGGTTTCCTTTTTATTTAGCACAGAAGTTTTTGAGCCATCCGAATTTACAATCTGGTCAAATACCTTTGTTTCTTTTAAATTTAGGGCATCTTCAATCAGCTTATAGGCACTTACCCTTGATGTACCATAAGTCATTTCAGCAAGGTCATTTCCTCTGTCTTTGCTTTTTCCCTCAATATTCCATTCGCTTGTAAGATTTGAAAATTTAACCTTAATATCCCATCTTGCCCAGCCCGGCGTTTTCAGTGTTTCAAAGATAAACTTTTCAATATCTTTTATTGGTATCCAAGTAGCACCAAGCCTTACATTGATTTCACTTGCTTCAAGCTCCTTTGGTAAAACTTTTGTAAGCTCTGCCTTTTGGTATTCCAATCGGTTCATCTCATAGCTTATCAGCTCTTTTTCTTTGCCATCTTCTGCATAGCCAAGATGAGGTAACTCTCTTTCGGTCTGTCTTAGCTTTGCAAGGTAGCTGTCTACTATGGCAATCTTATCTCTAATATTTCCGCTTAGGTACTCATCCTTTGTTACATAGCCGAACTTATACGAATTACTGCCGTTTGCACAGGCAAAAGGTAAATCTCCATCTTCAAGGTTAAAGGATAATGGTCTATAAAAGTTTTGTTCTTCCCTGATGTTTAGGTAGATTTCTCCCCTTAATTCTTCTATCAAAGTCGGTCTGTCTTTTCCTGTCAGGATTCCCATATACTCAAAGTCCACATAACCTTTTTCAGACATAGATAGTACAAGAGCTTCAAGAGAAGTATCTACATGGTTGATTGTCTTTGCCTTTGTTATTGTTCTTTTTGAAAAAATATCTCCCTTTACCTTAAAGTTTTCTTCTTCATCAAGAATTTCTATTGAGGAAACAAGTGGGAAGTTACTATCTTCTTTTAAGGCTCTGGTATTGCTTAAATTATTTATAAAGCCATGCTTCTTTGAAAAGTTGTCATAGACTTCATTGAGCTTTTCTTGAGCTTTCTTTACCTCATCATCGGAATAGTCCTCTTTCTGCTTGTAGATAACATCTTTAAGGGCAGTATTCAGTTCAAGATAGTCCTTAATCTTTTCCTTATTCTTATCCGTTACTTCTTTCTTTACGAAAAGTGAGTTTTCTCTGTAATAAACCTCATCATCAATAACGGTATATGAAAAATTCTTGACATCATCCGTTGCAGGAATTGAAGTGATTTCATAATCTAAAAGCTCTATTTCTTCATAAGTTGATCCTTTGGATATTTCTTCACTTGCTTTTGTCAGAAGCTCTTTTAAGTCGGCATTTTCTTTCGGCAGGCACGCAAGTGTGTTTCCAAATCTTCCTGAAACTTCACGCATTGTGCCGAGTACCTGCTCAGGATGATCTACAAAATATTTGTTATATACAAGTCCCTTTTCATCTTCAGATAGATGTATCCAGTCCTCATCTCTTTCTCTGATACTGTCCCTTTTCTTTAGGAATATAATATCTGAGGTTACTTCTGTTCCTGCAACGCCCTTAAAGGTATCGTTTGGAAGTCTGATGGCTCCTAAAAACTCCGCCCTTGTTGCAATGTAGCGTCTGACACTCTCGTCCTTTTTATCCATTGTGCCTGAAGATGTGATAAAGGCGATAACACCGCCATTTCTGACTTTATCAATGGATTTCGCAAAGAAATAATCATGGATCAAGAAGTTATTTTTGTTATACTCTCTGTCATTTACCTTATACTCGCCAAACGGCACATTTCCAATCACAGCATCGAAGAAGTTATTGGAAAAGCTCGTTTCTTCAAACCCTTTAATCTGTATGTCGCTTTCAGGGTATAAGAGTTTTCCTATGCGACCGCTTACCGAGTCAAGCTCCACACCATAAAACTTTGACTTACTCATTTCATCGGGAAGATTACCGATAAAGTTTCCAACTCCCATACTTGGCTCTAAGATATTACCGCTCTTAAATCCCATACCTGCAAGTGTCTTATATACGCTGTCAATCACTGTTTTCGGTGTGTAAAAAGCTGTTAGGGTAGACTCTCTTGCAGCTTCATATTCAGATGGTGATAAATTTCCCTTTAAGAAACTTCTTGCAACTTCCCATTGTCCCTCTTTACTTTCGTCAAATACATCAGCAAGTCCGCCCCAACCGACATACTTTGAAAGGACTTCCTGAGCGTTAATATCTAAATCTCTCTCACCTCTTTCAATTCTATTTAACATAGAGATTGCTTCAAAATTATTGTTTAATCTCTCACTTGGAGATAACTTTTCAGGAAGTGTTTCTTCTGTGATTTTAAAGTTATGAGCCTCAGTTTTCTTTACTTCTACTCCCTCAATAGTCTTTTCATGTTTCGTATAGGTCAGATTTTCAAATAGCCTATCAAGGTCGCTTTCAAGACGATAAGGGATTACATCGGAGCCTGTTATCATACCACCAAGATATTCGGTATTGTCCTTGACTGTTATTGTCTTTAGGTTATTTTCCATATCATCAAAGCGTGTGATGGTATAGTTTTTATCCTTATATTTAACTTCATCTCCAACAATAAAGTTAGGTCTTTCAAGACTTACCTGCTTTAATAAGTCCTCATTATCTTCAAAGGCTACAATGGGGATTTGATGATTTCCACTTCTTGCCGGATCAATCCATAAATCATTTCTTCTTGTGATTTGGTTTTTAGAAATCTCCCTTACAGTGTATTCTTCATGGTTGAAATATACGGTATCGCCTATTTTAACTGCAAATTCATCTGCAAGGCTTTCCTCTTTTTCATTAAGCTCTACTTCTTCTCTTTCTTTGAGGTAATCAAATAGTGTTCCCTGAACAGGTGTTGCAGCTATTCTTTCTTCTACTTCTTCAGGTACTTCAAGCTCTGTTTCTTCTTCAAAACTAAGTTCTCCGTTAAAGACTGACTGAAGCTCCTGCTCATCCATCTGCTTAATAAGTTCTGTGTCCTTAAGCTCTCTAAAGGTTTTTGGGAAATCTTCTAAAATAAGCCTTTGAGCATTTAGTTCTTTCAATTCTTCAAGATTGAAATATCCCCATTCAGGTTCAATACCAAGTACAAGTCCAAAGGCATCTCCACTTTCCCTATCGTATTCTGTCATATACCAAGTCCAATTACTTCTAAACGGAATGATATATGCAGCATGAACTTGCTTATCCGCTAAAGATACATCTTCCTGTGCATAAAGCTCAGGCACTCTTTCAAGCATTTCATCGGTAATTAAGTTTTCAGGATCATCTTTAGAATAATATTGTGTTTCTTTTGCTTCTTCTATCTCTACCTTACTTTCTATTTTCTTTTCCTCAAGATAAAGATTTTTAGAAAGCAGCTCATCAATATGCTTTGCCACGCTTGACCAAGTAAGAAATACATCACTGCAATCTTTCTTTTGCAATTTAAGTCCCTTAGCATCGTGCCATTCATCGCTTCCCATTGCACCTGAAACAGCATGAGAGCTTCCACCTATGCCATACTCATCTTTTAAGAAATTAGCTTTTTCCTGCAAGGTATGATTTTCTTTAAAAAACTTGGTGATTCGTTCTTTTCCTCTATCAACGCCGCTTCCTCTTGAAAGGCTTTCAAGGACTTCATCTTCTGTAATAAAAGGCTTTACCTTAGGAAGCTCTGTCAGATTGGTACTATATTCCTTTCGTGGCAGCTCAAGTTCCTGTAATCTCTGATAAAGGCAATCTACCTTGTGATAGTGAAACCTCAGTACATCCTTATTTTCTTTGTATCCTGCTAAAAATCTTTCGTATTCCCTGATTGTTTCTTTCAGATACTCAGGATTTTTTAATGCTTCAGATAATCTTTTCGTTTCTTCCGGAAAGCCTCCGCCTCTTTCAAAAGAGCTGAAATATCCTTGCTCTGTTCCTTCTTCGCTTAAATCGTGCGTTAGATACCATAAGGATTCTGAATTTCTATCCCTTTCATAGTCCTGTGCCTCTAAAAGTTCTACATTTGTAGCAAACTCACCTCTGTCAAGAAGTTCATTTATCCTACTTGCTGCATCACGCCAGCTTAAAATTTGTGTATTATCCTCTCTTGCCGATGTTCCATAAGCTAAATGAATACCTTTATCCGAATACCAGGAAGATACTTCTCTTTCATCAATGTAAAATCCGTTTCCTCCTCTAAAGGTATCTTTGAGGTATTCTCCCAATTCTTCTACTGTTTTTTCTTTGGAAAACTCAGCAATAAGAGGAAGTCTCCCGCCGTCGTGATTTCCTCCGTTAATAAGGACAGTGTCTATCTCTTTCTGATTAAGAGGAATAGTAAGCCTCATCTGTCCATAAGAATTTTCAGGCAAAGAAAAAGAAGCATTATCAGCTTCTCTTATCTCTGCTTCAGTATTATCTTTTAGATTTCTACCACTTCCTTGATGGTCATTTCTTTGAGAGCTGAAATCATCGCCCCATACTGCGGATTGTTCTCGCCCTCTATCTTCCAAGCTGCCATCAGCTTCGGCTTCTCTGTTCTCATAAACTCTATCGCTTGTTTCTGAATATCCATCAGGTGTCCTGTCAGCTTCTTCTCCTTGTATAGATCCAAAAGCATCTCGAAGTGGCTCTGCTCCTCGCTCTGTGAAAGATAATCCAGCCTCATCACTGCGTAAGTCGGATTCGGGAATTCTTTCATGAAGTCCGCCTGTTCCTCCAAGCTGTTTAGCGTATTCTCCCTGATTTTCTCTATTATCTCGTCCGTACTCTCCATTTCGGAGAACTCGCTCGTTTTCATTTCTTTTCTGATCATCTCGTCGAAGTACATTTTCTTCTACCTCCTCAATTTCTTCTCTAATCTTATTATATCCTGCTTCTTTACCTCTTAAAACCTCTTTATCAAGCTCTTTACTTTTCTGAATGGTTTCATCAATAATATTCCCACTAATATCCGATACGGTTTCACCAAGACTCATAAGAGATATACTATCAAGTCTTTGAAAATTTTCTCTTAAAAGTTCGTTATCCATCGGATAATCTAACTTAAATCTTGAAGCTACCGCATAGCTTACCGAGTCCCTTACAAACTTGGTAAATGATATTCTATCCTCATCCGCTACTCTAAGTTCATTCATTAAGGTATCTATTTTTTCATCACCGTAGAGTCTGCTTAAAGAAAAGATGTTTTCAAGTGTGCTTTCACTTTCCTCATAGCCCTCGCTTTTTATCATTTCCTTTAAGACATCTTGATGAGCTTCTTTGTCAAACTTCCAAAGATTTACTTCATTGACATCCCTGTTTCTTGAAACCGTCTGACCTATATCAAAGATATAGTCAACTTTCTTGTATGTGCCATAGTCCTCTAAGATAGGGATACCTTTCTGCCCTCTCATAACGGTCCTATTAAATCGTTCCCTCCAATAATCGAACTTGGCACAGGCTGTCGCTTCAGGATTTCTATCATAAATACTTAATTGACTTCTAAAGTCATATCTCTGATTGTTTCCGACAACCTTTAGGAGCTTCAGATATTCTGCTTCACTTTGCAAAATATCTTGTTTTACAAGCTCCAAAATGTTATGAAAATCATTTATTCGCATTTTTACCTCCTTCTTTTTTCCAAACAAAAAAGGTGGTTAGATTTTACTCTAATCACCTTTTGATTCTGTGTGCTGCAACTTACTGCAACTTAATTTTTCTGCTGCAAAACCTTATTGTATGGCACTTTTAGAAATCAATTACCTACTAAAAATCATAGTTCTGCAACTTACTTTTATTCATTAAGTTCCCAGTGTCCGCTATTACCACTTCCTACATACTTCAGATTATCTATTTCCTTTATAGCTCTTTCAATAGTCTTTACGCTAACTCCAGTTTCATCTGCAATAGCCTTTCTTGTAATCCTATCATTGCTTCTCACTTTTTCTTTAATAAACTCTGCGAGGGCTATCTTATCGTGAGCGACATCGTGAACGACACCCTGAGCGACATCATGAGCGACATTGTCGCCCCCAACCTTTTGCGTCGCTATCTTCTTTAGAGGAATAATCGTTCTAAATATATCTCCCTCCTCAAATAACGGGTTTTCTCCTGAATAAAGCTGTGTGTACTTGTAGGTATTTCGCATTCCTGAACCAAGTTCATCTGCAAGACCTATTTCTCTAAACACCTTTGATATAGCAGGGTTTTTAGGAAATGGCTCAAACTTCTGTAAATCTAAAGTTCCCATTCCATGAGCCAAGTTGCTGTTTTCAACAGTAATTTTCTCATCATCAATAATCATCTTTGCAGGATACCCACTTGAATAATCCCTATGAGCCAATGTATTGGAAACTATCTCTCTAAGTATCCTATCTCTTGCATTAACATTTACAATTCCGTCTAAGACAAATAAATCGTTCAAATGCTTCTGCCCAAACTCTATAAGCCTGTCATAGCTATCAATCAGATTTGTTATGACAACATCTCTATCATCATATCTATCCTTGTTTTCAACTCTGAATATTGCATCTGTTTTGTGTTGTGGAAGAACGGACATAATCGAGTTGTCTTTTCCAAATAACAGAATAGCAGCTAATGTAATTCCCTCACGCTTTGTTTCCGGATCTGTCAGAATGAGATTAGCACTTCTAAGAAGTTCTTCATTACTCATATTCTCCCAAACATGATTTTTATTTCGGGAAACAGCCATTTTCTTAGCTTTATCAATAACAGAAGCATCAAGAAAATCAATATCCAGATTCGGATATACTTTATTTACAAAATAGCTTCCTTGCTTTCTTGCATATAGCTTATATACAAGTTCGGAATGGTCTGTGATATTGATGTCTCCCTCATAAGACCTATCCCAAATTCTTCCGTTATGCCTGCACACCTGATAACCTTCCGGCACTCTGATGTAAATTACTTTTTTCTCATCTATATTAAAGACTTCAGGAAGCAAATAAAGTGGTGGATACATCTTTTGCGAGTTATTGATTGCCGTAGTAAATTCCTTAATCACTTTATCAACTTTGTCTTTACTAACACCGACAATCTCTCTTTTATCATTTACACCAAGTAAAATATGTCCGCCATTTCTATTATTGAAGGAGCATACTGTATCAAAGACATCTTTGGTTAAAGCATCTTTAGATTCTTTAAACTCAACATCTATCTTCTCTCCATTTTGAATTAACTTCTTTATTTCATCTATCGTCATCTGCTTTTTCACCACCTTTATTCCCCAATGTTTTCTTCAATAAAAACTTTGGAATTTTGAATTTCAACTTTATCTTTATTAACTACAAAAGTAACATAATCTCCATTTTCTAAATTCAAAAGTTCTCTTATCCTTTTTGGGATAGTAACCTGTCCCTTTGACATAACTTTTGCAGTATCCATAAATATATCTTTCATACTTACTTCCTTTCGCCCTACTTTTCCTACAAAAGATTATAGCATTTTTAGAGCATTTTTTCCACGCTGAAATTAGTGCTGTCTTACTTGCGATATGTCAAAACCGCTTCTTTTATCTCATTTTCAATCGCATCTAAAAATTCTTTCTTAGAGGATTTACCCTGAGCAATATCAGATAATTCCATTTCCCACTTTGCTGTCGTTTCTGCCGACTTAAAGGTATCTGCTACAATCGTTACAAGGCTGATCCCCTTATGCGTGGCAATCAAATTTTTCTTATCTCTTTCGACAAGACCCTTATAGATTAAGTTTTCAATAATTCCTGCCCTTGTTGCAGGTGTTCCAAGTCCCTTTCTTTCCACTTCTACACCTTTTTCTAAGGCTTCATTTCCTGCAATCTCCATAGACTTTAGAAGCGTATCTTCAGTAAAGTGTTTCG
>ERZ772979.1366-NODE-1366-length-14209-cov-25.199166_pt1 | contig 14209 bp, 16 predicted proteins | sample MGYA00511130_ERZ772979 | MGnify/ENA primary metagenome ERZ772979 (study PRJEB29015, sample SAMEA2738103) | human oral metagenome | biome: human oral; feature: human-associated habitat; material: saliva | place: China | collected 2186 ... | reverse complement strand
AAAGCGTCCGCGACGGCTATGTTTCCTTTGACGAAGCCATCCGCTCCGCCGATGTCGTGTCGCTTAATTGCCCGCTCATGCCGCAAACGGCCAATATGATAGGCGAAACCGAATTGCAGCAAATGAAACCCGGCGCCATCCTCATCAACTGCGGGCGCGGCGGCTTGGTCGATGAAGCCGCTTTGGTTGCGGCGTTGAAATACGGCCAAATCGGCGGGGCAGGTTTTGACGTGTTGACACAAGAGCCACCACGCGACGGCAATCCTCTGCTGAAAGCCCGACTGCCCAACCTCATCGTCACGCCACACATTGCATGGGCAAGCCAAGAGGCCGCCAACCGCCTGTTTGACATCCTTTTGGACAACATCAACCGCTTCGTGGCCGGCAATCCGCAAAATCTGGTTTAAGCTATGGAAAACCTGTTGATAAGGTTGTGAACAATTTTAAAGGCCGTCTGAAACATTCAGACGGCCCTTATTAATCTTTATTTATTTCATAAAGTTATCTATCAAATACTATAAATTGTTTCATTCTTCATTGTGGATAACCCTATAAAAAGGCCGTCTGAAATACTCAGACGGCCTTTTGTTTGCCTGGGCAAATTAGATATCGTATGTGGTTGAAGCGGTATCGCCGCCCTTACCTGTCCAGTTGGTATGGAAGAACTCGCCGCGCGGTTTGTCGGTACGCTCGTAAGTGTGCGCGCCGAAGTAGTCGCGTTGCGCTTGCAGCAGGTTGGCCGGCAGACGCTCGGAAGTGTAACCGTCAAGGAAGGTAATGGCGGAAGCCATGCAAGGCATCGGAATACCGCACTCGATCGCTTTGGCCACCACTTTACGCCACGCAGGCAGACAGGTTTCCAACACGCCTTTGAAATAAGGATCGGAACCCAAGAAGACCAAATCAGGATTGGCTTCGTATGCGTCGCGGATGTTGCCCAAGAACGCGCTGCGGATAATGCAGCCTTCGCGCCACAAGAGGGCGGTATTGCCGTAATTCAACGCCCAATCGTTGTTTTCGCTGGCTTCGCGGATCAACATAAAGCCTTGTGCATAAGAGATAATTTTGGATGCCAACAGGGCTTGGCGCAACGCATCCACCCATGCGGCTTTGTCGCCTTCAATCGGGGTAATGGTTTTGCCAAACAGGCTGTTTGCTTGGACGCGTTGGTCTTTGAACGCAGAAACGCAACGTACAAACACGGCTTCGGAAATCAGCGTCAGCGGAATGCCCAAATCGAGGGCGTTGATGCCGGTCCATTTGCCTGTGCCTTTTTGACCTGCGGTATCGAGGATTTTTTCGACCAAAGGTTCGCCGTTTTCATCTTTGTAGCCCAGAATTGCGGCAGTGATTTCAATCAGGTAGGAATCCAGCTCGGTTTTATTCCACTCGTTGAAGATTTGGTGCATTTCGTCATAAGACAGGCCCAAGCCGTCTTTCATGAATTGGTAGGCTTCGCAAATCAACTGCATATCGCCGTATTCGATGCCGTTGTGCACCATTTTGACGAAATGGCCCGCGCCGTCGCGGCCGACCCAGTCGCAGCAGGGTTCGCCTTGCGGGGTTTTGGCGGAGATGGCTTGGAAAATGGGTTTGACGGCAGGCCATGCGGCTTCGTCGCCGCCAGGCATGATGGACGGGCCGTGACGCGCGCCTTCTTCGCCACCGGAAACGCCCGCGCCGATAAAGCGGATGCCTTTTGCCGCCAGCTCGTGTGTGCGGCGGGTGGAATCGGGATAGTTGGCGTTGCCGCCGTCAATAATAATGTCGCCTTCGTCCAAAAGCGGAACAAGTTGTTCGATAAAATCGTCAACAATAGAACCAGCGCGCACCATCATCATGATTTTGCGAGGTTTTTCTAATTTATTAACCAGATCTTGCAGTGAATATGCGCCGATAATATTGGTATTTTTGGCTGCGCCGTTTAAAAAATCATCTACTTTGCTGGTCGTACGGTTGTATGCGACAACTTTAAAGCCGTTGTCGTTCATGTTGAGAATCAGGTTTTGCCCCATTACGGCAAGGCCGATTACGCCAATGTCGCCTTTCATTTCGTGAAACTCCGTTATTGATTAATTTTATCAAGCGTAACTCTAGCTGATTTACACGTTTTTAACAATCCTTAACTTTTTAATTTTTTGAAAAGATGCCTTTACGTTTCAGACGGCCTTTGCCTTTGGGAAAACAAACTATAAATAAGATTTTAAATAATAAATAGAAGATGATATTGAGTGCTGCCACAGCTTGTTGATAACTTTGATTAAAACAATTTTTCAAATACTTAGCTGATATTTTTTGATGAGGATAAAGTAAGTTCGGCCTTGTTTGTATATGTGGATAAAAATTTTCTTCCGCTTTGTTCTATGGGTAACTTTTTGCCTGTGCACAATCTTAGCTTGTTTTATACTTCTCCAATCGGAACTGATTGAGTAGGGAAATAGTCAAATGGTTTTTTATTTCTGAATATTTTCATATTTCCTCTTGTTCAAGTTGGGAAAAGGCCGTCTGAAAATATTTAAATTAATGGAGTGAATATGAAATTTTCCTTTAGTATTAAATTGTTATCTGTTTTGGTATTGGCTGCTTGTGCGCAACAGCCGGCTCTGAAACCTCAAGTTGTTCAGCCCTCTGTATCTGTGGATAACCATGCACCGGAACAAGGGACGGGGCTGACCGAGCAGAAATTGATCCGTACCAAACATTATATGGCGGCATCTGCCAATCCGTTGGCGACCGAGGCGGGATATGAAGTTTTGAAACGCGGCGGCAGCGCGATAGATGCGATGATCGCCATGCAGACGACCTTAGGTCTGACCGAACCGCAGTCTTCCGGTTTGGGCGGTGGCGCGTTTCTGGTGTATTGGGACAATAAGGCGAAAAAGCTGACGACGTTTGATGCCCGTGAAACGGCGCCGAAAGTGGCAACGCCGGCACTTTTTTTGGATGAAAACGGTAAGCCGATGGGCTTTATGAATGCGGTGGTCGGCGGCCGTTCGGTCGGCGTGCCGGGGATTCCGAAGCTACTGGAAGATGTCCACAAGCGTTACGGCAAATTGCCGTGGGCAAGCCTGTTTGACAAACCGATTGCTTTGGCGGAACAAGGCTTTACCGTTTCACCGCGAATGGCGAAATCCATCGAGCAGAATCTCGAGCCTTTGAAACGTTATCCGCAAACCGCCGCGTATTTCCTGCCCGACGGCAAGCCTTTGGCAGCGGGAACAGTGTTGAAAAACCCTGAATTTGCCCGCTCCGTGCGCCTGTTGGCGGAAAAAGGCAGCGCGCCGTTTTATCAGGGGGCGCAGGCACAGAATATTGTCCGTGCCGTTACCGGCGCTGTGGATAATCCCGGCAAAATCAGCATGGCGGATTTGAAAAACTACCGCGTTATAGAGCGCGAACCGGTTTGCGCGCCGTATCGTGAATACGAAGTCTGCGGCATGGGCGCGCCAAGTTCGGGCGCGATTGCTTTGGGCGAGATTTTGGGCGTCTTGCAAAATCAGGATATGAAGGCGTTGGGCGCGGAAAATATCCACAGTTGGCGCTGGATAGGCGATGCGTCGCGGATTGCGTTTGCCGACCGCGATTATTATGTCGGCGATCCCGCGTTTGTCAACGTCCCGGCCCTCGCCCTGATTTCTCAGGCTTACCTGAAACCGCGCGCCGAAGAAATCCGCAAAGCTGACAAGGCATTGGAAAATATTCAGGCGGGCAAGTTCGGCAAGGCATACGCGCAGGGTATGGCGGTCGAGCTGCCATCCACCAGCCATTTGGTGGTTGTGGATAAAGACGGCAACGTCGTATCGATGACGACTTCGATTGAAAACGCATTCGGTTCGGGACTGATGGCAAACGGCTATCTGCTCAACAATGAATTGACCGATTTCGCTTTCAACCCTGTCGGCGCAGACGGTAAAACGGTGGCAAACAGCGTGGCGGGCGGCAAGCGGCCGCGTTCTTCGATGGCGCCGACCATTGTGATGAAAGGCGGCAAGCCTTATCTGGCGGTCGGTTCGCCCGGCGGCAGCCGCATTATCGGCTTCGTCGCCAAAACGCTGGTGGCGCATATCGATTGGGGCATGGACATTCAGGCGGCAATCTCCCTGCCGAATATGCTCAATCGCGGCAGCCAGTATGAAATTGAGGAAAAAACCGCTGCGGCGGACAAAGCGGCAGCGTTGGAAAAACTGGGCTACAAAGTCCAAATCCGCGATTTGAATTCCGGCGTACAAGGCATTGTGATCGGCAAAGACGGTTTGCTCGGCGGTGCCGACCCGCGCCGTGAAGGCAAGGTTATGGGCGATTGATATTGTCGGTTTGACATGAAAAAGGCCGTCTGAACTTGGTTTCAGACGGCCTTATATATTACGCCCCGTGAAAGGGACAATTAACCAAACTTAACAATCCCCTTTCATTAGCCAAGTGAAAGGGGCTTTTTTATGTCAGCAAAAATTATTTTCAGTTCGTCTTACTGGCGAATATTCAAATTAAAAAATTCATGTGTTTTGTGCTTTTACCGATTCCAAGTAGGAAAAGCTCATGAGCTGGAAACGCAAGAAACGTTTCCAGATTTGTTGGAAACACTGAAACAAATAGATTCGGCAGGCTCTTACTATCCTGTCATTTTAACTTCGGACGGTTCGCCGTTTATTGTTCTTTAATAGTTTGTCGGAATGAAGGGCTTTCGGTCGCAGACCGTCGGGCGCGCGCCAGCGCGGCAGACGGGAAGCGGCAGAAAGCCCCCCCCCTTGACTAACAGGGGGGGAGCAAAAATCAAAGCCCCGAAATTCCAAAAGAGGGGAGCAGATGAGCCAAATAGAATATTTCTCACATTTCATCACGGATGAGCGGGGGAAACTGATTGAAGTTCCGCAAAGGCGGGGCATACAGGACGGCGTTTTCATAGACTGGCTTTCTATAACATTCCATGAAGACACATTGGTAAAAATCGCCGGATGTCCGTTGGTATCCGATACCGAATACATGTACGTCTTGAGCAGGAAGTTGGAAGAAATTTTAGGTTTCGGCATTACCCGAAAATGTAAGTCCAAAGGTAACAAGTTTTACGATTCCATGTACCGGCTCGGATCGGATGATGTGGATTACGGAGAAGTTCATTATGGTGGCCAGCGGGATACTGTTTTGATTGAGCTCAAAGGCGTCGGGTGCAATCTCGCACAAGCGGGTTGGGAAGCGCGAATGAAGCAGTTTTTAGACGAAGCCGTCCGACCCAGAATAACCCGAATCGATTTGGCATTGGATTTTTTCGATGGAAGCTACACACCTGAGCAGGCAATGTTAGATCACGATAACGGCTTTTTCGACAATCACAATATGCGCCCGAAGTCCGAGACAGTAGGGTCGGCATGGCGTAAAGAAGACGGCACAGGTAAGACGTTCTATGTCGGTCGGAAGAAAAATTCCCGATTTGTCCGCGTATACGAAAAAGGCCGTCAGTTGGGTGATAAGGAAAGCCCATGGGTCAGGTTTGAAATACAGTTTAACCACGGAGATATAGAAATACCGTTTGAGATTCTGACAGACGAAGGCGGTTACTTTTGCGGCGCATTTCCCATATGCAGCACTTTCAAAAATATGCCGCAAGAAAAACGGTTTGAGCCGAGAAGTAAAGCACTGAATCTGACGTTCGGCCACAAACTGAAACATGCAAAGAACGCTGTCGGCAAGCTCGTCAATTTCATGTCTGATTTAGGTTTCACGGCTGAAGAAATTGTAAGGCATCTAAAAGCAGAACAAGGTTATCCCAAAGGTCTGGAGCCTGAAAAATACGATTTGAACGAATTGAGGCAGGCAGAAAGAAGCGGGTTTATACACGAATCGGCGGAGGCGGCACTTGATTTTGAAGTCATGGCTTTAGAGTTAGATTCGGTCTGTTTCAAACTGTCTGATGGCTACGACCCTCATAAACGTCTTTTTGACGTCCAGTATGAAGCAGACAGAAAACGCAAAGAAGACGAAGCGTATGAACAATTTTTGCAGCGCAAATATGAAGAAGGTTTACCGCTCGCCGAGCAGATGAAGCGAAGGACGGCGCGATGGCATGAAGAAACAGCGCGAAACCGTATTAAAAATGCTAAGTATCGGCTGTATCGCGGTGAATATAGGGCTTATATCAAAAAGCCCGTCAAATTTGATTGGTATGATTTTTAAGAAAGGAAATATCCATGTTTAACCAAACCCAGATTATCACTTATCCAGCAACCTTTTTAGGTGCAAAAAAATTCAAAGGCGAAATTGACGGCTCGAAGATTGACAGTTGTTCCGTCTTGGTGGCTACACCGCTCCCGTCTCAATCGGGTAACGCCGTAGGATTCACCGCAGCGCAGATGAAGTTCGGTTCAAGCGATAACTTTGCAAAGTTGGAAAACCTCAGTTTCCCTTGCGAAGTCATGATTACCGTAGAGATGACTTCGACAGGCAAAGGCATGGTTCCCTCCCTGAAAGAGTTCCAAGTACAAACAGAGGCAAAGCCGAAAGGCTAAATCATGAAATATAAAGAACGGTTCATAGTTCAGGATTTGGAATCACATGAATTCATCTATCCCGATCCGTTTGGCGATACAGGTTTTACCCAAAATCTAAAATCTGCCGGGCATTTTGAAAGCTATGAAGACGCATTTAATGCCGGAATGGACGAAATAGGTGGTGGATTTCAAATTTTCGCGTTTTATCTGAAAGAAGAATAAGTTCACAGGCTCGGCGGGCGGTCTGTAAAACCTTTCACAAAGCCCGCATTAAAGGACTTGGAGATGAATCAAAAAATACCTCTTTCTTTTAAATTAAGTTTAGGCGGTCTGATTTTTTTTCTTTTTATTTTATTCGTATCGGTTTATTACCTGTATGGATGAAAGACGTGGGATAGTCTTAAAAAATCCCAATTTATTTTTATTAACCTGAAAGGAAAACGCTATGAAACTCGTTAACGTAGCAAAAAAATATGGCAATAAAATCTTTGCCGCAACAGCCCTGACAACCGCTTCTGCTTTGGCCGCTGCCGATGGCGTCGATTTGTCCGGTATTGGTACTACTGCTGCCGCAGAAATTGCAAAATTTGCCGTAATGGTGTCTGCAATTGGTGCTGCTGTTTTGTCAGTTATTGTGTTGATGCAAGGCTTCCGCATGGCCTTCAGCATGGTTAAAACGGCTAAATAACTGAAAGGGTAGGACATGGGGTATCGCGTCGGATTGCAATGCTTTTCTACGATGGAAGAAGCGCATGATTATGTATTGTCTCAAGTCCTACCCACCATAACGGCGGATGGCAGATTTGTACGTCCTTACAAAAATGGTAAAGACTGGTATTTGAGCGAGCAGAAAATCAATTTGAGTTTTCCTCAATGCGACATAGCCGAACAAATACAATTCGGCGTATTGGTAGGCGCGCCGTTCATCGTCTTACTGGTGCTTGTATTCGGTATCAGGATGATAAAACGACTGATTGAATCAGTTACGGAGCATCAAGGGGGTGGAGATGATTGACTTTTGGTTTTTGTACGGATTCGGAGCGGTCTGTTTGGCATCGCTGATATTTTTTTGATATTCAAAAAGGGTATAATTCCGACTTTCGCAACCGTTACGAAAGTTAGTATTATGTTTTATATTTCAGAAGAAGAATTGAGATTCAAAAAAGACACGAATCCAGATTATTTAAATGAAAAATTGTGTCATGTTTTTATAGCTGAAATGTTCAAACTTAAAGAAATATATCCAATTTCTGATTTTAAGAACATGGTAAAAAGTGCAGCTCAATATTTCTTAAATCGAACATATCTTGATGATATGTTAGTTTTTTTTGAAGATGGCTCGTTTTTAAAATTTCAGTTTTTAGAACATGGCTTTGAATGCAAAGAGTTCTATGATGGTCAAATTTCTACGGCTTATTATTATGGCCGTTATTCTATTAGGATTTAATTTTAAAGTTCATGCTGAATTAGTTGTTGAATCAAATGGTAGAGTACGTGTTTCGACTGGCGGTTTTAATCAAAATGGCGTTAGAACTTGGCGGTATTTAGATAATGGTCGTGGTGGTATGGGTGGGAATATGTTTTATCATGAAAATGCCAGTAAATCCTTAGCTGTCCGTGATGTATCAACAGGCTTTAGATCTGCCTCAACTGTTCCCGTAACAATAGAAGCCCAAGTATCCCGAAAAGCCGTTCTCTCAGGTGCGTTCGGTCTAGTCAAAAGAGGCGCGGCATTAGGAACACGTTTAAGCGGTTGGGGTACAGCCGCATATTTTGCTTACGAAGCCTATAAAGCTGTTAAATCTGATCTTGAATTTGAAGGTTATAAGTATGATGAAAGTTCCAATGAATTCCTGAAAGAATGGCCGGCCAGGAATTGTATTTATAATTCACGAGACGAGGTTATTACAGCTTGTTATGGTGTTGATAGTTCTATATTAAGAACTTATTACACAGGGGGACAAAGCGAAAAAGAAGCTTTCCAATTGATGAAATCACAAATGGAAAAAATAGCTAGAACTTATTGGGAGAAAGAAAAAAAAGAACGTGATAAAGATTCAACTTTTAAATTTTGGGAGTATTTTAATTTTACTGGATGTGAATTCAATTGGAACGGTGGATCATGTACTGTATCAAGAGGAGATGATAATAGGGAAGGAGTTATTTTTAGTTTAAGAAGAAATGATACAGAAGTTTTAACGAAAGAAAAATTCCTAGAAATCTCTACCCCTTCAATAGATAGTAATCCTACGCCCTTTGTAGAAGGAACAGGTAAACCAGAATATAACGAAAAAGTATCAGTCCCTGCCGGTACTGTTGTAACCATTGGCCCTGTCACTCCCGAAAATGGCAAGCCGGTGCAAATTACCATTACTTTCGGCAAAGACTCCAACGGCAATACAACGGCAAATGTTGTAACAACACAGCGTCCTGATTTGACACCGGGCGGATCTGAAGCACCCAATACAAAGCCTGATTCAGATCCTGCGCCTAATCCTGATGGAAAGCATGATAAAAAGCCGGATGATAAACCCGATCCAGATGGTAATCCTGATAAACGTCCAGATGATAAGCCTGATCCGGATGATGACCCATCTGATAAAGATAAAAGAAAAGAAGATAAGAAAGAAGAATCAAAAGGGCTTTTATGTGATTTCTTTCCAAAAATTCTTGCATGTGATGAACAGCCTGAAAAAGAAGAACCAAATTTAGAGATTCCTCAAGAAACTATCGATTTGAACTTCACACCTGACAATACTTTTAAAGAGTATGGCGAATGCCCTGCTCCGGTAACGTTTCAGGCTTTGGGTACGGAATATAAAATCAGTCTTGAGCCTGCATGTAATTTAGCTGCAATGATGCGCCCCTTTATTATAGCTATGGCTTGGCTGGTGGCTTCGTTCTTTGTGGCTAGAGTTGTCAGAAATAACGCATAGGGGGATTTATGAAATTTTTAGCTGCTCTTGCTCCATATTTGATAAACCATGTTGTCAAATACATTCTGACTGCCTTAGGGGTTTCTATCATTACCTATGTCGGTTTTGACGCTCTTATGGGTAATCTTAAAAATCAGTTTATAAGCAGCATGGGGGCGGTTCCCGCCGGAGCGATCCAAATTTTTTATATCGCAGGTGGTGGCGTTGTTCTGAACATCATGTTTGGCATGCTCGCCTTTGTCGTTACTTTTAAAACCCTGTCTAAATTAAGCTTCGGTAAGAAAGGTTAAAAATGGCCGCAATTACTCTGATTACAGGTAAACCAAGAATCGGCAAAACCGCCTTTGCCGTTGAACTGCTTATGTTTGATGATTTCTATAAAGGCAGAAAAATCTTCTCTAACATAAACGGCCTTTTGATAGACCATCATAAACCGCCGGAGGGACATAGCTGGGAAGACATGCATGAATGGCTGAAATGGAAAGAGAATATCGGCTCTGTTGTCATCTATGACGAAGTGCAATATCTGTTTCCGACACGTTCAAGCGGCTCAAAAATGCCCGAAAACGTCGCCTTTTTGAATATTCACGGCCATTACGGTATCGACATGATACTAATCACACAATCGGCCAAGTTGCTTGACGTGAATCTGCGCGAAGTAGTTAACAAGCATATTCATATAGCTGCGAACAAAATGGGCGGTTTGACTAGGCTGGAATGGAATGAAGTAGCTTTAAATCCGACCCAACAGGCAAGAAACGCCTTGTCCAGTTCGCATAAAATTAGACAAGAGGTTTTCGAATACTACAAATCTGCCGAAGTACATACTGCGCATTCGCACGTCAAATCTAGATGGTACTATGTCATTATCGCCATGTTGTTTGTCTTACCATGTATTTTAGGTTTGGTCGGATTTATGGGCTATAAGATGTATCAGGGTTATAAAGATAAAGCAGGAATGACAACACAGGTTGAAGAACCAAAAGAAGCTACAGGTTTTAAAAATCCGCTTGATCCTGAAAACCAAAAAGAAATGATGCCGCAAAGTGGAATGCAAGGGCAAAACCTAAAACCTGAAGACTTTGTTCCAACGCTCGCCGAAAAGCCCGAAAGCAAACCCATATACAACGGCGTTCGCCAAGTCAAAACATTTGAGTACCCTGTCGGCTGCGTTGATGGCGGCAAAAGCGGATGTACCTGTTATTCATCTCAAGGTACACCGCTTAAAGAGATCACAAAAGCAATGTGCAAAGACTACGCAAGAAATGGATTGCCGTTCAACCCATACAAGGACGAACAACAGGCAGCACAACAGCAACAGACCGCACCGCAGACAGCCTATGAGCCTGAAAAAGGGCAAGTCCTTACGATGGGTGGGCAAAGTCCCCAAAATCTCATGTATGACGGTTATACAGAAGCGGGACAGCAGTTTGCACAACGTGGCGGGGTAGTTGGGTCACCATAAAAGATGCTTATTTATCTGTTAATGAAGCCAAAGGCGGAATTAATAGGTAAATAAGCATCCACGGGGTGTGGGAACTCCCACTTCTATGAGTTTCAGCAATTTTATGTCTTTCGGCGACACCTAAAAATTCAAAAACAGCCAAAAATCAGCTCAACCGGAAGCAATAAAATGCCAAAGCCAAAACCCTCAAACCGTTTTAAAAAAGACGGTTTGAGGGTTTTTGTTTATGCGCAAAACAAAGACCGGGACGGTCAGGCAGATGAACGGCCAGGGCAGAAAAGCCGATAAAAAGAAATGTCGACCGTCTTTTACCATCCTTGAAATTGAATATCATCATAGCCGTAACAGGCTGAATAAATAAGGAAAATCCCATCATGAATATAATCGGATTGGACATATCGCAAAAAACCATAGACGCAACACTGCACAAGACCGACGGCAGCACATATTACACAAAGGTCGGAAACAATCGCGAAGGCTTCCAAAGCCTAAAAGACTGGATAAAGGCAAACAAGGTCAGAAAATGCGTCATTGGAATGGAAGCAACGGGCATATACTACGAAGCCGCTGCCGAAAATCTGTCCGAAACCTACACCGTTTACGTCATCAATCCCCTGAAAATCAAAGACTATGGCAAAAGCCAGTTTAATCGAACGAAGACCGACAAAGCAGATTCAAACCTGATCGCCGAATACACCAAACGGCATGCGGACAAAATCATACCGTACAGCAAACCAAAAAACCGCTATCTTCAAAAACTCATCAACCTGAAACAGCAACTCAAAGACCATCAGAAACAAATCAAAAATCGCCTGCACAGTTCAGATGACGAAATGATACAGGCGATTCATCAAGACCTTATCCAAGCCTATCAGGATAAAATCGACCAAACCCAAACCGCCATAGACGCACAAATCGGACAAGCAGAAACTGACGGCCACTATCGAAACCTGCAAACCATAGCAGGCATAGGCAAAGACACCGCCGCCATATTGTATGCCCAACTGACAGACAAAACCTTCCAAACCGCAAACCAATTCGTATCATACGCAGGACTAAGTCCTCAAACCGAACAGTCTGGGACGAGCGTCCATAAGAAAGGCAGGTTGAGCCGTTACGGGCATCGCCGGCTTAAACGCTCCCTGTATATGCCTGCCTTAGTCGCCTATCGGGTTAACGCATTCCCGCAGCTAATCCTTAACCTGACGAACGCGGGTAAGCCCAAAATGGTCATTATTGTCGCCATTATGCGCAAACTGGCGAAGCTGGCCTATTACATCGTCAAGACGGGCAAGCCATACGACAGCACGCGGCACAAAGCGGCGCAGGCGTAAACTGAAAAAGCAAACCAAACAAAAAGAAAAACGGTTACAGGAAATGTAACCGTGTATTGTCATACCGTCAAAAAGCGTAAAACAAAATAACCATATAAAATATAAAGTTACAAATATATTCCATTTAACTTGTTGACGGGCAACATATCATCTTTTTAGTTTGGGAAAATATATGGATAAGATGTGTATAAGAATAGAGTTGAATTTTAATATTTTTATTTTTCAATAAGATAAAAAAAATGAATATGTGGATAATTAATTGTGGAAAATGACATGATTTAGGCCGTCTGAACCTTTCAGACGGCCTTCTCATTGGACTGCTTTATCTATTTTTTATCAGGCTGCCGGCAGCTCGTGAAAAGCGGTGGGCAATTCTTCGTCATCGGCAAACTCAACCCATTCGTAAGCCGTTTCATCTGCCAAAACGGCACGCAAGAGTGCATTATTGATGGCATGACCTGATTTGTAACCTTCAAATGCGCCGATAATCGGATGGCCGACAATGTACAAATCGCCAATCGCATCCAGGATTTTATGGCGGACAAACTCGTCGGGATAACGCAAACCTTCCGGATTCAAAACGTCCATATCGTCAATCACGATGGCGTTGTTCAAATTGCCGCCCAGTCCGAGATTATGGGCACGCATCATTTCCACTTCGTGCATAAAACCGAAGGTACGGGCGCGGGCAATCTCATCGATATAGGATTTTCCTGCAAAATCAATCTCGAAAGTAGGTGCGCTGCGGTTGAACACGGGGTGGTCAAATTCGATGGTTAAAGTAACTTTAAAGCCGTCGTAAGGCGTAAAGCGCACCCATTTTCCGGTTTCTTTGATTTCAACAGGTTTGAGGATTCTCAAAAAACGTTTTTGGGCTTTTTGATCGACAACGCCTGCATCTTGTAAAAGGTAAATAAACGGCAGGCTGGATCCGTCCATAATCGGAATTTCAGGCGCGTTCAATTCAATCAAGGCATTATCGATGCCGTAGGCAGACAGAGCCGACATAATGTGTTCAATCGTGCCGATGCGCACGCCCTTATCGGTAACGATGGTTGAAGAGAGGCGGGTATCGTTGATTAAATAAGGATTCAATTGGATGACTTCGCCCATTTCCCCGCTCAAATCAGTACGGCGGAACGAAATACCGCTGTTTTCTTCGGCAGGATGCAAAGTCAGAGCGACCCTTTCGCCCGAATGCAGGCCAACGCCGGTAACGCTTACTGATTTGGCTAAAGTCCGTTGCAGCATAATTGCTTCCTTTTAAAAAGTCTGATGGACAAATAATACGTTAAAAAGGAAAAAACAAGCCATCATTTTTAATAGTATTTGCCAATATGGATGTTTTGCAGGGATGAACTTCACGTTTTGAATTATCCACAAAGGGGAGTGAAATTGAAGTGGGTAATTTGGTTTTTATCCACAGGTAAATAGGGAAACTAAGATTTTATCCTTTTTTATTCCGACATTCAGTTGGGGTTTGCCTCAAAGATAAAAAGTGATTATTGGATTGGTTTTAAAGAAAAATATTCTGTTATCCACAAAGGATCGGGACCATCATCAAAATCATCGTTTTAAAAATTTAAATGCTATGATTTGAAGAAAAAACTGAGTTATCAGCACAAAAACGGCAAAATACGGAAAAATAGAACTAAATTTATGAAAATCATAAACTTACAAAAAAATTAAGATAAAAAAATGAAATTTATGAAATAAAATACCAAAAAATAGGACTGTTTAAACAAATCCGATATTTTCCTACAAGCAAGAATTTCACGTTTTATTTATTTAAATCAAACATTTTAAAAGTAATTCCATGTAATTCTAGAAAGTAATTTTATTTCAGGATACAATGGCCTCACTAAGAAATTTTTCCCATTCCATCTAATAGGAGTAGCAAAATGAGTATTAAAGTAGCGATTAATGGTTTTGGCCGTATCGGTCGTCTGGCATTGCGTCAAATTGAAAAAGCCCAAGGTATCGAAGTCGTTG
>ERZ772979.1364-NODE-1364-length-14229-cov-8.763652_pt1 | contig 14229 bp, 12 predicted proteins | sample MGYA00511130_ERZ772979 | MGnify/ENA primary metagenome ERZ772979 (study PRJEB29015, sample SAMEA2738103) | human oral metagenome | biome: human oral; feature: human-associated habitat; material: saliva | place: China | collected 2186 ... | reverse complement strand
GGTCCCTGGCCACGGCCAGGCCGATCCCGGAGGTCGCTCCGGTGATCAGGGCGATGGGGCGGCGCTGGTGGCGGCCGGATCCCGGGCGAGTGAAACCGTGGGCCGGGGTGAAGGGGACGGACTCCCCCTGTCGGCGACGTCGGCCCGACTTGGAGGCCGCGGCGTCGACCTGGGCGATCTGCGGGCTCACTTGCCGTCCCTGAGGAAGGCGGCGGCCCCGGGGTCCCCGGGCACGGAGTAGGTGGCGGTGAGCGTGGCCCGGGCGATGCAGTGCGGGGCCAGGGTGAAGGCAGCCATGGCGGGGCTGGCCCCGTCATCCAGGCCCAGGGTGTCCACGTCCAGGGCGGAGACGGTGAAGATGTAACGGTGGTCGCCGTCACCCGCCGGTGGGTAGGGGCCGAACCAGGCGTGGTTGCCCGAGTCCCCGGCCAGGTGGAAGGCTGCGCCGTCGAGCTGAAGATCGCTGGCCCCTGCGCCCCGCTCCAGCGAAGTGACCGAGGCGTCCAGGTCCACGATGGTCCAGTGCCACCAGCCCGACATAGTCGGAGCGTCCGGGTCGAAGCAGGACACGACGAAGGACTGCGTCTGCTCGGGGAAGCCCGACCAGCTCAGGGCCGGGGAGACGTTGTCATGGATGCCGGTGAAGATGTCCGGGACCCGCCCCTGCTCGGTCAGGTCCGCAGAGGTCAGGGTGAAGGAGGGGACTGAGGGCAGAAAGCCGGTAGGGGCCGGCGGGCGGGGGCGAGTGAGGTCGGCTGTCATAGGTGTACCTCCAGGCAGGTGACGGGTAGGGAAGGTGGCCTTCCATGAGGGCACAGCCCCAACTGTAGACGCCCCTGCGCAGACCCGTCCCTGTGGATCTCCTGTGGGGGGGGGATTCCTAGGCTCGTCGCACCCTGAGACCTCCTTGTTGCCTACGCCCCCGATTGATGTCGCAGCGCAGCGCTATCCTGAAACCCGCCCGTCGAACATACGTACAGAGAGAGGGGGTGTCATGAGAGTCTCGGCCACGCGCGCGCCAGCGGAGGCTCAGAACCGCCTCGACCGGGCCCGCCTCGCCCTGAGGCTGGCCGAGGAACGCACCGGACTGCGCGACTCAGCAGCCCTGACGGTGCAGCGCGCCCTGTCCTCGGCATCAAGCAGCGCCCTGCTGGGCGCATCAGCCGACTCGCCTCAGGCCGGCTCCTCCGCATCCCCCGCACCTCCCACGGTGCTCTCGGCCTGCCAGGACTCCGGCGTCCTCACCCTCCACGGATCCGCCACCCTCCTCCTGGCCGCCCTCGCCCTGCGCCAGGGCGCCACCGGCTGGTGCGGTGTCATCGGGGGAGACGAGCTGGGCTGGTGCACAGCCACCGAGGTCGGCCTCGATCTCAACCGGGTCCTCACTATTCCAGCACCCCTCCTCGACGACGCCTCGACCCTGACAGTCACCTCCACGCTGCTCGATGGCGTCGACACCCTCCTCATCGGCGCCACCATCGCCGAAGGCCTGCGCCCCCAGCACCGCAGACGCCTGCTGTCCCGAGCACGCGAACGCGGCCACCTCATCCTGACCCCCGCCCGCTGGGAAGGCGCCCGCATCCTCCGAGCCGACGCCCTGGCCCCCGACACCGGAACCAGGAACACGCCTTCCGTCCAGGCCCCGGCGGAGACCCCCGCAGAGCCCTCCGCCGACGGCGTCGTCATCCCCATCGGGAGAAGAGTCCCACGCACCCAGCTGCGAGCCATTGAGTTGCCGGCCGGATACCTGCAGCGTCTCACCTGGACCCTGGTCGACCCGCAGCGCCCACGGCTCGCCCCCACCGAAGAGCTCACGCTCTCACTGTCCGCCGAAGGGCTGCGCACGGGCTCCCGCAACACTCTCGCTCCGGCCTCTAATCCGCAGGAGGTAGCCGGATGAACCCGCCACAACCACCCTCGCCGTCCGGCCCACCCGCCTCCAGATTCGTGGCCATCTGGGTCCCCGACTGGCCCGTCGTCGCCCTCACCATGGAGGCCCGCCAGCAGCATCGACACCCCCGAGCGCGCCAAGGAGCCCCCCACCTGCCGGACCCGGCCACCGAACCCGTCGCCGTCGTCGGCGCTCGCGGAGTCCTCGCCGCCTCAGCCCCGGCCCGCCGCGCCGGCATCACCACCGGCATGCGACTGCGCGCCGCCCGCTCCCTGTGTCCCGAGCTCACCGTCCTGCCTCCCCAGGAGGAACGCCAGGCCCGCGCCTTCGAAACCGTCATGGAGGCCCTCACCTCCCTCCTGGCGGACCCCATGGTGGCCCGCCCCGGACTGGCCCTGTCCCACGCCAGAGGGCCCGCAGCCTGGATCGGCGGGGAAGAGCTCCTCGCCTCAGCCCTCGTGGAGACCGTCACCCAGGAGGCCGACGTCGAGTGCCAGGTCGGCATCGCAGACTCCCTGCCCGGAGCCGTCCTGGCCGCCCGCCAAGGAATCATCGTCGAACCGGGACGGACCCCGGAGTTCCTCGCCCCCTGGCCTTTGGACGCACTCCTGGCCTGTCTGCCCCTCAGCCGCCTGCGGCGCGAGGCCCGCCCCCTGCTGGAGAGCTTCTCCCAACTCGGCCTGCGCACCTTGGCGGACCTGGCGGCCCTGCCCCGAAAAGACGTCACCGCCCGCTTCGGCCCCCTGGGGAGCAGGCTCCACCACCTGGCCGCCGGCACCCACCACGAGGTCCCCGCCATGCCCCGGCCGGCCCAGGACATCACTGTCACCTCCGACCTCGACCCTCCCGTCGAACGCGCCGACACCGCAGCCTTCGCCGCCCGCCACCTCGCCGAGAACCTGTCGGCCCGCCTGCTGTCCGCAGGCCTCGCTGTCGGACGCCTCTGCGTTGCCGCCCGCTGCGAGGACGGCACCGACCTGTCCCGAAGCTGGATGCTGGAGGACACCCCCACTCCCTCCGAGCTCACCGACCGCGTGCGCTGGCAGCTCGAGGGGTGGCTCTCCGGACGCTCCGGGCGCCCGCCCTCCTCCGGCTTGACCCACCTGAGCCTGACAGCCCTCGAGCTGAGCCCCGCCACGACCTCCCAGGCGGGACTGTGGCAAGCGCCGGGCCACCAGGCCCAGTCGCGCGCCCGCCGCGCCGCCGAGCGCGTGGAGTCACTCCTGGGAGCCGGAAGCATCCAGGTTCCCAGGATCGTTCCCGGGCGCGACCCGCGCTCGCGGGTTCGCCTCATCCCCTGGGGTGAGAGCGAAGGCGTAGGGGAATCCAAGGGTGATGAGACGGCGCCCTGGAGCGGCGCTCTGCCCGAGCCCTCGCCCTCCATCGTCCTGCCCCGGCCGGTTCCCGCACGCCTCACCGACATTGAGGGGAGAGAGCTCGGCGTCGACATCCACGGTCAGCTCGACGGTGTCCCCGGCTTCCTCAGTGTCGACGACGACGTGGATGGCGTTGATGAGGGTGCGGTGGGGACTGCGCCCCAGATGGAGTCCGTGCTCCTGTGGGCCGGCCCTTGGCCGGTCGACGAGGGCTGGTGGACCGCTCGTGGGCCTTCGCGACGCGCCTACCTCCAGGTGGTCACCGACGTCGGACCGCCCCGCCTGCTGGTGCGATCAGGCCAGTGGTGGCTCGATGCCCTCTACTCCTGAGGAGCTGTCCGATGGCATGGCCGCAAGGGGTGGGGACTGGCGCCGTCGCCCCTTCAGCCACAGGAGCGCCAGCGTCACCAGGCACAGCCAGGCCAGCCCCAGGGACCAGCCGGCCAGCACGTCGGTCATCCAGTGGTAGCCCAGGTAGACGCGGGATGCCCCCACCAGCAGAGTCGCCCCCGCTGCCGCCATGATCGCCAAGGCCCGGTACAGGGTCGCCGCAGTGGATGTCAGAACCATTCCCGCCAGCATGCCGGCGAAGACGGCCGTGTTGAAGGAGTGCCCCGAGGGGAAGGAGGTGGTCGAGGCGGGGTCGCCCAGAAGGGTGTCGGTCGAGGGACGTGCACGCCTGAAGATCTCTTTGAGCGCCACCGTCAACAGGCTGGAGCCGATCATCGTGAGGCTCAGGGCCAGCGCGCGCACGCGGTGGCCCCGCATGAAGAGGAGGACGGCGCAGATCGCGGTCAGGATCGTCAGCCCCACGGTGGAACCAAGGGCGGTGAACACCTGCATGATGACGGTCAGGGCAGGGTGACGCTCATCCACGGCCCAGGTGGTGACGCTCTGGTCATGAGGCGCCAGCCCCGTCCCGGAGCTCGTGGTCAGAGCCAGCCAGGAGAACAGCGACAGCGTGATGACGGCGGTCGCGGCCAATGTGCCGGCCTGCCTGGTGCGCCAGGTGTGAGGCAGGTGGTCGAGTGAGAGCATGAGGGGGAGGTTATCCGGGCTGGTCTGGATGAGGCTATGCGTGCGCCATGGAGTGGCTGAGCGGCGTCGTCACGTCTTGTCCGTGCCCGGGGCGCTCGGCGGGTAGCATCCGGCCCGAGTGATTCGATCCGGCTCAGGAGGACCCGCGTGGCCAAGCTCTACTTCCGCTACGGCGCCATGAACTCCGGCAAGTCCACGGGGCTGCTCCAGACCGCCTACAACTACGAGGAGCGCGGACAGCGCGTCCTACTCCTCAAGGCAGTGGTCGATACCAAGGGTGAGGACTCGGTCGTCTCCCGGCTCGGGGTGTCGCGCCGCGTCGACCTCCTCGTCGATACCGACGACGACCTGCGTGCCCTGGTGCACCGGCGGGCCCTGAGCGGTGAGCGGCCCGTCTGCGATGAGGGCGGCGTACCGCGAGAGGCGGCGACCTTGCATGAGGTTCTTGACTGCGTGCTCGTCGACGAGGCCCAGTTCCTCACGGCCCTCCAGGTGGACCAACTCATGGAGATCGCGCTGATCGACGACGTGCCCGTCCTGGCCTACGGGATCCGCACCGACTTCCGCACGGTCAGCTTTCCCGGGTCACGGAGGCTGCTGGAGATCGCCCACTCCTTGGAGGAGCTCAAGACCATCTGCCGCTGCGGACGCAAGGCCATCTTCAATGCCCGCAAGGTGGGGGAGTCCTTCGTCTTCGACGGCGATCAGGTGGCCATCGACTCCGGGGACGTCACGTACGAGTCGCTGTGTGGCCAGTGCTACCTCGCCGCCGGTGGGAGGCTTCCCGACCGGTGAGCCTCGCTCCGGGACTGAGCTTGTGCTGACGGGAGTACAAGGCTGACCGAGGGTGATGAGGAGTGAGGATCACCCCTCGCTCCGAGATATTCCTTGTACTCGGGGTATTACAAGCATTATCGTGAAGCTGTGACTGTCTCCTACGCACTCATCGCAGACATCATCCGCTCGCGTGAGCTCTCTGATCGCAGACGTGCTCAGCGCGTCATCCATGAGACTCTGGAGCAGGCCGCCGAAGGTCTGGCGCTGACACAGCGCCCGTACGCCACGGTCGGTGACGAGCTGCAGGCGGTCTCGGCGACTCTTGCCGACGCTCTCGCTCTCACGTTGCGCACACACCTCCTTCTGCCTGAAGGGTTGGGCCTGCGCTTCGGTATCGGCGTCGGAGCGATCTCCGAGGTTGAGGGTGCGGTGGGAAGTGGCGCGGACGGTGCGCCCGTGCGTCCGATCCAGGACGGCTCGGCATGGTGGGCCGCACGTGAAGCCATCGAGAAGGCTCATCATCTCCAGGATGCGGGGAGGTCCTTCATCCGTACCTGGCTGCGCATCCACCCGGATGCGGTCGGCGGATCCGGAGGGGATCGGAGCGAGCGTGAGGGGGTCGTCAACTCTGTCCTCATTCTGCGCGACCAGACGATATTCCGCTTTCAGCCCCGTCAGCGCCGCATCATGGCTGGACTCCTCATGGGAATGACCCAGATTGAGATCGCCCGCCAGGAGAAGGTGAGTCAGCAAGCCGTCTCTGAATTCGCTCGCAGTGCCGGTTCCTCTTTGCTGGAGGTCCAAAAGCTTCTCGACGGATTGGGTGGGGGAGGTGAAGGAGAATGACGGCCCTCCTCGTTCTTCTGTTTGCCGTCGCGTCCGTGGTTGGCGGCTCTGATTTGGTGAGTGGGGGATTGTCCCGGAGGTCCGCCGGGGTGAGACTCTTGGTGGGAATGTCTGTAGTCGTTGCTCTTGGCGTCCTGGTCGGGTGGCCCGTTTTCCATCTTGGGGCAGGAGGTGTCGTCGTCAGCATCCTGATAGTCACTGCATGGTTGTGCTGCGGCCAGGTTTCGCAGGCCCGGTGGGAGAAGTCACTGAGGATACGTCAGTGGGTGCGAGCGGGGCGGGGCGCCTCCGAGAACGGTACGGATCGGCTGGAACCGCTCATCCGCCTTGCTCGCGCGAGTCTGTTGCTCCTCGCTGTGACGCTCTGCGTCGTCGTGTCCCAGCCGCTTGGGTCTCGAGTTGCCAAGATGGGCGCCGTCGTCGGAGTTTTCGTCCTTCTGACTGTTCCCGCCAATCGAGTCGTCGCCGACATTCTTGCTGTTGCGCGCCACTCCACGCAGGGAAATGGGAAAGCTGTTGCTGCTGGTTGTGAGCCCTCGCAGGAGAGCGGGAAGCAGGATGAGTCGGGGAGCTCGATGCGCGGTGGTCGCTGGATCGGTCCGCTTGAGCGAATCCTCATTCTCCTGCTCGCCTCCGTTGAGGCGCCCGCTGCTATTGCCGCAATTGTTGCCGCCAAGGGTGTGATCCGATTTCCCGAGATCAGTCAGGATAAGGCGGGGCAGAAGGCTGAGGAGTTCCTCATCGGCTCCTTCGCCTCCTGGATCCTGGCGGTCTTGGGTGCTCTGGTTATTCATCTCGCCTGAGCTACGTCACGTCGGGGAGGGGTGGGGTTGGGTGAGCGGGTTCGGTTAGGTGGGGTCGGGTCGGCCTGAGCCGGCCTGCTCGGACCGAGCACCCTAAACCGGATCGCCCGAGCCGAGCGCCTCGAACCCGCATCCCTGAACTGGTCCGCCCGCACCTGCTCTCCCGAACCAGCTCTCCCGACCCCATATCCCCGCACCCAGCCCTCCCGAACCTGTGTCCGTGAACTAGGCCGCCTGGACCGGAGCTCCCGGACCGGCTTACCCAAACCGGTTGGCCGGTGCAGGTGGGCTGGTTCCGGAGGTGGGTACGGGGAGTTCAGTTCGGAACGGTCCACTCGGGGAGGCGGGAGCGCGACGCGGACACAGGAGGCGGGAACGGGTTCGAGGCACGGGTCCGGATTCGGTGTGCAGGTACGAGGACCGCCCCACCCCACCTCCGTGTGCCTCCGGCCACGAGGGCCGAGGTTCCTGGTTTTCGTTGCGGTCTCAGTGATTCTGAAGGCTGCTTCAGCGTGCGAGGAGCGGAGGATCGGACTATACTGTACATATGTTCGAAGGTGGTGTGCTTCCTCGCGTCCCGGCCGGTGGTGCGGCCGGGGCGCTGGGTGCGCCTGCCGAGGACGTGGCGTCGGAGGCTGTGGCCTGCGCTGAGGATGTGGTGGGTCTGCTGGGGTCCTTGGCCGGCGGTGGAGCGCTGGCCGGTGTGGTGGAGGGGCTGCTGGCCCGCCTGCTGGTGACTGCCCAGGACGCCGACGACGAGTGCTCCACCGCTGACGAGGATGCAGTGCCGCCCCTCTTCACCAATGAGTCCGGTACTGACGTGGCGCTGGTGGCCGCCTCCGAACAGCGCCGGACGATGGGCGTGGAGGAGGTCGGCACTTCGGGACTGATCGGCCTGGGGGCCTCGGGTTTGGGGGAACTGGCCGCGGCCTGCCGCCGTCTGGCGGCCTGGGCCACCTGGGGCGAGGCTCTGGCGGCGGCCTGCCTGACCAGGTGCCCTGAGCTGTCGAGTCACCCGGGCCAGTGGGGCCCGCATGGTGAGGTCTCTCCGGTAGTGGGTTATGAGGAGCGGCGGTTCAATGCCACCTGCCTGCTCTCCACCCGCCTGGGCATCTCTCGGACTCGGGCCGGTCAGATGGTGGATCACGGCCAGGCCCTCATGAGCATGGGCTTCGCCCCGGTCGAGGCCATGGAACGCTGCGGGGTCCTGGACTCGGCGAAGGCGTTCCTGGTGACCCGCCGTCTGGAAGACGTACCCACTCCGGTGGCGCTTGCGGTCCAGGACAAGGTTCTGCCTCAGGCGCCTAGGCGGAGCGTGTCGCAGGTGGGGAGGGATCTGGATCGTGCCCTGATGGAGATCGACCCTGACGGCCACGCTGAGCGGAGCCAGAACAATACCGAGCGGCGGTGTGTGTCGCGCCCCCGGCCCGCGGGAGAGGGCCTCTGCCAAATCCGGCTTCTGCTGCCAACCATGGACGCCCTGCTACTGGACGCCACCCTGGACGCGATCGCCGCTTCGGCGCGGGCCTGCGGCGAGAAGCGCACCCTGGGTCAGTTGCGAGCCGATGCCATCACCGCGATGACCCTTTCAACACTGCGCACCAGCCAGATCGCAGCCTTCAGCCAGCCGGCCCAGAGTGTTTCCGGCGATCGGGCTGAGGGGCAGGCCAGCGGGGACAGGTCGCGAGTACGAGCTTCTTCGCCTGTGATATCAACAAGCTCACGTGCTCCCCACGACGACTCGGATACCGATGCCACGGCGGGCGCAGACCCGCGGAGACTGCTGCCTGACGGGGTACCTCTGGAAGGGCTCCTGGGCGCCTTGAGCGGCCTGGTGGGATCGAACAGCCCGTGGTGGACCCCTTCAGCCACCGGTCACCTTCCTCTGCCAGAAGGCATCCGCATCGACGTCAACGTCACCGTTCCTCTGAGCAGCCTGGTTGGTCTGGCTCTGCCGGAAGAGGGCCCCACCGGCGGCGTCGATCCCGGAGGCGGCGGACCCGGTACCTCATCCGAAGACAACCGGCTCCGGGACGGCATTTCTGGGGGCTGTGGTCCTGGGGACAGCGAGAGCACCGACGCCCCCCGCTGTCTTGATCCAGGTGGAGCCGGCCCTGCCGAATGCTCCACCGCCGCGCCCGAGCCTCTCAACAGCGCAGACTCCCCGAGCGGCGGGAGAAATCTGCCCACCCCCGGTGGGAGAGGTCTGCCCGGGCCTAGAGGGAGGAGTCTGCCTGAACTCGCCCCGGTTGCTCCCACCATCCAGCCCACCGCCCAGCTCATCTCCCCGTCTTCCGCCACACCAGTAGAGGTCGCTGAGGTGAGGATCGGGGCGCGCAGCGCAGCGGTACCGGCCATGACTGCCTGGGCCCTGGCCGCCGGCGGGATCTGGAGGCGCCTGGTGACCGACCCCGCCAGCGGCACCGTCCTGGACGTCGGCCGCACCAGGTACCGGCCTCCGGTGGGACTTGCGAACCTCGTAAGAGCCCGCGACAAAACATGTGTCTTCCCCACCTGCCAGACTCCGGCCTCCCGCTGCGATATCGACCACCTCACCGCCTGGAGCCAAGGCGGGACCACCAGCCTGGACAACCTCGTGGTGCTCTGTCAGGCCCATCACCGACTCAAGCACACTCCCGGATGGGCACTCACCAGAGACCGTGACAGCGGGGTCTTGTCTTGGCACACCCCGGACAAGACCGTCTATCGGCGCCACCCAGACGGCACCATCGACCGCCTGCCCCACAAGGTCGGCCCCCACCAGCACCTTGTTCCCAGCACCGTCGTCCCGGCCGACCTGAGCCAGCAGATCGGCCCTGAGCTCATCGCCCGACTCAACACCGCCCTCGACCGTACCCAGCCCAGCAGCGGCAGTGCCCGCCTCATGACCCGAGGCCCCCTACCCGGCGAAAAGGCGGGAGACTACGAGACCACCCCTCTTCCGAGGGCCGCCCACACCCTGGGACTAGCACCCCTCATCGACCAAGCCCCACCCTTCTGACGAGGACGAAGCGAGTAGCCTCGGGGGCTACGCGAGCGCCGCGCTGTCCATCTGCGCGGGCACGAACTCGCCCCAGCCGTCCTCGACAAGGCCGGCCCGCAGGCGCTCCATGGCGGCGTCGAGCTCGGGGGCCTCGGGGTGGCGGGCCGAGGAGAAGGACAGGTCCTCCTCGCAGCGGATCGGCAGCACGTGCAGGTGCAGGTGGTCGACGCCGTAGCCGGCCACGACGAGCCCGGCCCGGGGCGCCTCAAAGACGCGCACCTGCGCAGCACCGATGCGCTTGGCGACCACAGCCAGGTGGGCCACCACGTCGTCGGGCGCGTCCACGTAGGAGTCGACTTCGATCCTCGGGACCACGAGGACGTGCCCATCGGTGTGCGGCTCGATGGTGGCGAAGGCGACGCAGACCTCGTCCGCCCACACGAAACGGCCGGGGATCTCGCCGGCGATGATCTTGGTGAAAATCGTGCTCATGGCCTCATTGTCCCCCAGCTGCGCCCGAAACCGTCCAGGTTTGGCAACAGACGAGCAGTCGCTCACGGGCACGAGTCGGCGCTACGTCGAGCCACAGGCGAGTGCACAGATACCGCGCCAACTGATCCGGAACGAACTGGACATCAGCGGGATCGAGCCGTTCAACGTGCTCGATGGCCGTGAAGAAGATGGCCTCCTGGCCGCGAACCAGGGCCGAGACCCCGTCACCTCAAGGCGCAGGCCGGGAGTCGCTGAGCCACCATCCGTACTGTCCACTCCTCATCATGAATGAGAACCTGCTCTCTGACAGCCTAGGCGGAAGTGTCTGCCTCGCTTTGGAAGAAACGGTGTCGCCAGGAACTGCCTATTGCTGCCCCATGAGCCACTCTCTCGCTCGAGCCACGATGAACGCACAGGAGCCTATCAAGCCGACAAGTACGCAACAGCCTGACTTTGAGTAGTTTCGATAGCAATAGTCCGACAATTCAAGTCCACACCACCAACCAAACCTCACAACACAGTAGATGACCTACAATTTCCATAGTTCACCCTGAACCCAACCATCAGGGGCACCCGTGCTCCCAAAAGGAACAATCTCATTTTCTGGAAACGTCCTGAACACCGAAGGTAGTATCTTAAGATTACCCACCTTAAGAACCCTCAGTAGATATTGAATCAAAGTAGCCTGACCAAAAATTCGATTCATTGCGCCGACACAGAAAAGCACCTCGGGATGCGTCTCCCTTCTCGGCAACCTAGGCGTTTTGCCATAAACTCGATTATACATACGCCCATGATGTGCCGCAATATTTCTCACAATATTCAGGGTTTTTAGCCAAGATTCCAGCTGAGGAGAAGTGAGATTGACAGCATCAGCAACCTTCACCTGAGCAACGCGAGGTGACATTGAATAAAGATGCGTCAACATCCCCCAGTCCAACACCTCAACCGCCACCCATATCGGAAGGGTTCCACCATACCTCCCCTTGTGGTGCTGCACAAATTCCTCACGAGAAGTATCCAACTTTTCGTTATACCTATTCAGCCACTCTTTGTATTCTGACGATCGCTCCCCTCTTGCGACTGGACCCAACAAATCTGCATTAGTATGAATGCACGGGTCTATCTCACCCAACGCATGCCCAACCAAGGCTCGCATAGACAGTTCAACTGGCGCCAGCGCAGCGAGGACCGCTACCCTAAGTCGTGCATCAAAATCATAGAGAGCAACCACATCATCAAAAGCAGACCCAGGAAGAAAACGATCAGATCGACCATCCCCATCCGGCTTACGCATACGGAACGGATACCAGTACCCCGATAGGCGATAGTAGTTGACCCGACGCAATTTCTCGATGGCTCGCTCACGATCTGCGACACACATCCCCCGCCCTATAAGGAGATCCACCTGCTCCTCATAAGTTTTAAAGCTCTTGGGCTGCTCAATCACCACTGCCACCTTGACTCGTCATCGAGATAAACGAAGACCGGCCCTGGACTTCCTTGACGGAAGCGGAACCGGTCATGATGACTAGAAATGTAATCGACGAAGTACCCGACATCCAACTTAATAGAACGTGACTTAAGTCACAATCTTTCACAAATTAGGGTAGTGACAGCTTCAGGTCAGGCCAGCAGCCACAGGGAGCCGTCGGGGATGATGGCCTCTGGGGCGCCCTTGGGCGCTGCGCCGCTCACGGCGCCCTCATCCAGCAGGGCGATGACGGTCGCCCGCCTGCGGCCACCGCCCTCCACGGCCGGCGCCACGGTGCCCCGATCGCGGATCCGCACCCGGCTGTCCAGCCCGATGCCGGCCCGCTCCAGGCGGCGCAGCGTCTCGGCGTCGTCCTGAATCCGTCCGACGACGCCGTCGGAGCCCACCTGCACGGTCTCCAGGCCCACCAGGTCGGGCACGATGAGGCGGCCGTCGGCCGTGGGGATCGGGTCCCCGTGCGGATCACGGGTGGGATGTCCCAGGACCGCGTCGAGCCTCTCCAGCAACCGCTCAGAGACGGCGTGCTCGAGCTCCTCGGCCTCGGCGTGCACCTCATCCCAGCCGAAGCCGAGCCGGGTGACCAGGTAGGTCTCCAGGATGCGGTGACGGCGGATCATGCCCATGGCCCGTCGTCGCCCCTCCTCGGAGAGGGTGACGGCCTTGTAGGGCTCGTGGACGAGCAGTCCCTCCTCCACGAGGCGGGCCACGTTCTCCGAGGCGGTCGAGGGGGCCACCTCCATGCGTTTGGCCAGGCCGGTGACGGAGGCGCCGACGCCGCCCCACTCGCAGGCGGCCCAGACGACCTTGAGGTAGTCCTGCGTGACGGTCGAGTCTCCCTCCACCGAGGACCTCCCACCGGCCCCGCTCGGAGCCCTCCGCTCCTTGGGCGCAGTCACCCGAACAGCCTCGCCAGCTGGCTGCCGAAGGCGATGACGATGGTGAGAACCACCGCCAGGTACATCGCCGCCATGATCCACCAGCGGGCCTTGAGCACGTCCAGCGCCAGGTTGTCACGCAGCCCCAGGTGCCCGCCGGCCGCGGTCCAGGCCCAGGAGTGGGCGGCCACCGGGATGGTGACGGACCAGATGACCATGCAGAAGGGGCAGAGCTTGCCGAAGGTCATGATGGAGACGGACAGGAACCAGATGACGAAGGCGATCCCGCCGAGGCTGCCGGCGCTGAGCCCCCACCACATCCAGCGCGGCAGGCGCGCGCCGCTGAGCAGGACCATGCCGATCGCGGCCAGCGCCCCGAAGGCGATGGCCCCGACGAAGGAGTTGGGCACCCCCAGCAGGTTTCCCTGCCACACGTTGAGGGAGTCCCCGCATGACACCAGGGGGCTGACGTCGCAGACGAGCTCCGCGTCCGGGTTGCGCAGCAGGTCGAGCTGGGCGGTGATGAGCTCCCAGCAGGCGAGGATCCCGATGAGTGCGCACGCGGTGAGCAGCCAGCCGAATCCCCGCTCGGCCCCGGAGCGCCGCAGCCAGGCCGGGCGCGCGGAGGAGTCCTCGCCGGTATCACGACGGGCGCGTCGGTCGAGCTCTTGAGCGGGACCGGAGCCCAAATAGGCCTCGAGCTCTTCCTCGCTCATCTCATCGATCTCGGCATCTGTGGGCATGCGCGACATCGTCAGTCTCCTCACCGGTGGTGCGTCAGCAGTTATTCTGGACCTCGTAGGGTTATCAGGACGAGAGCGTATGCCACATACGGTCGCCTGTGCCCTACCCGTCCGAGGATTCGCTCTCCGCCTGGGGCTCTGCCCCCTCCTGTGGCGCAGAGCCATCCTCGGGCCTCGCGCTCTGCGGGGCTCCGGTCGGTGTCGGCACCGGGGTGGCCGACGCCGTCGGGCTGGGGGTCGAGGCCATCGTGGCCGTGGTCTGTCCGGGGGCGATACCGGGAACGGACCGCCAGGCCCCCACCGTCACCGAGGCGTCGGAGTGGAGGATGACGGCGCGCCAGGCCACCAGCGCGCCGGCGGAGTCGAAGGACATGACGTGGAGGAAGGCGTCCTCGGTGACCGCCCCCAGGGACGTGCCACCCTTGCCTGCGCCCGAGATGATCCCGGTGACGGGCAGGCCGGTTCGGGGGCTGATCGTCGTGGTCATCCCCCGCTCGGCGTGGACGTGCCCGGCCAGGAGCAGCGGCGCGCAGCCCTCCTTCGTGAGCGTATCGAACGTGGCGGGCTGATGAATGAGGACGACGTCGACCGGCGTGCTCCCGCAGCTGGTCGTGGCCAGGCGGGAGGCGATCTTCTCGGTGGTCTCCCCGTTGCGGGGCTTGGTGCCCGCGGCCGTCGTGCGCTCGGCGTCGTCGTGCCCCAGGAAGGTGATCCCGGCGACTGTCTGAACCGAGCCGTTGGTGACGGTCCACCCCTGGGCGCGCAGGCGGGCGGCCGTGGCGTCGGAGTCGTGGTTGCCGATCGTGGCGACCTTCTTCGTCGAGCTCGGGACCGCCTGGGTCAGCGCGTCGACGCACACCCGCTCCGGATCCGAGCCGGTCATGGTCAGGTCGCCGTCGTCCATGTGGAT
>ERZ772979.1355-NODE-1355-length-14269-cov-7.115661_pt1 | contig 14269 bp, 16 predicted proteins | sample MGYA00511130_ERZ772979 | MGnify/ENA primary metagenome ERZ772979 (study PRJEB29015, sample SAMEA2738103) | human oral metagenome | biome: human oral; feature: human-associated habitat; material: saliva | place: China | collected 2186 ... | reverse complement strand
AAAAGGAGATTTCGATTATGATAAAAGTTGAAGTATGTGCAAATAGTGTTCAAGATTGTTTAATTGCTCAGAGTGAAGGTGCAGATAGAATAGAATTAATAAGTGCAAGTTACTTAGGTGGGTTAACTCCTACTACTACAGTTTTGGATATGGTACTAGAAAGTGGAGTAGAAATTCCTATAATGGCGATGGTGAGACCAAGGGGAGGCGGTTTTTGCTATTCGAAACTAGAAAAAGAACAAATGTTTAAGGAAGCAAAAGAGCTTTTAAAACATGGTGCTAATGGAATAGTGTTTGGGTTCCTTACTGAAGATAGGAAGATTGATTGGATTGAAACTGAGAAAATGATAGAGCTTTGTGATAGTTTTGGAGCAGAGAGTGTCTTTCATAGAGCGTTTGACTGTTCAGATGAACCAGAGTATAACCTACAGCGTTTAATAGGTCTTGGTTGTACTAGAGTTTTAACAAGTGGATTAGGAGCGAATGTTAATAGGGGTGCTAAGTTGTTAAAATATTTTCAAGAAAAATTTGGCCAACATATAGAAATACTTGCAGGTGCTGGTATTTCAACGGACAATATCGAAAAAATTATTACTAAAACAGGGGTTACACAGGTGCATGGAACATTCAAAAAGTATGGAGTAGATGTAACGACAACTGCTAACGATGTAACTTATAGATACACAGAAAAAGGGGATTTTGAAGAAGTTGATCCTGTACAATTAGCAAAAGCGATAGAAATAGTTAGAAATATAAATAAGGAAGAGATTAATGTTTAGTAATATTCATCATATAGCGATTATTGGAACTAATTATCAAAAAACTAGAGAGTTTTATGTGGAAAAATTAGGATTTAAAGTAATAAGTGAGTATAATAGAAAAAATAAAAGTGATATTATCATAAATGTACAACAGGGTAATTTGGTATTAGAAATTTTTATAAAAGAAGATGCTCCACCTAGACCTAAGATACCTAATCCAGAACACAGTGGGTTAAGACATTTAGCTTTTAAAGTAAATGATGTAGAATCGGTTTTGGAAAAATTTGATGAATTAGATATTGTTCATGAAGAATTAAGATATGATGACTTCGATAATAGGAAGATGGCATTTTTCTTTGATCCAGACGGATTACCTTTAGAAATACACGAATAATAAAATTAAACTCCTAACCCTCTATGGGGAAGGAGTTTAATTTTATATCATTTTATATATCAATTTTAGTTCCAATATTTAATTTTATTGCTTCTTTTATTATATAATCAGCGCATGCTATATCTAATACGGCACTCCCAACTGATTTGAAGATTGTAATTTCATCTTTATTAGTTCGACCTTCAATAGAATTCAAAACTAGTTCTCCAAGTTCTCCTTTGAAATCTTCGTGAGAAATTAGTTCGTTTTCTAGAGGCTGAAGTATATCACCAGCTTCACTAAGAACACCGTCTTTTGTATCGAAGTATATTTTATTATTAGAATTTATTATTTCTGAAGGAAGTTCAACCATATCGTAAGTGAAAGAACCTATTCCGTTAATATGAACTCCTTGTTTTAAGTGTTTAGCAGAAAAAGTAGGTGTTGTAGAAGTTGTAACTGTAGTTATTATATCAGCATCAATTGTAGATTCATTAATATTTTCGTATGCGATAATGTCAGTAGAAAAATCAATAAGTTCTTCTTTTAGTTTTTCTACAAATTTCTTTGTTTTCTCGAAGTTTCTGGCAACAACTCTGAGTTCTGATAGAGTTCTAACTGTTAGTAAAGCTCGAGCTTGTTCAAAAGCTTGACCACCAGTGCCTATTAATGTTGCGATTTTGCTATCTTTATTGGCTAATAAATCAGTTGCAGCACCTTGTAAAGCGGCTGTTCGTAAAGCTGTTAAATAAGTTCCGTCTATTATTCCATTTACTATACCTGTCTTTTCGTCTAAAGTAATCATAGTAGAAGGAACAGAAGGTAAGCTTAATAAAGAATTATCAGGATAGACAGATACTATTTTTATTCCAATGTTATCTGATTCAGAAGATATTTTTCCTGGCATAAAAAGTACTTGTCCATTATTTCTTTCGGATATAATAGGAGTTCTCAGAGGAATATCTGTTTTATTTAGACTATAATTTTTAGTGGCTTCTTTACAAATTTCAATGGCTTTTTCCATAGTGATGCATTTCTGAATATTTTCTTTATTTAAAATTATCATAATCGTATTCTCCCAGTCTGTTTGTTTATAATTTAATTATATCATGATGAGAGAAGTATAGTAAGAGATAGCTGAGATATAAGAATAATGTAATAAAACAACCTCGTTTGTAGTTAAATGTATAATTAATTAAGATCACTATTAGAATAAGTGTTTTGGATTGAACTATAAAAAATATCTTAAAAAGTTCTTGACATAATTTGATGGAAAATGTATAATAAATATTGTTGTTAAATATGGCGGCTGTGGCGAAGTGGTTAACGCATCGGATTGTGGTTCCGACATTCGGGGGTTCGATTCCCCTCAGCCGCCCCATTTTTTTGAATTAAAGTAGAGAAGTAGTGTAAGTTTGCATTGCTTCTTTTTTGTTTTTAAAACTATAATTTGTACATGTTTACTTTTGTAAGCAAAATATTAGCATATTTATAAAAAGAGGAGTAAAATAGTATTTATAAAATATTAGGAGATTAAAAAATGGAAAAATCATTCGAACAACACTTAGAAAACTTTAAAGTTATTGATTCAAAAACTGCATTAGAAAAAATTGAATCAAAAGAAAAATTTGTATTATTTATTGGGAGATCTTCATGCCCATTTTGTAGAAAATTCATGCCAAAATTGAGTGAAGTAGTTGTTTCTAATAAAGTAGAAGCATTCTTCCTTAACTCTGAAGATTTCTCAGATGCATCAGGAATTGAATCATTACGTGCAAAATACTCTGTAAGAACTGTACCAGGTTTATTAGTAGCTGAAGCTGGAGAAGTTAAAGTTGTATGTGATTCTAGTTTATCTGTAGAAGAAATTACTACTTTTATTAAATAATGATCAAACTCGTCTATTTTGTGTAGGCGAGTTTATTATTTTGTCTTTATATCTGAATACTTTGCTTATATAAGTTAATTACTTAAGTAAAAAGAAATATTTAAAATCAAAATACTGAAAAAAACTATTTTAAATGATATAATAGTAGTTATAAAATTTTACTAACCATATAGATTAGTTTATTTTATAGTTCATTGTAAAATAATGAGGTGATAGTGTGAATAGTGAAAAGTTAGAAGTAAAGAATCTAATTTTTAATTATGGTGTAAAAAACATATTAAATGATATATCATTTGAAGTACCTAATGGGGATTTTGTTGCGATTGTAGGAAAAAGTGGAGCGGGGAAATCGACCTTACTACGTTGTTTGAACTTGTTAAACAAGCCTCAATCTGGAGAGATAATTATAACAGGTGAAAATATAGTACAGTTTAATAGAACAAGATTAAAACGTATAAGAAGAGATATTGCTTTTATATTTCAAGATTATAATGTACTAGATAATTTATATACTGTTGAAAATGTTTTAACACCTTATTTAGTAAAAAAATCTGCCTTGGGTCTTTTATTAGGATATACAAAAAAAGAATATAATGAAGGTGTTGATTTTTTAAAGCAAGTTGGCTTAGAGGATGAAGCTTTTAAAAAATCTAAGTATTTATCAGGGGGGCAAAAACAAAGAGTCGCTATAGCTAAAGCATTAGCTCAAAACCCAAAAATTTTACTAGCTGATGAACCTGTTAGTAGCTTGGATGAAAAAAATACGACACTCATAATGGATACATTTAAAAAATTAAATGAAGAAAACGGAATAACAGTGCTTATAAATCTTCACGATGTTAATCTAGCGAAAAAATATAGTACAAAGATTTTAGGATTAAAGGACGGAAAAGTTTTATTTTATAAAGATTCTGAGAAGGTGACTAAAGATGAATTTGAAGAACTTTATAATTAAAAAATCTATAACTAAGTTAGCTTCGTTATCTTTTATTGTTTTGATTATTTTTATTGCATATAGCCAATATGATACAAAGACTTTTTCATTAGGATTTAAAAGGATACAGAATCTTCTTGGACGTATGTATCCTGTAGATTTTTCTATTTTACCTGAATTGAAACAACCGATTATAGAAACAATTAACATTGCTCTATTTTCATCTATATTAGCTTTATGTACAACGTTAATATTATTACCAATACTGACTAATGTACTATTTAAACTTAAAATAATTCCAAAAATATTTAGTGCGGTATTCTCTGTTTTTAGAACAATGCCATTTCTAATAATTGCTGCTATCTTAGTAAGTTTATTCAGTACCGGAGTATTTAGTGGTTTTGTGAGTATTTATTTAATAAATATTCTAACATCAGCTAAGTTATTGAAAGAATATGCTGAAGAAGTCGAGATTAAACAGTTAGAAGCTATGGAGTCGTTAGGAGCTTCAAAATTTATTATTTATAAGAATGCTATTTTATCTAATCTTAAGCCTCAAGTTATCTCGGTATACTTTTTAACTTTGGAATCAAGTATCCGTGGAGCAAGTGTCTTAGGATTAGTTGGAGCTGGTGGAATAGGTCAAAGATTATGGCAAGAGCTAAATCACTTAAGATATGATAGAGTTTCTATAATAATTATTACTCTTGTTATTTTAATCTTTGTAATTGATCTAGTCAGTTATTATTTTAGAAATTTACAGAATACCTCTCAGTTAACTTTTGAAAAGTTTTTACTAAGAAGAAATGTAGTAAAATTTGGTATTCCTCTTATTATTGTAGGGAGTATTTTATACGTTACTAATTTCATTAATATTTCACATGAGAGATTTATCATAGGATTAAAACAGTTAAATGTACTAGCTAAAGGAATTATAAGCCCTGATTTATCATATGTTCCAAAAATGCTTAGCGAGCTGTTTATTAGTATAGAAATTGCGCTTAGTGCTACGATTTTTGCTGCGGTGACAGCTATATTTACATCGTATTTATCATCGGTGAATCTTTTTGGTAAGTATAAAGCATTAGGTGTAAAAGTTTTTATCAATATCTTAAGAACATTTCCACCTATAATAGTGGCATTAATATTCTTTAGAGGATTTGGGCCTGGTGCAATTAGTAGTTTCTTTGCATTATATATTTATACAGTTGGTGTTATGACAAAAATGTATAATGAGGTATTAGAAGGAATTAATAACAATGTATTATTAATGACAAAAAGTCTAGGGCTTGGAAGTTTTATTAGTTATGTTAAAATTATATTTAATGGATACTTCCCTGAATTCGTTACTATAGTATTATATAGATTTGAATCAAATATCAAAAATTCAACTATTTTAGGTATGGTTGGTGCAGGTGGTATTGGACATTTACTTGTAAATAATATAGAATATAGAAATTGGAATAGAATTTCAACATTATTAATTGGTTTATCGTTATCGATAATTATTATAGAAAATATCTCATACTTTATTAGAATAAGAGTAAAAAAATAATTAAAGAAAATATTAAAACAAGGAGAAATAGATGCGTCTAAAAGTAGGAAAAATTGTTAATACTCATTCTTTAAAAGGAGAGGTGAAAGTAATTTCATCAACTGACTTTGAAGAACAACGTTTTAAAAAGGGGAGTGAATTATTAATAACTAGAGGAAATCAAGTTGTTAAAGAAGTAGTTGTAGAAAGCTACAGAACACATAAAAATAGTCTTCTAGTGAAATTTGCAGGGATTGATACAATAGAAGAAGCAGAAAAACTTAAAAATCTACAAATCAAAATCGATTCAGATAATATAGGAGAACTTGAAGATAATGAGTTTTATTTCCATGAAATTATCGGTTGTGAGGTGTTTGATGAGAACAACAAAACACTAGGTGAGATAGTTGAGATCCTTACTCCTGGTGCAAATGATGTGTGGGTAATAAAAGCAGAAAATGGTAAAGAAATTTTAATACCTTATATTGAAGATGTGGTGAAAAAAATAGATGTTACCAATAAAAGAATTGATATCGAAGTTATGGAAGGATTAATTGACTAATGAAGATTGATATTTTAACGCTGTTCCCAGATATGTTTGATTCATTAAATCATTCAATCTTAGGAAAAGCAAAAGATAATAAGTTATTAGATATAAATATAGTCGATTACCGCAAATTTTCTGGTAATAAACACAATCAAGTAGACGATTATCCATTCGGTGGAGGTCAGGGGATGGTATTAAAACCAGAACCGATATTTAATGCTGTTGAGAGCTTAGACAAAACCGATAAAACACGTATAATATTACTTTGTCCACAAGGTGAGAGATTTAGTCAAAAAAAAGCAGAGGAACTTTCTGAAGAAGAGCACTTAATTTTCATCTGTGGTCACTATGAAGGTTATGATGAAAGAATTAGAGAGTACTTAGTAACCGATGAATTATCGATTGGTGATTTCATCTTAACAGGTGGAGAATTTGCAGCGATGACGATGGTTGATAGTATAGCACGTCTTGTCCCTGATGTACTAGGTAAAGAAGAATCTCACAAGGACGATTCATTCTCGACTGGATTGTTAGAATATCCTCAATATACACGACCAAAGGACTATAAAGGAATGGTGGTTCCTGATGTATTAACAAGTGGTCACCACAAAAATATAGAAACTTACAGAAAAAAAGAAAGTTTGCGAAGAACTCTAACTAGACGTCCAGATCTGCTGGAAAACTATGAATTAAGTAAAGAGGAAGCCAAATTACTTGATGAAATAAAAAAAGAATTAAAAAATTAACATAAAATAAATGACATAACTGTATTTTTGATGTATAATATTAATATAGTATGTATTGTAAGCACAGGAGGATTAGAAGTAATGACAACTTCATTTGAGGAATTATTAAATAGCTCAGAAATGCTGAAAAAAGGAGATAAAGTAACTGGTACAGTATCTAAAATCGATAACGATAAAGTATACGTTGATGTAGCAGGAGCTCAATATGATTGCGTAATTTTACGTAACCAAATTACTAGAAAACCATTCGAAAACATTGAAGATGTATTATCAGTTGGTGATGAAGTAGAAGCTCAAGTAACTGGTATTAGAGCAGACCGTGAAAAAAGATCAGAAGATGTACCTGGTGTAATCTACTTATCACACAAAATTTTAGAAAATGCTGAATATAAAAAATTAATGGAATTATCATGGACTGGAATTATTGAAAAATTTGAAAACGGAGAATTAATTCAAGCAACAGTTTCTGGACAAACTAAAGGTGGATTATTAGCTGACGTAGAAGGATTACGTGCGTTTATCCCAGGTTCATATATTGACACTAAATTCAGAAAAGACTTATCTAAATTTGTAGGAAATGAATACACATTCAAAATTGAAGAAGTAGATAAATCTAAAAACAAAATTATCTTAAACAGACGTGTAATTTTAGAAGAAGAAAAAGCTAAAAAACTAGCTGAAGTATACGGAAACATTAATGAAGGTGATGTAATTGAAGGTAAAGTTAGTCGTATTACTGACTTTGGAGCATTCGTTAACATCGGTGAAGTTGACGGATTATTACACATCTCAGAAATCTCTCACGCTCGTGTAGAGAAAGTTGCTGATGTATTATCAGTTGGGGATACTGTTAAAGTTGCAGTTATCGCTGTAGATAAAGAAAATGAAAAAGTTTCACTTTCAGCTAAAACTTTATTACCAACACAATGGGAAGTAGCTCGTGCTACAATTAAAGCTGGAGATGTATTAGAAGGTGTTGTTCGTAACACAACTGCATTTGGAGCATTTGTTGAAGTATTACCAGATGTTGAAGGATTAGTTCACATTTCTCAAATTTCTCACGAAAGAGTTACAAACGTAGAAGACGTTCTTAAAAAAGGTGATAAAGTAAATGTAAAAGTTTTAGAATTTGATTTTGAAAACGAAAGATTATCTTTATCAATCAAAGAACTTTTAGAAAAACCAGTTAAAGAAGAAGTTAAGGAAGAAGCTGAATACGATACTTCTTACTTAAAAGATGAAGATACTTCATTTAATCTAGGGGACAAATTTAAAGATATCGAACTTTAATTTGAAAAAATAAAGAAATAAAGGCAGTAGATAAGCTTGTCTATTGCTTTTATTTTTTAGGTAGAAATATATAGTGGAGTTTAGTTGAAATATAGTTTTTAACTAACGAACTTTGCTATTATAGCTAAAAATATTTAAAGATATGGAGGTAAAAACATGGCAAAACCAACAGTTGCGATAATAGGTAGACCAAACGTCGGTAAATCTACAATTTTCAATAAAATTATTGGTGATAGATTATCTATAGTAGAAGACGTTGCAGGTGTTACTCGTGATAGAATATACTCAAAAGCAGAATGGTTAAACTACTCATTCTTTATGATAGATACTGGAGGAATTGAATTAGAAGATACTCCTTTCCAAAAACAAATCAGAGCACAAGCTGAACTAGCAATCGACGAAGCAGATGTTATTATTTTCTTAACAAATGGTCGTGATGGAGTAACTAGTGATGATGAAGAAGTTGCTAGATTACTTTATAAAACAGATAAACCAGTTGTACTTGCAGTAAACAAAATTGATAACTTTGATATGAATCATATGATTTATGATTTCTATTCATTAGGCTTTGGGGATCCATTCCCAATTTCTGGATCTCATGGACTAGGTATCGGTGATTTACTTGATGAAGTTTGTAAAAACTTTAAAGTACTAGAAGAAGAGGAAGAAGATGACAAAATCAGATTCTCTCTTATCGGTCGACCTAATGTAGGTAAATCTAGTTTAATTAATACGATTTTAGGTGAAGAACGTGTTATTGCATCTGATATCGCTGGTACTACACGTGATGCAATCGATACTGATTTCAAACATAATGGAGATGAATATGTAGTAATCGATACAGCTGGTATTAGAAAACGTGGTAAAGTATATGAAAGCTGTGAGAAGTATTCTGTACTTCGTTCTCTTAAAGCTATTGAACGATCAGATGTCGTCTTAGTAGTTCTTAATGCTGAGGAAGGTATTATTGAACAAGATAAGAAAGTTGCAGGATATGCACACGAATCTGGAAAAGGTGTAATTATCGTCGTTAATAAATGGGATGCAATTGCTAAAGATGATAAGACAATGAAAGAATTTGATGAAAAAATTCGCGATAGTTTTGCTTACTTAGATTATGCTAAAATTATCTATGTTTCAGCAAAAACAAAACAACGTGTATTTAATATCTTCCCATTAATTAAAGAATCATACGAAAATAGACAACGTCGTATTCAAAGTTCAACACTTAATGAAATCGTTGTTGATGCTGTTTCTATGAATCCAACGCCTCAAGATAAAGGTAAGAGACTTAATATTTTCTATGCATCACAAGTTGCTATTAATCCACCGACATTCGTGTTCTTCGTGAATTATCCAGAACTTATGCACTTTTCTTATGAGAGATTTTTAGAAAATAGAATCCGTGATTCATTCAATTTTGAAGGAACACCGATCAAACTAATAGCAAGACAAAGAAACTAATAGTAAGAATATAAATTTATAGTACGATCTAGAAGTAAGTTGACTTTTAGATCGTATTTTTTATATAAAAAACTTTTAAAAATGTCTAATGAATATATGAAAATATACTGGAAACACATTGGAAAATAATGGAAATAAATTACTTGAATTATCAATGGTAAAATTTAGTCAAAATACTAGCAAATAATTTTAGAACGTGGTATAATTCTTCTTATATACTTTACTAATTAGGAGGTAATCTATATGCCATTAGGATATTATGGAATGTCAGGAAGTTATATACTTTACTTTTTACTAATTATGTTAATCCCTTTATGGGCTCAATTCAAAGTAAAAAGAACTTACGAAAGATATAAAAAAGTAAGAACAAAATCAGGATTAACTGGAAAAGAAGTTGCGGAAATAATAATGCAAGCCAATGGAATTACAGGTGTTAGAGTAGTTAGAGGTGAGGTTGAATTATCAGACCACTATGATCCAACTAATAATGTTGTGGTTTTATCACCAATCGTGCATGATCAACCAACAGTCGCATCAGTTGCAATTGCTGCACACGAAATTGGTCACGTTATTCAAGATAAAGTAGCAGATTACAAACCAATGAGATGGAGACACTCTCTAGTACCATTAGCGAATCTTGGAGGAAACTTATCAACTATTCTTATTATGGTAGGATTCTTATTAACAGGATTAATCGGACAATTTGGTTATACTGTTGCTTGGGTTGGAGTAGGATTTATGCTATTTGCAGTACTATTCCAAGTAGTAACACTGCCAGTAGAGTTCGATGCTTCAAAACGTGCTTTAGAGCAAGTAGTTGATTTAAATATTGTAGATGATCAAGAACACAGACACTGTCGTAAAGTTCTAACTGCAGCAGCATTAACATATGTAGCAGCAGCGATGGTTGCTTTAATGGAACTATTAAGATTCATCTTTATTTTATTAAACAGTAGTAATAGAGACTAATAATTAATGTCTACCAATGTGGTCAAACTAATAAAAAACGACTAGAAGTCAAGATTTTCATAAAATCACGATTTCCTAGTCGTTTATTTTTTTATATTAGGGTTGTTCTTCAAAGCGGGTAATTCTCTATTTTCCCATATATTTCCTGGCCGCAGATCTTTGCCAATAACGCCTGTTACAGTACCAGAAGCGCATGTTGCATACTCTGATGAAATATCTTCCCATGCTTTAATGCTTGCTTGGTTATTTTGATCCCACGTAGGCATGATAATTTTTCTAGCTTCAATTAACATTTCTAATGTTGTTCCTCCATTAGATTTGGCAATATCGGCAGCAATATGTCGTCCACCAATACCATCTGTTCTACCTGACCAAAAAAATGCTGTGTTTGGTTCTGTTTTAACTTTGCTATTTTCACAGCATTTATTCAAACCTAGAGGATCAACCCACACCTGAGCATTAGGCGCAAAAGCATAAAAATTCTCCCCGCCCACTAATCCTATGGGATCTTGATTATTAAACCGTCCGATTCTACTGTCGTAGTACCTGAAGAAGTTGTAATGCAGCCCCGTTTCACAGTCGCAATACTGGTTTTGCAACCTGAATGGCTGGTGCGCCGTTCCCATTACGTTCGTTTCGCTCTTCAGTTTACCCCAACCGTGATAATCTCCGAACCAAACCAGATTGCCTTCATCATCGGTTATCTCTCTCGGAGTGCCGATTTGGTCGCAGTGGAAGTAGTGGATTTGTTGTCGGCTTTCGCCATCTTCGTTGGTCCGGTTATGTACCTGCGCCAAAGGTTCGTAGGAATCTTGGTCGGTGTAGATATAGGTATACCTGCCGTCCGGGTGGATTTCCTGCAAGAGGTGGCTGCCGTCCCTGACGAAGCGGGTTTGGTTTTCGAGGTCGTTCCCGCCTAAATCATACGGGAATGACGTTTCTGAAACTTCTTCGTTTTTCAGACGACCTTTACCTATCCTCCTGCCCAAGGCGTCGTAGGTGTAGGCCCAAGTCTCTTTCGTGCCGTCTTTTTTAAAGATTTCCGCTTTAACCAATTGGTCATGCAGATCGTAGAAGTAGTTCTGTACTTCGCCGTCGGCCAGTTCGCGGTGGATCAGGTTGCCGAAGTGGTCGTAGTAATAGGTCGTGCCGTTGTAGGTTTTCAGGCGGTTGTCCGGGACGGTAGGGCTATTGTTGTCGGACAGGATATTGTGCGCGGGGTTAAAGGCGAACACTTCATTACCCGCTTTGGTAATCCGGCCCAGTTTGTCGTATTCGAATTTTTCTTGCTTTTACATTGCAGAGTTGTTAACTTTATGCTCTATAGTTAGTTTTTCAAATATTTCATTTTCTTTATTTTTACTTGAGAGAAAGTAAAAATTATGTAGAGACATTTTAGAAAAGATGTTAATTATACTTTCAAAATCTACTTTTGAAAAAGTTATAGCTAAATTTTTTAATTTTTTTAGATTATATATATGGGTAATATCTTCTAAGTTTTTACAATTTAAAATTTGTAATGTATGTAGTTTATCTGATTTAAATCTAGGTATTGAAGTTAATCCTTTAACGGAATTAATATCTAATCTCTCTAAATTTAGACAGTTAGAAATAAATGAAAAATCAGATAATTTCCTGCAATTAATTAATGTCAAATAACTGATATTTGGAAATTTAGAAGCTAATGTTTGTTCGTCAATAAGTTCATTTAATACTTCTAAGTTTTTAATACTACTTTTTTCATTTAAATGAGATAAAGATATTTTTCTTAAGGATACACTCTCAATAGGATTATTATTTATAATATCATAATATTTATCTGAAAAAATCAAATCATTTATATGTAGGCTAGATAGTCTAACAAATTTTCTTAATGGAGAAAAATCAATATTTTTATTTAGGTTTCCGCTTACTGAAAAAGTTCTAAGGTTATCGACATATTCTAATGCATCAATGTTAAGAAGAGGTGTTGTTTGATGAACTAAAATATGAAGATGATTAATACTAGGTAGGAATTCGAGGATATCTAGTCCATTTATGGAGTTATTAATAAGGTTGCTATCTTCCAAAATTATTACTAATTTGAATCCATTTATATTTTTAATAATTTTGACTAAGTCAATTAAAACATTTTTTTGCACTCCGCTATATATAGAGAGACTTTTATTTCTTTTAATAGAAGAAATTATATCATCAGATAAGTTATTTGTATTGATCGTTAATCTTGCATAATTTATTCTGGACATTTACATTTACCTCTTGGCTCATAGTGATCGGTTATTTTCTGACGAATATCAGATTTATAATCCTCACCAACGTTTTCTTTTAACCATTCTAAACCAGCTGCTCTTCTTCCTTTTTGCTTTCTTTGGCTGGATTAACAGGTCTATTTTTATTGGTGATTTTTCCTGTAATTAATCCTTCTTTTCCCATTTCCAATAGTACCTCATATACGATTTGCTCGACACCTTGAGCTACATCAGTATCCTTCATGAGTGTCCCATCAGGTTTTTTAGCTCCTTCTTTAGCGGTAATGCCTGTATAGATATCAGTTGCACACCCTGTTTTTCCATATCTTTTTTGTGCATTGTGTTTAGCTTTACCTATGTAAACTTCTCCATTCCTCAAATAAACAGTTGACCAACCTAAGGGGTCAAGTTCGTAACGGCTGGCGAGTTTACTTTGTGTGCGGAAGATTTCGCGGTGCAGCCGATCGCGTTCGATGTCGATGATGACTTCGTCGTCGAGGCTGATTTGGTGCAGGTGGCCGCTGCCGTAATACAGGTAGTTGATCTGTCTGCCGTCGGACAGGACGGTGGCGGTACGGTTGCCGTTGAAGTCGTAGTGGTAGCGGACGGTTTCGGTAACGGGCAGATACAGCATGTCGTACTGCGCATCGCGCCAGTCAGTTTCGGGCAATCCGTTTCGGGCGTTCTCTTCCTTAGTCGGTACTTTCCATTGGTGCTGGCCGATGATTTGGCCGTTGCCGTTGTAGTCGAAGCAGGTGATGCTGTGGCGGTTGGCGGCACGGACGAGGTTGCCGTCCTGGTCGGAATAATAACTGCGGCTCCAAACCAGTGGCAGGATGCCTTCAAAGGCAAAGTCGGTCTCATTTGTCAAAAACTTCAAACCATGTATCGGATTGACCGGACGGCCGGCACCTACCGCACCCTTGCAGGACAAACAGGTTTTAGGGGGGAGTCTTTTGCTGAACTTGCCGTTCATATGGAACATATCGCCGGTACGCACGATATAGCGTTTGCGGATTTTAACCGAGGAAGAATGGCACATCGGCCAGGCGGGTTTGGTGGCGGTACGGCTCTTTACCCCTTTACGGCCCGGAAGGGCGATTTCATCGCCATAAGTTGTATCCGTCTTACTGGCTTTAAAGACAAAAGCAGGCTTGCGGTTGAGGCGTACGTCTTTGGCGACGGTTTTGGCACCGCCGAGGTCGGCAAAAAGCGGGAAGGGAATGAGTGGAACGGAAGGTGGAGCGGGCGGAGGCGGCCAACAGAAATCGGGGACGGTAAAGACAACGCGGAACTTGCTGCTTTTACGGGCGATTTTATTGACGGCCATGGCGGCTTGCTCCTGTTGGGGATGGGGTCGTCTGAAAGGGAAGGAGACGACCTTACGGGGCGTTAGAGCTTGGGAAAACCTATGTTTACTCAGTATCTCTAATATTCATATTTCCTAGTGAAATACCTACTTCTGATTCTACAAAAAGTTCCCCATCCTCCTCTACGATAAATGAATTTCCAGT
>ERZ772979.1347-NODE-1347-length-14317-cov-2.759851_pt1 | contig 14317 bp, 10 predicted proteins | sample MGYA00511130_ERZ772979 | MGnify/ENA primary metagenome ERZ772979 (study PRJEB29015, sample SAMEA2738103) | human oral metagenome | biome: human oral; feature: human-associated habitat; material: saliva | place: China | collected 2186 ... | reverse complement strand
GCCCTTTGATATTGACAAACTCACCGCCCATCATCTTATTGCTGTCATTCAATGCCGCCGCAAAGATTGTCTTCCGGATTACCTCTTTCAACGTAAACTGTGTGAGGCACAATCTGTGTTCTTTCTCAATCTGCGGGAGATAGGCAAACTCTTCTCCGTCTCTGCCGGGAATCGTGAAAAGTACATCACTGCAAGAAATTCTTGTCGTGAAATTCTGATCTGTCTCGATATTGACGAGTTCTTCTCCGCCTTCCAGCTTGCGGATGATGTCGCTGACCAGTCTCGCATCCAGCGCTACTTTTCCTTTTTCACTGACAATGCCCTCTACTTTAGTTGAAATGCCGAATTCCGAATCATTTGCAATGAGAGTCACGCCGTCCCCCGAAGCATCGAATAAGATGCAGCTCAGAATCGGGTTGGCTGTTCTGGTCGGAATGGCTCTGGAAACAATCCCCAGAGCGGTTGTGAGTTTTTCTTTGTTGAACGCGAGCTTCATAGAGCCGTCCTCTCTTTCATATTCATCCCGTAATCATAATAATAGGGGCTGTGAGTATGTGAGAATCCACCGGAAAGGCGCAAAACAGCGCGCTTTTCCACTTGGAAACTGCCGTGGAAATCATAGCGGATTCTCGCAGTGGCTTGTGAATTACTGTGCAGAAATCTTTTTCTTCAGAACGGTCACAGTGCCGGAGGTATCGGGGTTATCCTCAACCTCTGTGGATATCTTTTTGATGGCGTAGAGGACTGTCGTATGGTCTTTTCCGCCGAAATGTGCGCCGATTTGCTGGAGAGAGACTTCGGTCATTTCACGACACAGATACATTGCGACCTGTCTGGCAGTTGCAAGCTCCTTGGTTCGCTTGGTGCCGACCAGATCGAGTTCGGAGATTCCGTAGTGTTCTGCGACGACCTGAATGATGAATTGCGGTGTGATTTCCTGTTTTACATTGGGGTCAATGATATCGCGGAGCACATTTTGCGCGAGTTCCAGGTTGACTTCCATGTGATTCAGCTTGCCGAAAGCGACGATTTTTGTCAGCGACCCCTCGAGTTCACGAATATTGCTTCGCACATTGGAGGCGATGTATTGAATGACTTCGTTGTCGACGTTGATGTGATCCAGTTCCTCGCGTTTCCTGAGTATGGCCATGCGCGTCTCGTAATCCGGCGGCTGGATGTCAACGGTGAGTCCCCACTCAAAACGAGAACGCAGTCGGTCTTCCAGTGTTGCGAGTTCCTTCGGCGGTTTATCCGAGGAGATGATAATCTGCTTCTTTGCGCCGTGCAGCGCATTGAAGGTATGAAAAAATTCCTCCTGGGTTCTGTCTTTTCCTATTATAAATTGTATGTCATCGATTAATAACACATCGATATAGCGGTACTTGTCGCGAAATTCTGTCGTTGTGAAATTGTTTTTGCTTCGGATAGCCTCAATCAGCTCATTGGTGAAGGATTCGCTCGTCACATACTGTACCTTGGCGCTCGGATTGTGTTGAAGTACAAAATGTGCGATGGACTGCATCAAATGTGTTTTTCCGAGTCCCACGCCTCCGTAAATGAAAAGCGGATTATAACTTTCTCCCGGATTCTCGGCGACTGCGAGAGAGGCGGCATGAGCAAGGTTATTGTTTTTACCGACGACAAAGGTATCGAAGGTATAGCGGGGATCCAGCTTTGCATTGGACAAAATCTGCTGACTCACCGGCTTTGTGCGATTGCCGGCAGACTGTTCTTCCTTGGCGCTGTAAAAGGCCAGGCGGCAGGATAGTCCGGTTACCGCTTCGACGGCAGCTTCAATAATGCCCGCATAGCGTCCGGAAACAAAAGTCTGGAAGCCCGCATTGGGCAGATTATCGTTTTCTTCCGGAATTTCGACAAACAGCTGGATGTTGCCATCTGAATTCTGGAGCAGATGGTGTGGTTTTAGCGGAGAAATCCACATGCCGTAGGAAATCTCCGAAATTTCAAATTCGTTTCTGATATAGGCCAGTATATCCGGCCATTGGTTTACGATTGCTTGGAACGCTGCGTTTTGCTCCATAATCAAAGACTCCTTTGCCGCGTTTGGGGATAAGTCGTTCTCAGTATAGCAAAAAGACAGGATAATCTCAACGCAATCAAAATGAGGGTTGTGGATAAGTCTGTGAGCATCTCGTGAACTGCATGTGACGAGATGAGGAAAAAGAGCGGATTATCGGTTTACACAAATGGGAAAAACACAGCTGTGGATGAAAGACAGAAGAAATTTTCCGCATTTACACAGGGAATCAAGGCGCATGACAGGCCGAATGTTTGAAATAATTCAGGCAGATGAAGGAGTTATCAACGAGTTACTCACAAAATGTGAATAACATTATGTAAAGTTGAAATCTAAGCTGTGCTTATTGTATACAATGAGTTATCAACAAAAAGATGTGGAGAATCTGGATAACTCAGAGGAAGGAGTCACGGTTATCCACAGAATCGCAGTACAAATTGTTGAAACGAAGATTCAATATTTTGTAAGATACAGAAGCGCTTATTTGCTTATTTTAAGTGCGAATATGCGTGGAATGCGGGATGGAAAGTTCTTGACGAAAAAGGCACAGTTCCGTATAATAAGCAGGAATATTCCCACGTTTGCGTGATATCTCCGGAAACTGCTTCCGGTAGGAGCTGAGAGATCAGGGCCGGTTGGGAAAATGCTAGGAAGTGAGGAGGTGTTCTGACAATGAGAAAGGGTACAATGACATTCCAGCCGCACAATGCGCAGAAGTTCCGTGTACACGGATTCCGTGCTCGCATGGCGACCAAGGGTGGAAGAAAAGTTCTGGCTGCCAGAAGAGCAAAGGGCAGAGCGAGACTGACAGTTTAAAATTTGATCGGCATTCGCGTCGAAGAACAATGGGGTTGTCTGACGACGACCCCTTTCTTTTTCGCTTTGTCTGTGCACTTGAAATTATATGAATGCAAAGGATTAAGAGGAATGAGACGCTTTCCGTCGATCAAAGACAATTGCGAATTCCGACAGATTTATGAGAGCGGCAGAACCAGAGCTGACCGTAATCTGGTGCTCTATCTGTGTTTCCGCCCTGCGGGAGACTCGCGTATTGGTATCAGTGCATCAAAAAAAATTGGAAACAGTGTTGTAAGACATCGCGTGACGAGAGTTTTGCGCGAGATATTTCGATTACACCGCCATGCATTCACATCGCCCTGTGATTTGATTTTCGTCGTGCGAAAAGACGGCGCCAAGCAGGATTACCGTACATTGGAAGCCTCGTTTCTGAAGCTTTGCAGGGCACAGGGAATTTTAGAGGAGGCAAGGTGCTGAAGAAAATTTTGCTCTGCTCGATTCGTTTTTATCGGAGGGCACTCTCTCCCTATAAATGGCGTTGTCATTGCAGGTTTTATCCGACTTGTTCGCAATATGCGCTGGAAGCAATTGAAAAATATGGCGCATGGAAGGGTGGAAAGTTAGCACTCTTCCGTATTTTGCGTTGTAATCCTTTTTCAAAGGGCGGATATGATCCGGTTCCGTAAAACCGAAATAATAGGAGGCAAGCTTTGGAACTCATCTTTTTAACCAAGTCATCCGTGCCGATTATCGGACAGGTTGCTTTTGTCTTGGGCATGATTATGGACGCGCTGTTTCGTTTTACGAGCCAGTTCGGCATTACCAACATCGGCCTCAGCATTATTTTATTTACCATTATCACGAACCTGCTGATGTGGCCGCTCACCGTGTCGCAACAGAAGTCTTCCAAGCTGATGAGCGTCATGCAGCCGGAACTTCAGGCGGTACAAAAGAAGTATAAGGGAAAGACAGATCAGGCGTCGATGGCACGCATGCAGGCAGAAACGCGAGCGGTTTATCAGAAGTACGGGACGAGCATGAGCGGCAGCTGCCTCTTCCTGCTGATTCAGATGCCGATTCTGTTCGGCTTGTATCAGGTTATTTATAAAATTCCCGCTTATGTGCCGTCGGTCTATAAAGTTTTTGAGAGCGTCGCTTCGCCGTTGATGCAGCAGAGCAATTTTGTGAGTACATTGACGGAACTGGCACCGAAGGTAAAGCCGCCGCTCACGGATGCCGCGACGGTACAAAACGTAATCGATCTCCTCTATAAGTTTACGCCCGCACAGTGGAGCAACCTCGAGCAGGCCTATCCGGCGCTGTCCTCTACGATTTCCGCGGCTTCGGCAGAAATTGCAAAGATGAACTATTTCAATCTGGCGACACCGCCGTTCCAGGGCATCGATCATCCGAATTTTGCCTGGATTATTCCGGTCCTCTCGGCTGCTGTTCAGTGGTATTCTGCAAAACTCATGACCGCAGGCACAAAGAGCAATAAAGCCAAGGTTGATGAGGACAACATGATGGCACAGCAGATGCAGAGCATGAATACGATGATGCCGATCATGTCGCTCTTCTTCTGCTTTACGCTCCCCGCGGGTATCGGTATTTACTGGGTTGCCAGCGGACTTTGCCGTATGATCCAGCAGCTCGTCATCAACGCACAGCTTGATAAGATGGATGTCGATGAGATTGTGAGAAAGAATACGGAAAAGGCGAATGAAAAGGCCATCCGTGAGGGTAAGAATCCGGCATTGGTAAAGAGCAACTCGGATAAGCTTCTCCGTGAGGTAAAACGACAGGAGGAAGCAGAGAAAAACGAGGAAGAGCGTCAGCGTCAGCGCACAGAGAAGACGGTAAAGCAGGTCGAAGAATCGACGGCTTACTATCAGAAGAATGCGAAGCCTGGATCACTTGCCTCCAAGGCAAATATGGTCGCAATGTACGATGAGCGGTTAGCTGAGAAGCGCAGAAACAAGAAGGATAAAGGAAGCGATATCTCGAGCGGAGAGAACAGCAATGAAAACTGAAGTCACTGTGACGGGGAAGACTTATGACGAAGCATTGACAAAGGCTCTCCTGGAGCTGGGGACAACAAGCGAGCGCTTGGAAGTATCCGTCCTGGAACAGGGAAGTGCGGGTCTGCTGGGATTCATCGGAAGTAAACCCTGGAAGCTCCGTGCGGTTCTGAAGACAGAGCCGATCAGACAGGAAAGCCAAACCGATGAGCCCGCTTCCGAAGAACCGGTCGCCGAAGAAGCAGTAAAAGCAGAAGAAGTGATTCCGGTGGCAGAAAGCGGTGCGGAAGCACCGGAGGAAGTCAGGGAAGTCGAAGAAACGGTGGTTACGGCAGAAGAAGAAACGGCTGTGACAGTCCCGGAAGCGCCGAAGGAGAACAAAAAGGTCGGCAGTGAAACAGGAATTACGGCTGCGCTGGAAGCAGGAAAAAGCAGCGGAACAGCTTTTTTGCGGGAGCTTTTTACAACGCTCAAGCTCGAGGCAGAGATAGAGAGTGATGGTCGCGCCGCAGAGAAGGCATTGTTTTTCCGGGTGCGCGGTGAAAATCTGGGCGCGCTGATCGGAAAACGCGGACAAACCCTCGATGCTCTGCAGTATCTGCTGGGACATGTTGTGAACAGGCAGCAGGATGCCTTCTTGCGTGTCAAACTTGATATTGGCTCGTACCGGGAAAAGCAGGAAAATAAGTTGAGAGGCTTTGCCAGAAATGCTGCGCGCCGCGTAAAACAGAGCGGTAAATCGCTGGCCCTTGATCCTATGACGCCGAATGAGAGACGTATTATTCATGCCGCGTTGCAGCGCGATCGCTATGTGACTACACATTCCGAAGGAGAAGGTGAGAAGCGCCATGTCGTCATCACCCTCCGGAAAGACGCCGACAGGCAGAAAAAAGAAGAGTCAATCAAATAAGTGTGAGGAGCTGTCGGCAGAAAAATTGCTGACAGCTTTTCATTTTCCGGATAGAGAGGAGAAAAGTTTGCGAGAAGAACGGGATACCATTGCAGCGATTGCAACCGCACTGGGAGAGGGAGGCATCGGGATTGTGAGAATCAGCGGTCCGGAAGCACTCCGGATTGCCGACAGCATCCTGGATCGTCCTGTTTCGAAGGCGGCAGGGTATACGGTGCATTACCGGCATGTAAAGGAGCAGTCGCGCATCCTGGATGAAGTATTGGTGACAGTCTTTCGCGCGCCGCACAGTTTCACGGCGGAGGACAGCGTGGAAATCAATTGTCACGGCGGTCTTTATCTACTGCAGGCTGTTTTAAACGCTGTGCTTTCAGCCGGTGCCAGAATGGCAGAACCGGGAGAATTTTCAAAACGGGCATTTCTGAACGGACGCATGGATCTGAGTCAGGCGGAAGCCGTCATGGATTTGATTCAGGCAAAGAATTCCCATGCGCTGCGGGCCGCGGTCAATCAACTGGATGGCAGATTGTCGGAAAGGATCCGTTTGCTCCGGACAGGTATTTTGGATGAGCTTGCCTGGATTGAAGCTGCGCTGGATGATCCCGAAAATTATGATTTAACGGGGTATCCGCACAAGCTCGAGGAGCGAATTCATGGTTTTATACAGTCGCTCGAAGAGTTGCTCCGGACGGCAGATAACGGGAAACTCCGGAGAGAGGGAATTCCGACCGTCATTTTGGGGCTGCCCAATGCCGGAAAATCCTCGCTGATGAATTTGCTGACGCGGGAGGAGTCCGCCATTGTGACCGAGATTGCTGGCACAACGAGGGATATCTTGACAGAACAGGTCAGACTCGGAGAACTTACGCTCGTGTTATCGGACACCGCGGGAATTCGGGAGAGCGAAGACAGAATTGAGCAGATAGGCGTGGCGCGTGCCAAACAGGCAGCTGCAGCCGCAGCCTTAATTCTTCTCGTACTGGATGCATCCAAGCCGCTCTGTGAGGAAGAACTGGCACTTCTCTCCTATGCCGCAGCACAGCACACCATTGTTTTACTGAATAAAGCTGATTTATCACAACAGATTTCAAAAGATGAAATACAGAATTGCGGCGCCGCAACCGTTCTCTCATTCTCGGCGCGGCACGGAGACGGTCTGGAGGAATTGGAGCGGGCCGTGACTGCACTCTTCTTCGGCGGTGAATTTGACAATCAAAGTGAGGAACTCGCGATTAATGCGCGCCATAAGGAGGCCCTGACGGAGGCAAAGGAAAGTCTGCACAATGTGGAAGCCTCGATTGCGGCAGGGATGCCGGAGGATTTCTTTTCGATAGATCTGGCGGCGGCATATCGCGCACTGGGTACTGTGACCGGAGACAGTGTGGAAGACGACGTGGTCAATCGTATTTTTGAAAAGTTTTGCACAGGAAAGTAAACGGAATGATAGAAGAAAGATATGATGTGATTGTGGTCGGCGCGGGACATGCCGGCTGTGAGGCAGCGCTGGCTGCGGCGCGACTGGGGCTCACAACGATTATATTTACCGTGAGCGTAGACTCGATTGCATTGATGCCCTGTAATCCGAATATAGGCGGAACGTCCAAGGGGCATCTGGTTCGGGAACTGGATGCGCTCGGCGGAGAGATGGGACATGTAATCGATAAGACATTTATTCAGTCTCGTATGCTGAATGAATCCAAGGGGCCTGCCGTTCACTCGCTGCGCGCGCAGGCGGATAAGCAGGCGTATATCGGGGAGATGCGGCGGGTATTGGAACAAAATCCACGAATTACCATTCGTCAGGCTGAGATATCCACAATTTTAACAGAGGATGCTGTGGATAAGCTGGGGGAAAAGCGGTGTATCGGTGTAAAAACGGTCTCCGGCAGCTGTTATTACGGCGGGGCTGTGGTATTGGCGACAGGGGTTTATCTCAATGCACGCTGTGTGTTTGGTGAGGTGAGCGAGGCGACCGGTCCCAACGGGCTGAAGGCTGCCACGCATCTCACGGCCTCTCTCCTGTCACTTGGCATTGAAATGCGGCGGTTTAAAACAGGCACACCTGCGCGGGTGGACGGTAAAACCGTGGACTATTCCAAGATGGAGGAACAGAAGGGAGATGTTCCGGTTGTCCCCTTCTCCTTTGATACGGATCCGGAAACTGTACAGCGTGAACAGGTGAGCTGCTGGCTCACACACACGGGGGCGGAGGTCAAGCGTCTGATTCAGGAAAATATCTCGCGCTCTCCGCTCTACAACGGCAGTATCCACGGAACAGGACCGCGCTACTGCCCCTCCATTGAGGATAAAGTGATGAAATTCCCGGATAAAGAGGGGCATCAGATCTTTGTGGAACCGGAGGGACTTTATACCGATGAGATGTACCTCGGCGGAATGTCGTCATCGCTGCCGGAAGATGTGCAGTATGCGGTCATTCATGCGACGCCGGGGCTTGAGCATGCCGTCATTGTCCGCAATGCGTACGCGATTGAGTATGACTGCATTGATGCGAGGCAGCTGACGGCAGCGCTGGAATTCAAGAAAATTCCGGGGTTATTTGCGGCGGGACAGCTGAATGGGAGTTCTGGTTATGAAGAGGCGGCTGCACAGGGATTGATGGCGGGCATCAATGCGGCACAGAAGGTACTTGGGAAAGAACCTTTTCTTTTAACACGAGCGGAGGCTTACATTGGGGTCTTGATCGATGACCTTGTGACCAAGGAGAGCCATGAGCCGTATCGAATGATGACTTCTCGCGCGGAATACAGATTGCTTTTGCGCCAGGACAATGCGGATTTGAGATTGTCGGAGCGGGGATATGCGCTGGGCTTGGTCAGCGAGGAAAAGATTTCCAGATTGCGGGCAAAGCGCGCTGCAATCGCATCGGAAAAAAAGCGTCTGACAGAGACTCATATCGGCGCAAGTGCCGGGAATGCTGAGATTCTGACGGCATTGCAGTCGACACCGTTGAAGACAGGGATTTCTCTTGCTGAGCTCATCAAGCGTCCGGAACTCAACTATGATTTGATTGCGCCGCTTGATACGGAGCGGAAAGCCTTGCCACAAGCTGTGACGGAGCAGGTGAATATCGAACTCAAATATGAAGGTTATATTCGCCGCCAGGAACAACAGGTAAAGCAGTTCAAGCGCCTGGAACATAAACTGCTGCCCGAGAATCTGAACTACGAGGAAGTCGGAAGTCTACGCCTCGAAGCCGTTCAGAAACTGAACACACTGAAGCCGCGATCCATCGGCCAGGCTTCTCGAATCTCAGGAGTATCTCCGGCGGATATTTCGGTCTTGCTGGTATGGCTGGAGGCACATCAGTCTCGAAAGGGGGACAGCAAATGACACAGGAGGAAAGAGTACTGTTTGTCCGCGATATGCGGACAGCTCTGGAAGGCTTTTCCGGCACAGAAAAGTTGTCTTTTTCGGACGAACAGATGGAACAGTTCGCAATCTTCTACGAAGATATGCTGGAAAAGAACAAGGTCATGAATCTGACCGGAATTACAGAGCCGCGAGAAGTGATTGTGAAACATTATCTGGATAGCCTTGCACCTGCTGGTCTTCTTGCTGATTTTCCCGCAGAACATGCGAAGTTGTTGGATCTGGGGAGCGGGGCGGGCTTTCCGGGCATTCCGCTGGCAATTGCGTTTCCTGCCTTACAGCTGACACTAATGGACAGTTTAAATAAAAGAGTTGTTTACTTGACAGATGAAATCAAGAAGCTTGGACTGAATCAGCACACTGCAGCAATTCATGCGCGAGCTGAAGATTTGGCTCGTCAGGCGGAGCAACGTGAAACATATGAGTATTGTACTTCCAGAGCTGTTGCACGTCTCTCTGTACTCTCCGAGTTTTGTCTTCCTTTTGTGAAAGTGGGTGGTCAGATGATTGCCTATAAGGCGGGGGATATTGCAGAGGAACTATCGGATGCGAAGTATGCTATCCGGAAACTTGGCGGCGAGCCGGAGCAGGTTATTTTGTTTTCTTTGCCGGAGGATGCCGGAGAACGAAGTCTGGTAGTAATCCGCAAATATCGTGAAACACCGGCTGTGTATCCGAGAAAGGCAGGCATGCCGGCCAAAGAGCCGCTGTGCAATTCTTCACGGAAATCCTGAGTGTGTGAAAGAGCTGAGTCTACAATGCGAGACTCAGCTCTTTTGGTATAGCGATAGCTCACAATAGAGGAAATCAAGTTCTCGGAAGATGTTTCACGTGAAACATCTTTTTTTGTATAAGCTTTTGCCGGTAACAGTGATAAATAATACATGAAAATACCTATAATCAGTTAAATTCGAGAGCACAGGAAAAGGTTACGAATGATTCGATATCTTCTATGGCTTGTACCTAAGTTTATCTTCTATCGCAAATTATCGGTTTGATGCGGACTTAATGCTTCTATTTTAAGGAGGAATTTCCCTTGCCGAAAACAAATCGGAATAATTTGCGAGAGAATCTTTTCCTTAGCTCTGCGCAGAAAATGATTCGGGACAATTACCGGTGTGTCGGAAAGCAGCTTATGAAATCGGTGCGTCTTCTTCATGTTTGGAGTATGCCCGGAAGTCAATTCGAAAATTTCTTATGCAGGAACGGCAGCATACATGTTTCATGTAAAACAATTACCCGGTATCAGTCAATCATTTTGGCTTTTAGATGCAGGTACGTTCCCGCTCTGGTCCGGAAGTACTTTTTGGAGTGGGGATTATCAACGAGTATCAAATGTTTCACATGAAACCAATCATAGGCATTGATGCTTGGTTTTGAGCGCGTGCGGATAAGTGAAGCAATTGATGCAGAGAGTCGGACTATAGAGATGCCATCACAATTCTCTTTGTGGAGTCACGAAGCTCCTGCGTCTCTGCGGTAACACTTGTCGTGATATGTCCGTTGAAAGAAATCAGATGTTTCACATGAAATTTCTTCATAATTCCGCTTAGCTGTACTCCTATTTCCGCAGAATGATTGCAGTTGTCCTGTACTTTCGCAGAATAAAGCTTTGAAAGAAATTAGCAGTTCTATGTGAAAGCGCTTGTTGAGAATTCAATCTGGCTTAGAGGCTTACAAATGAGTTGACTGATTGATGTTGAGGGCTAGGCTAATATAGGTCAATATATAGTCACATACGCGGCACCAAGGAATTTCTGTACCTATTTTCATAGTTCACGTGGAAGGGGGTATCTGAACAGAAGCAGATGTTTCACATACAATCTCCAACTTCAGCTTCAGCTGTCCTTACCCGAGGCGTCCGAAAGTCCTGCGGCTGCTCGGCGGACTTTTCACGATATGAATTTATCAGAGAAAGCAGATGCTTTAAGCAAAACATCTTGTTATCACAGCGATTTTTACGGTATGCAATTTCCGGTATATTGGCCGGTTATATTTCTGCCGAATAAGCATATGTTTCACGTGAAACATATGGCCACGAATACCTATCGAATTAGAATGTTTAAGCTTTATCAGAAGTGTCCGAGATAGCTGCGATTGATTGCACATTTGTATTGATATTTGTCTGTCAAATTGAGATGGATGTTTCACATGAAACAGGTTGCCGATAATATCGATAGTCTCGAGAATTTGTAAATAAGCTGAGTCAGTTTGTGCAGAGAATCGTGCTGCAGTGAAAGCATTCAATTCAGTTATATCGAATTATCCGTAATATCTGTGATTGTCCGCATAGTTACAGTGATGTTTTTAAGTCAAATGGAAATGGATGTTTCACATGGAACATATTGCCGCTAATATCAGTTGTCAAAGTATGTTTGCAGATGAGCTGAGTCGGTTTATGCAGAGAATCGTTGCAGTGAAGACATTTGAGTCAGTCCTGTTCAAGATTCACGGAATCCGTGCGAGCATCTGTACATTTATAGCAAGGGAGGCTGTTAAGTAGAATCAGGTGTTTCATGTGAACAGATCGATGCTAATTTTTATCGGACTCAGATGGTCACAGACAGGCTAGGTAATTTATGTAGAGAGCCGGATGATAGTGAAGTCCATACCGTCAATCATATCGGTAGAGCTATGGAGCCACTACCTGCGATTGCTCATATATTGGCTGAGATATGACACTGTCAAATGAAATCAGATGTTCCACAGGAAATTGCTTGCCGCCAAAAATGATTGAGCTCAAGTGATTACAAATGAATCAGGTTGTTTGGTATAAAGAATTAAGCTAAAGAGTCGACCTACTACAATGCCAATCATCAGAGGCGGTCATGTTAGAAATATTACGGAATCCATGTGAGTACTGTTCATTCATAGCATCTGACTAAATAGAAACAGATGTTTCACATGAAACATCTTGCAGTTAATGTCAATTGCCCAGTATGATTCGAAATGGGCTGAGCTACTTAAGAAATCTGTACTTCGTGGAAAGTATCGTAGGTACTCATGTCTGAAGAGTCACAGAATTTGTGCGAGTACCGGTCCATTCATAGCAACTGGTTCTGCTAAATAGAAACAGATGTTTCACGTGAAACATATTACGGCTGATTTCTATCGAACTATGTGGCTGCAAATCAGTTAAGAGATTCATATAGAGAGCTGAACCATAATAGTGAAGTTAACACGGTCAGTTATAGCTCATATCCGCAGTGCTACGGAGCTTAACATCCGGAATCCGCACATTGCGGCGATACGGCACTGAAAATAAGACAGAAGGTTTCACGTGAAACATAGTATCGCCGATATTAATCGGATGCAGATGTTCGTAACTGAATGAATTGATTTGTTAATGAGCCAAAGGAGGCAAAAAGCCAACGCATTTGTAGTTGCAATATCGAAACTGATTTCGGATGTCATATCATAAAATTGGAAGTTGCAATCAAAAGTTCAATGTATAGATTTGATTCGGACGGGAGGGAAAATCTGAGATCAAAATAGAATCCTGAATATAGATGGTCGGCAATCAGATGTTTTTAGCACTCTGCACATGATGTACAGCTGTTATCTCGAAGGATTTCGGATTGCTTCTGATCGGATTGCGTCCGATGATTTGACTGGAACAAGATCTTGCCGGAACGTGTTTCGCAGACCATCAGTATGCCTGTTCAATCGCAATCAGGGACAGATACTTACAGAATTATAGGGTACCTTTTCGAGTTAAGTTGTGCCGGTTCCGGCCGGTTCGTTGGACTTATACAGGGAACAAGGAAGGAGTGCTTTTTGAAGGAAGAATATTTTGAATAGAGGGTTAAGGTCCTTTGTACATCAACTTGCTCGTTATTAGTTTGATGTTTCACGTGAAACAAGCCATAAGATTATCAGAAGTCAATTCAGACTGCTCAAATAAGCATATATTGTAAGCAGATGCATAGCGATAGCGCTTTTCAGAACTTGATTTTGCAAAAAAAAAATCAGTCGGAAAACTCATCTTCTTCTCAGTCATTCATAATCCTAAGAATGTACAATTTTTGGTGATAACTCTGATATTTCACATGAAATAAAGGGATGGATTTACGGGAATCAGGAAATAAATGCTTTTGCTAAAATAAGAACGCCGGGAGCTGATTCAGAGGAGCTTTTAAAACTTACCTCGTAGTAGATACTGCAGCTTTGGCCGTTACTAGGGGTTCATTATATTGATATTGCTATGTTAAATCCGATGGCGATTATGTTGAGGTTTCACGTGAAATGAGTGACTGCCGAAAACAAAGAGTAAAATCTTTGGCTCAAAAAGATACATTTGAGTCGATTCTTATAGGGTCCTATAGGACCTCTGTGAAACGAAGTCCATAGGCAGTGAAACAGAACAACCTGATACTCTCGGTAACTCACAGTCTGAGAAATTGCTTTTTGCCGGTGCTTACTTCGATGTTCCACGTGGAACAAAACGATGGATTTCCGGAAAGTGGGGGCAAATGATTATGTTCAAACAAGAATATTGTGAGCAGACTCATAGCGTTTCTCCCGAAAGATTCATTCCGAAAGCAATGTTTCTCACAGAATCGGATAAAACAAGAAAATGATACTGTCAAAACAAAGCCTGCGTGTCAAGGTCAGAATACAAGAATACCGGAATGGATGTCGATCAAAAGAAAGATATTTCCTGTGAAACGATAGTAGAAAGATTTATAGAATTCTGAGAAGCAAGGCTGTACAGACATGTGATATACGGCTGTGAAGACAAGAATTGCCGTCTGTTCGGTCTTGCTATAACGAAAGAGAAGGCCTGAGAAATCCGGAAAAGTGTTTTGTTTCATGTAAAATGCAAGGAGAAAGGCTGTTTCTACGCAGATAATATTTCTTAGGAATAAAAATTATGTTATGATATAAAAAAGCGGAAATGAACGAATAGAGAGGCGCACGGTGGGGTCATGAAAAAGATCATTGCATTGGCAAATCAGAAGGGCGGAGTTGGAAAAACGACAACTGTCGTTAATTTGGCGGCGGCTTTTGCAGAAGCCGGAATGCGCGTATTGGCAGTCGATTTTGACCCGCAGGGTAATTTGTCAAGCGGATTGGGCATCGAGAAGAAAAAGGAAGAAAATACGATTTATGAGCTTCTGATGGAAGAATGCACTTTTGAAGAGGCCGTACATAAAACATATT
>ERZ772979.1343-NODE-1343-length-14340-cov-16.736017_pt1 | contig 14340 bp, 5 predicted proteins | sample MGYA00511130_ERZ772979 | MGnify/ENA primary metagenome ERZ772979 (study PRJEB29015, sample SAMEA2738103) | human oral metagenome | biome: human oral; feature: human-associated habitat; material: saliva | place: China | collected 2186 ... | reverse complement strand
CGAACCACATACACAATCATCACTATAAGCAATGGATATAAAGAAACCCCTTCTCTGTGGGCTTCTCCTCGGTGCGGCGACACTCTCCGCCTCTGCACAGGAACGCCCGCTCTGGCTGCGCTATCCAGCTATCTCCCCTGATGGCAAGACGATCGCCTTCGCGTACCAAGGCGATATCTACACCGTACCCACCGTGGGTGGTGAAGCCCGTCGCCTGACCTCGACCGAAGCCTACGAGTGCTATCCCGTCTGGTCACCCGATGGCAAGCAGATCGCCTACACCTCCGACCGCAACTCCTCTGGCGTCAACATCTACATCATGCCAGCAGGTGGCGGTAAGGCTCGTCAGCTGACGACCCACTCGGGGCGTGAGATCCCCCAGGCCTTCACTCCCGACGGCCGCTATCTCATCTTCAAGGCACACATCCAGGATCCTGCCAGCTCCGCCCTCTTCCCCAACTCCCTGCTCACTGAGCTCTACCGCGTGCCCGTCACCGGTGGTCGCCCCGAGCAGATCCTCGCTACTCCCGCCGAAGCTGTGAATGTCAGCCGTGATGGCCGACGCATCCTCTATCAGGAGATCAAGAGCTTCGAGAACGAGTGGCGTAAGCACCACACCTCCTCTGCCTCACGCGACCTCCTCGAGTACGACTTCGACAAGAAGACCTACCGCTTCGTCGCCCGCCACGATGGCGAAGACCGCGATCCCGTCTACTCCCCCACAGGTAAGTCCTTCTACTTCCTCAGCGAGCACAATGGTGGCTCGATGAATGTCTACGAAGGCAACCTCGCTGGCCCCGCTACCGAAGCCAAGGCACTCACCCAGCTCAAGGGCGACCCCGTACGCTTCCTCTCCAGCTCTGCCGACGGCCTGCTCTGCTTCGGCTATGCCGGTGAGATCTACACCCTCGTCCCTGGTCGCAGCGAGCAGCGTGTACCCATCCGCATCTCCAAGGACCAGGCTCCCGACGAAGAGCTGCACCTCTCGATGAGCCGTAGCCTCGGCTCCTCTTCTGTCTCTCCCGATGGCAAGCAGATCGCCTTCCTCTCGCGTGGTGATGTCTTCGTCACCGCTACCGACTACACCACGACCCGTCAGATCACGAAGGGCTCACAGGCTGAGCGCGGCGTCAGCTTCGGCGCAGACAACAAGTCCGTCGTCTATGCCAGCACCAAGGACGGCTCATGGGATCTCTACGTCGCTAAGGTCGAGCGCGGCGAAGATCAGAACTTCCCCAACGCCATGGCTATCAGTGACGAGAAGCTCATCCCCTCGCTCAAGGGCGAGAAGATGTACCCTTCCTTCTCCCCCGATGGCAATGAGGTAGCCTTCCTCTACCAGCGAGAGAAGCTCATGGTCTACAACCTCAAGACCCGCCAGACTCGTCAGATCACCGACGGCAAGCAGACGCTTGACCCCGACTTCGTATGGTCACCCAACGGGAAGTGGATCGCCTTCTCCTACGTCTCCCGTGGCCGTGGTCCCTACACCGACATCGGTATCGTCAGCGCTCAGGGTGACCAGCCCATCCAGAACCTCACGAACAGCGGTTACTTCAGCACCAATCCTCGCTGGTCTACCGATGGGAACATCCTCCTCTACGCTACCGATAAATATGGTATGCGCAACCACGCTTCGTGGGGCTCTATGAACGATATCATGGCGGTCTTCCTCAATCGTGCGGCTTACGAGAAGTTCCGCATGAACGACGAAGACCTCGCCCTCCTCGAGGAAGCCGAGAAGCAAGCCAAGGCCGACACCACGAAGACGAAGAAGGCTCAGCCCGCTAAGAGCACCAACGGCGTCATCGAATGGGACAACCTCGACCTGCGTACCGTACGTATCACCCCCACCTCTTCGCGCCTCGGCGACTACATCCTCTCGTCGGACAACAAGAAGCTCTTCTACTTCTCCGCTACCGAAGCAGGCCAAGACCTCTGGGTCTATGATATGCGCAAGCACACGACGCAGCTGCAGAAGAAGATGAACCTCTCCTCTCCCTTCTTCGCTTCGGACAAGAAGGGCACGAAGCTCTTCATCCTCGGCGCTTCACCCATGACGCTCGATCCTAAGACGGATGCCACGAAGCCCATCACGATGGCTGGCTACCGCCACATCGACCGCATCCGCGAGCGTGAGGTTATGTACGAAGAAGTCGTCCGCGAAGAAGAAGCACGCTTCTACCGCAAGGATATGCACGGCGTGAACTGGAAGAAGCTCACCGACCACTACCGCACCTTCCTCCCCTACATCGACAACAACCAGGACTTCGCCGAGATGCTGAGCGAGCTCCTCGGCGAGCTGAACGTATCCCACACGGGCTCTGGTGCTCGCAGCTCATCGTCGGCCTTCCCCACGGCTGAGCTCGGTGTCTTCGTCTCACCTGTAACTGGCTCCGGCGCCCTGCACATCGACGAAGTCGTCGCAGGTGGTCCCTTCGACAACTCCCGCACGAAGCTGCAGAAGGGTAGCCTCATCACCGCCATCGACGGCGAGAAGCTCGAGGCAGGTAAGGACTACTTCCCCCTGCTGAACGATAAGGTAGGCAAGCGCCTCCTCGTCTCCTTCCGCACCGCCTCGGGCGAGCAGGTCGACGAAGTCATCCGCCCCATCTCCTCCTCTGCCCTCAATGACCTCCTCTACAAGCGCTGGGTCAAGCAGCGTGCCGAAGAGGTAGAGCGCGTATCAAAGGGCACACTCGGCTACGTCCACATCCCCTCGATGGGTGACCCCAGCTTCCGCACGGTCTACTCCGATGTCATGGGTAAGTACTATCAGAAGAAGGGTATCGTCATCGACATCCGCTACAACGGCGGTGGTCGTCTCCACGAGGATATCGAAGCCTTCTTCACGGGTAAGCACTACGCTGACCAGGTCGTCCGTGACCGCCAGTACTCGGAGATGTCCTCCCGCCGCTGGAATCGCCCCTCCGTCCTCGTCACCTGCGAAGCTGACTACAGCAATGCCCACGGTACGCCTTGGGTCTATCAGCACCTCAAGGTCGGTAAGGTCGTCGGTATGCCCGTAGCTGGTACGATGACCAGCGTGAACTGGGTGACGCTCCTCGACCCCAGCGTCTACTTCGGTATCCCCGCTGTAGGCTTCCGTCTCTTCGATGGTCGCTATCTGGAGAATACCCAGATGGAGCCCGACGTCGTCGTGCCTCTTGATCCCACGAAGGTCCTGCAGGGTGTCGACACGCAGATCGAGAAGGCCGTCGAGGTCCTCCGCGCTGAGACGAAGTAATCCCCGCACTTCACTAATCATATTTATATAAGCGTAGCCCCTGCATCCCGTGTGATGCAGGGGCTACGTGCGTAATGGCGTATCTTTGCGCCCGATGAAGAAGACCCATCCCACCCCATCCACCGAAGGCATCGACCTTCGTGATGTGCAGCGCCGCCTCGGTAGCTGGTACGACGAGCATGCCCGTGCCCTCCCCTGGCGCGAAGATGTATCGGCCTACCACGTCATGCTCTCCGAGATCATCCTCCAGCAGACGCGCGTGGATCAAGGGATGGCTTATTATCATCGCTTCACCGAGCGCTTCCCCACCGTACAGGACTTAGCCGCAGCGAGCGAAGACGAGGTACTCCTCCTCTGGCAGGGCCTCGGCTACTACTCTCGTGGGCGCAATCTCCTGCGTGCCGCACAGATCATCGTCTCGGACTTCGGCGGAGAGATCCCCCACACCCCCGAGGGGCTGAGTCGCTTGCCAGGCGTCGGCCCTTATACGCGCGGTGCGATACTCTCCTTCGCCTACAACCTCCCTTACCCCACCGTGGACGGTAATGTCTACCGCGTGCTGAGTCGCCTCTTCGGCTCTACCGAGCCCATCGACACGACACGTGGCGCACGCTCCTACTGGGATCTGGCGGAGGCCCTCCTCGATAAGGCGCATCCCAGCCGCCACAACCAAGCCGTCATCGAGCTGGGTGCCCTCTGCTGTACGCCTCGTCGTCCGCACTGCGACGAGTGCCCCATCGCTATGCACTGCCTCGCCCACCGTGCCGGCATCGAGGAGCAGCTCCCGATCAAGCAAGGCAAGACGAAGGTCCTCCCCCGCCATATGGACTACTTCCTCATCCGCCTCCCCCACACATCAGGGGGCGAAGGCCTACTCATTCGCCGTCGTGGTGCTGGCGATATCTGGCAGGGGCTGTATGAATTCCCCCTCATCGAGACGGGAGAGATGGGTGTCATCGTCGAAGAGCTGACGAAGCTCCCCGCCTTCGGTGACCTCATCGCTGCACTCGAGCGTCCGACCTTCCACCCCACCCCCATCGCACAGTGCTCGCACAAGCTCTCCCACCGTGCTATCTATGCCCGCCTCTTCCTCATCGAAGCCGAGGGTCTCTGCACGGAGCTTCCCTACCAGCACATCCCGAGCACGGAGCGCAGCAGCTACGCCTTCCCCGTACTCATCGAGCGCCTCTTAGAGCAAGTGTCCTAACGGAGGGCGTACGACCCACCTATAGTCCGACCTAAGTCAACCTATATTGGTCAGCGGGCGAAGCTATATTGGTCGCTGCGACGACCAATATGAGTACGTAGGCAGAGCTATATAGGATGGTGAAGAAAGCTATACAGCTTTGTGAAGTGACCTCTATTAGGTTGTTGCTCTACGTAGGGATAAAAGTTGCGGACGAGTGGTAGATAAGTTTGGGCTACGTACGTGGATCTAATATCTACGTACGTGGATATTTGGATTGACGTACCTGGTCTTTAAGACTACGTACGTAGATAGAAGAAAACCACTACGTGAAGGCGCTTTTTCCTTCGCGAGAATGATACTTTTCCCTCCGCTGAATAAGAGGAATACTCACGATAAGGCGAAGGGCTTGTGTATCGCTTCGGAGAGGCATATCAGGGAGCTGGGCGTACGATGCCTTAGCAGAACAAATAGAGGACAGGACTCTGCCGCAACAGTCCCCGATATAGGTTGACTCGATGACCAATATAGGTCACTACCTCCCCCTAATATTGTGGGTCAGACGTCCCCCACGAATTATGGTTGGATAAAATTCCCTATCTTTGTGGCTCAAATTGCAGGACATAGCAAAGTATAAGCAACTAATATATTAGACAAACGAGATGAAAAGAACGTTCCAACCATCGAACCGCAAGAGAAAGAACAAGCACGGTTTCCGTGCACGTATGGCTACGGCTAACGGTCGTCGTGTACTGGCTGCTCGCCGTGCCAAGGGCCGTGCTAAGCTGAGTGTCTCCGACGAGTACTAGGCCAAGCCTCTTGCATTTAGGTCACTGACCTACCCCTTAGAGGGCTCCCGTAGTGCGCACTACGGGAGCCCTTTTTCTTTGCCTTGATACGATGAACGCACCGAGAGACACGCACACATCCGAGCGAAGTGTGCATATTTCTCTATCTTTGTCCTGCCTCCCGTGAGGCAAGCGCCCCACTACGGGGCGACAAATCATCCTATATAGCAATGAAGAAAACGCTACTCCTGGGCCTCATCGCCCTCACCGCCGCCCCCGCAGCACACGCTGGGGGTCTGCTGAACAATACCAGCCTCCACGCCCTCTACCTGCGTAGCCTCGCGCGTAATGCCTCGCTCGCTATCGACGCGACCTACTACAATCCCGCAGGTCTTGTCTTCACGCCCGACGGCTGGCGCTTCTCGGTCAACAGCCAGACCGTACTCCAGCGCCGTGACATCGACGCTACCTTCGCCCCATTCGCTTACTCTACGGCAGGCACTACTACCAAGCGCTTCGAGGGGAAGGCCACCGCGCCCATCGTCCCCACGCTTATGGCTTCGTATAAGAAGGGTGACTGGGCATTCTCAGCTGTCGCAGGCGTCTTCGGCGGTGGTGGTAAGGCCAGCTTCACGAGCGGTCTTCCTCAGTTCGAGGCGAACGTAGCACTCGTCCCCACGATCACGCAGGCCATCGCTCAGAAGGCTACCGCTATGATCACAGCGCTCCCTGCTGGAGCACTTCCCCCAGCAGCTCAGGCTGGCTTTGCCAAGCTCATCGACCCAATCAAGGCTGCCAACAAGTACTCCGTAGACAGCAAGCTCGAGGGGCTGCAGTACGTCTTCGGCCTGCAGGCTGGTGCAAGCTACAAGATCAACCAGCACCTGAGCGCCTACCTCGGTGCGCGTCTGAGCTATGCCTACAACACCTACACGGGCTACATCCGCAACATCCAGGTCAGCGGTGCTGACGGCGCTATGCACCACGCTCCTACCTACTTCGGAGCTATCGCCGTAGGGGCTAAGGCTGCCGAGCCTATCGTCAACAACCTGCCCGACGCCCTCAAGCAGCAGGTACAGCCTGTACTCGCCGTCCCTGGTCAGCTGGCAAAGAACACCCTCGACAAGCGCATTGAGGTCAAGCAGACGGGTATCGGTCTGGCGCCTATCGTCGGGCTGAACTTCAACTACGAAGGGCTGAACGTAGGGGCACGCTATGAGTTCCGCACCGCTATCCGCGTGAAGAACACGACTGAGGCCAATGACTCGGGTATGGAGCAGTTCGCCGACGGTGCTAAGGTCGCCAACGACCTGCCCGCCGTCCTCGGTGTAGGCCTTTCGTACCGCCTCTTCCCCACGCTGACGGCTGCAGTCAGCTACAATCACTTCTTCGAGAAGTCTGCGAATATGGCTGGTGACAAGCAGAAGACCCTCAAGGGCAACACGAACGAATACCTCTTCGGCCTCGAGTGGAACGCCCTCGACTGGCTCGACGTCAGCGGCGGTGTGCAGATCACGCGCAAGGGGGTGAGCGATGCTTATCAGAGCAACATCCACTTCGACATGAGCTCCACGTCCTACGGCCTCGGCGTCGGCCTGCACCTCACGAAGGAAGCCCAGCTGAACCTCGCCTACATGATCTCCAGCTACGGCGATCACAAGAAGGCCATCAGCACCTACGCTGCTCAGCCTGCCCTTGGCATCGCACTCCCTGGTAGCGAGGTCTACACCCGCAAGAATCAGATCTTCTCCATCGGCCTCGACTACACGCTCTAAGGCTGAGCGAGTCCCACTAACGACCGAGCCCCGACCTCCCACATGGGAGATCGGGGCTCGATCATTTGGTACCTACCGTAGCCTAACGGCTGTGCTCACAGCACCAGTCGTAGGCATTGCGGAAGGCCTTCATCCATGGAGTCACCTCGTGCTCACGGCGGTCAGCCTCGGGGTAGTAAGCGCACTGCCAGGGGAAGATCGCACGCTCGGGGTGAGGCATAAGGGCCAGGTGACGACCATCAGCGCTGCAGAGCCCAGCGATAGCGTCGGGCGAACCGTTGGGGTTCGCGGGGTACGCATCATAGGCGTAGCGTGCGATGACGTGGTAGCGGTCGCTGTCGTAGGGGAGGTCGAACTTCCCTTCGCCGTGAGCTACCCACACACCGAGTGACGCACCAGCCAGATCACGAAGCATCACCGAGTGGTTCTCGGGGATCGTGAGGCTGACGAACGAGCTCTCGAACTTGTGCGAGTCGTTGTGCGCCATCTTATGCTTCAGCTCGTGCTCAGGATAGAGGAGCTCCAGCTCGGCCATCAGCTGACAGCCATTACAGATACCGAGGCTCAGCGTGTCGGGGCGAGCGTAGAAGCGGTCGAGCGTAGCCTTCGCCTGCTCATTGAAGAGGATACCTGCTGCCCAGCCCTTAGCCGAGCCGAGGACGTCAGAGTTCGAGAAGCCACCGCAGAAGACGATGAGCTGTACATCATCGAGCGTCTCACGACCCGAGATAAGGTCAGTCAGATGCACGTCCTTGACGTCGAAGCCAGCGAGATAGAGGGCGTAGGCCATCTCACGCTCACCATTCGTCCCCTTGTCACGGAGGATGGCGGCACGGACAGGTGCCTTCGTCGTGCGGTCGGGATCGAGACCGAGGTCAGCAAGCTTACCCGTGAAGCCCTTAGGAGCCGTGAGGCGGAGGGGCTGATTCTTATAGCCTTCGTAGCGAGCCTTAGCCAGCTCTTCGCCGCTCTGATACTTGTCCATCAGATAAGAGGAGCGGTACCAGAGGTCGCGCTTTGCATCGATGTCGAGCGTGAGCGTGGACTTCTTGCCGTAGCTGACAGAGAGCGTGCGCCCGTCAGCCGTAGGCGTGGCGATGCGAGCGAAGCCGATGCTGGCATCACGCAGTACCTCTTCGAGGACTTCGGGATGCGAGGTCTGCACGAGCACACCTGGGTTCTCGGCAAAGAGGAGCTTGACAATGTCGTCCTCGGGGAAGGCCGTGAGGTCGACCGACAGCCCACCCTTCGTAGAGGAGAAGCACATCTCCAGCAGTGCCGTGATGAGACCACCGCCCGAGATATCGTGACCAGCCGTCAGCACACCGCGCTGGATGAGCTCCTGCACAGCGGTGAAGGCTTCGCGGAAGTACTCAGGCTCCTCGATGCGGGGCGTCTCGTCACCGAGCTGACCGAGGGCCTGCGCGAAGGCAGAGCCACCGAGCGCCAGCGGAGAGAAGCTGAAGTCGATATGATAGACAGGGTATGCGGGATTCGCGACGAGCACAGGGGAGAGGATCTTCTTCACGTCAGAGACCTCACCGATAGCGCTGATGATGACGGTACCTGGGCTCAGGACCTTCTCGCCGTTGGGGTACTTCTGCGTCATGGAGAGCGAGTCCTTACCCGTGGGGATATTGATGCCAAGCGAGATCGCGAGGTCCGAAGCAGCCTCTACGGCGTCGTAGAGACGAGCATCTTCGCCCTCATTGCGGCAGGGCCACATCCAGTTGGCGCTGAGGGAAACGCCCTCGAGGCCGTAGGTAAGGGGTGCGAAAACGATATTCGTCAGTGCCTCAGCGATGGCGAGCTGGCTACCAGCTACGGGGTCTACCAGCGCTGCCACGGGAGCGTGACCGATAGAGGTAGCGATACCTGCACGACCACGGAAGTCGACGGCCATAGCACCGCAGTCGCTCAAGGGGAGCTGGATCTCACCCTGACACTGCTGGCGAGCCACACGGCCCGTGACGGAACGGTCGACCTTGTTCGTCAGCCAGTCCTTACAAGCGACCCCCTCCTGCTGCAGTACCTCATCGAGGTAGTGCTCGAGGTGAGCAGCGTCATAGCTGAGGGCGGGATAAGTCTTGTCGATATGCTTGTCGACCATATAGGTCTTGGGCGCCGAGCCGAACATATCCGACAGCGCCAGGTCAATGGGCTTGTCACCTCCTGCCTCTTCGAAGGTCAGGTGCATATCGTCCGTGGTGCGACCGACGACGTACATCGGAGCGCGCTCACGCTCGGCGATACGGGCGATACGCTCTACGGCGTCGCCCTTGACCAGAAGGCCCATACGCTCCTGGCTCTCGTTGCCGATGATTTCCTTCGACGAAAGGGTCTCATCACCGATGGGGAAGGCGCTGAGGTCGAAGTGTCCACCCGTCGTCTCGACGAGCTCGGAGAGGCAGTTCAGGTGCCCCCCTGCCCCGTGGTCGTGGATGGAGATGATGGGATTGTCTTCACTCTCCGAGAGCGTGCGGATGACGTTCTCGACACGCTTCTGCATCTCGGGGTTGGAGCGCTGTACGGCGTTGAGCTCGATAGCGCCGGCATACTGCCCCGTATTCACAGAGCTGACGGCACCACCGCCCATACCGATGCGGTAGTTGTCACCACCGAGCAGGACGACCTCTTCGCCAGGCTCGGGAGTGCCCTTCTGTGCATCGCTGCGGCGGGCGTAGCCGACACCACCAGCGAGCATAATGACCTTGTCGAAGCCGTAGGTAGGTTCGTCGGCCTTGCCTTCGTGCTCAAAGGTCAGCACCGAGCCACAGATGAGCGGCTGACCGAACTTATTCCCGAAGTCGCTCGCTCCATTGGATGCCTTCGTCAGGATCTGACGGGGCGTCTGGTAGAGCCAAGGGCGGGCAGCACTGTGCTGCTCCCAAGGGCGATCGGCTGCCGTGCGGGGGTAGCTCGTCATATAGACGGCCGTCCCAGCCAGAGGCACGCTGGCACGACCACCAGCCATACGGTCACGGATCTCACCACCGGTACCGGTAGCAGCGCCGTTGAAGGGCTCGACGGTCGTGGGGAAGTTATGCGTCTCAGCCTTGAGGCTCAGCACGCTGTCGATGGACTTACGGACGAAGAAGTCGGGCTTATCCCCCGTGGCGGGAGCAAACTGCTCAAGGTCGCTGGGGCCGTCGATGAAGGCCACATTGTCCTTATAAGCCGAGACCAAGTGATTGGGGTTCGCGGCGCTCGTGTCCTTGATCATCGAGAAGAGGCTACGCTCTTCTTCCTCCCCGTCGAGGACGAAGGTACCACCGAAGATCTTGTGACGGCAGTGCTCGCTATTGACCTGTGAGAAGCCGAAGAGCTCGCTGTCGGTGAGCGGACGCCCGAGACGCTCGCTGAGCCCCTCGAGGTAGGAGATCTCCTCATCGCTGAGAGCCAGACCGTGGGCGTCATTGTAGGCGCGCACGTCCGTGATATGCTCGATAGGCGCTGCCGTGATGTGCGTGTCGAAGACCGTAGCATCGATCCCCTCATAGAGGGCCTGCAGCATGGGGTCGAAGGACGCATCGGGCCCCGAGACCTCGCTGAACTCCTCGATACGCGTGACCGTGGGGATGTTCATATTGCGCACGATCTCCACCGCATTGGTGCTCCAGGGCGTGACGAGCTCGCGGCGCGTCCCGACGAAGAAGCCCTTGAGGGCGGGGGTATCAAGCAAAGTAGCCCCACCAAAGAGCCAGGTGAGGCGATCGAGGGCTTCGGCAGCCAAGGGCGCCGTGCTCTCCACGACATAAAGCACGGGGGAGCTGTGCTTCCTAAAGAGAGTAATCATTCGGAGACTATAAATATTGTCGTAAGAGGGATGTGATCACGAGGGGATCGAAGCAGAGGGAGCTGAGGCACGGAGCCTCATTCCTATGAGCAAAGATACGGAAAAAGGCAAGGCCTCACTGCCCAGAGCCAGGGGCTCTAAGCGGTGAGGCCTTGTAGTGTGTCGGCGAGCATAGCTTACGACGGTGCGGTAGGCTTTAGCTCGGGATGCGGAGGGTACGCCCGGTGGAGAGCTTGGCGCGGGCGGAGATGCCGTTGGTGCGGCAGAGCTTGCTTACCGAGACGCCGTACTGAGCTGCGATAGCGCGGACGGTCTCGCCCTTCTGGATACGGTGCGTCTTGAACTGCTCTTCGTTCGACTCGCCACTCTTCTTAGGCTTGGCAGCTGCCTTAGCTACTGCGAAAGAGCGGGGCGTGCGATAGGCACCCTTGACGAAGGCAAAGACGTCGTAGCGTGGGACACCTGCCTGGAAGTCGAAGAGATCCGATGGGTCAATGGGGATACCCATGAAGCGTGCTTCGAAGTGGAGGTGGGGCCCAGTAGAGCGGCCCGTGCTACCGCCGAGACCGATGGGGTCACCAGCGCGGACGACCGTCCCTTCGCGGACGATGGAGCGGCTCATGTGGCCGTAGACCGTCTCCAGACCATTGGGGTGACGGATGACGACGTAGTTGCCGTAGCCTCCACCTTCGTAGGACTTGATACGCACCTTCCCAGAGAAGGCTGCACGTACCGTGTCCCCGTGGCTCAGCTTGAGGTCCGTCCCGTAGTGCATACGCCCGAAGCTATGGCGATAGCCGTAGTTCGAGGTGACTTGGTGGGTGGCGATGGGCATCACGAACTCCTGCAGGTCGATGTCTTGGCGGTCGGGGATGTTGACCGACATACCTGCGAAGGGATTTACGTGACTACCCCAGGACTCTTCGCCGTAGAGCTCAGAGGCCGGTGCCTCGAGATCTTCGTTTTGCTTCTTAGCTTTCAGATCAGCCTCGCGACGCTGCTTCTCCTTGGAGAGACGATTCTTGATCTCGAGTCGGTCGGCCAGGAGCAGGTGTTCACCACCAGTGGTGCTTGCCTGCTGACCGGCTGTCGTGCGTGTCTCCTTCTTGGGTGTCTGGGCCTTCCCTGAGGGGGGCGTTGCCGCCCAGGCAGGGAGTGTCGTGGCAGCCAGACACAGAGATGCGCATAACAGTCGCATTCTTTTTCTTGTCATACCAGCTTTTGATACTACATTAATGATAATACCTGGCGGGAGCGCGCCTCCCGTCGGTGTGCACGGATGCAAAGCATACACTATGCGACAAATGCAAAGATAACCAAATAGTTACAAACGCCAACACTGCACAAGCGAGCAGTATCTGTGCAGTCCCCGACCTACTTTTCGCCCTTCCGAGCTTCAGGTGTTGGGTGCATTCACCTTAATAACGTGGGGCTTTTTGCTCAAGGTATATACCTCGTCACTCGCACCACTTCCGACAGTTCACAGGATCGCTTCGCGAGGGCGTTTGCGGATTTACTTCCCCTTACGGTCGGTCTGCTCGATGGTCTCGTTGCCCTGTCGGGTACGGGAGCGCTTCCCGAAGCTATAGGTCAGCCCCAGACGCACACCGCTACTATGGTTATTCGTCACCCAGCGGGTCTGCGTGACATCACGGAAGAAGTAGCGGGTATCGGTACGCATCGTCCCCCAGGGATTGAGGAGGGAGAGCGTGAGGGAGAGGCGGTCGTCGAGGAAGCTCTTATTCACCTCGAAGTATACGTAGGGCAGGTGATCACGCTGGTAGGAGAAGGTCAGCTCCCTACCCGACCACTGCGCATAGATGGTGTACGTCCAGTCTCGGCTCGTCGTGTAGCTGAGGTTGAGCGTACCCCGATAGAAGAGCCCACTCCCGCCAGCGCTCAGGGCGGTGAGGCGATGCTCGGGCGCTATCTCCTTCGTGACATAGCCGAGGGCTGTCCCGAGGTTCAGATTCATCTTATGCTCGAAGAAGGAGCTATTCACACCCAGTGAGAGGGCGTAGGCGGTGCTCCGCCCTACGTTCGCCCAAGTCTCCAGCTGAGGATCAGCAAGCGTATGGATACGCCCGATAGCATCCAGCGTCCGAGTGTAGGTGAAGGCCGTCGAGAGGAAGGTCTGCTTGACCTGACGCTGGTAGCGGAGTGCGAGCGTATGGGTGCGCTCATTGGCGATGCTCGCATTCCCCTCGGTGTATTCGGTGTCGGAGGTATAGTAGCGTGTGGGGTCTACGATCTCCCCCGTGGGGCGGGAGACGCTGAGGTCATAGCTCAGCTCGACGGCATCACGCGCTCCACTATAATAGAGGCTGGCGTAGGGAAGGACGTACCAAGCACGGCGCGTCAGTGTGGAGAGGCGCTGCTCATCGTACTGCATATCCAGCAGGAAGTCCCCACCCCACTGCTTACCCCAGCTGACCTCATCGCCCAGCTTGAGGGCATAGATCAGGCTCTTATAGCGCTGGGGGCTATAGCTAGAGCGGGTCTCACGGTGCGTCAGGGCGTAGCTGGTATTCAGCTTATGCCGACCCGCACGCCCCTCGAGCTTCGTCTGATAGGTCAGGTCGCCCGTGAGGCTCCGATAGGTATTCTCCGCCTCGTGCGTGGCCCTCTGGAGGCTCAGCTCTTGGCGGTCCCACTCACTGGCCAGATGCCCACGCAGTCGCAGGAAGCTCTCGCCCCACTTATAGCGGCTCGCCAGATGCCCCTGCAAGATCTGCATATAGCCCGTCTCATCCAGTCGCCAGGAGGGAAGGGCATCTTGGGTGGACTCGCTGAAGCCATCATGTCCATTGCGCGAATACATCGCGACGAGCGTATTATCCCAGTGCTTGCTGGGGAAGAAGTCAAAGCGCAGAAGCGAGCTTGCCTGCTTGGTCTTAGTCGTCGTCTGATGATGCCAGCCGTGTGCCACCCCCGCACTCTTGCGGTCGAGCTGTGAGGAGATCTCCTGCCGACTCCATAGCGCCGAGGGGACGAAGGTCAGCACGGTCGTCGGGGTCTGTAGGGTAAGGTTGGCACTCGCCGAGTAGCGGGCGGGCTGACTTAGCCCAAGGTCAATGCGTCCCTTGAACTCCCGCGTGAGACTGCGTAGCCTACGTATATTGATGCGGTCGCCATCGACGCCACCCCGCAGGACCTCGATGCGCCAGATCGACTGCGCAGGGAGGCTTGCCAGCTCTTCGGGGCTGGCAGGCGCTCCGTCTATCAGCACCTGAGCGACCTGCTCACTGCCCAAGATGCTGTAGCCCGCGCTCCCCATAAGGAGTCCAGGCACATAGCGTAGCGCACGGTCAGCGGAGGCACCCTTCGGCACACCCTTCGCCTCGAGCTCAAAGATCTGCTTGTGGATATTGCCCGTATTGATCTTGCGATAGCCGATGACGTTGACACCCTCGAGCTCGTTGTCGGGGGGCGCGATACTATCTGTCGTGGGCTGCTGAGCCGCTCCACTCAGGCGAATACCAAAGAGGAGGGCTACAATAAGGAGGCGCGTAGCCTCTGGGATGTGCTTCTTCATAAGGCCCTTGATT
>ERZ772979.1342-NODE-1342-length-14342-cov-12.263946_pt1 | contig 14342 bp, 8 predicted proteins | sample MGYA00511130_ERZ772979 | MGnify/ENA primary metagenome ERZ772979 (study PRJEB29015, sample SAMEA2738103) | human oral metagenome | biome: human oral; feature: human-associated habitat; material: saliva | place: China | collected 2186 ... | reverse complement strand
AAGGTTCCTATGCGGCTCCTACTCCAACGCCTACGCCAGCTCCAACACCAGTAACTCCTGTTACTCCGGCTCCTAGCCCTGTTACTCCTGTTACGCCAACACCTTCTCCTGTTACTCCGGTAACTCCAGTGCCTAGCCCTGTGACACCTGTTACTCCGGTTACGCCTGTTACTCCAGCACCTACTCCTGTAACACCAAGTCCTGTAGTAACGCCTGGCGCTTACGATACACCACAAATGCGAGGCATTCGTTCTGCTGTAGTTGGTAATATCAACGCATGGCGTACAATGACGAGCGATATGAATCGTGCTAACCAATTACAACAAGGTTCCCCAACAGGTATTTGGGCTCGTATTGGTGGCGGTAGATATAACTATGCTAATGACGGTATCAATACAGCTACTGATTACACAAGCATCCAAGGCGGTTATGATACTAAAACTAGCCGTGACTGGACCGTAGGCGGTCAAGTTTCTTACCTACGCGGTTCTGAAGATTATGTATTCAATGGTTCTGGCAAGGTAAAATCCTATGCTGTTGGCGCTTATGGATTGAAAGACCTTGGTAAGGATCAATACGTACATGTAGAATCTCAAGTAGGTCGTATCTCTAATGAATTTACAGCGCGTAATGAAATCGGCCAAGCTAAATCTGGTGATGTAAAATCCAATGCGTATAGCATCGGCGTTCGCTACGGCAAAACTATAAAATCTGCTAATGGTTTCTATGTAGAACCACAAGCACAATTAAACTATACACACTTCGGTAGTCGTGACTTTACAGCAGGCAATGTATCCGTTAACCATGCTGGTATAAATAGCACATCTGGCAAACTAGGTCTCGAAGTAGGTAAACAATTCGGCAACGGTAACCTATATACACGCTTTGCTGCAGGTCATGCTTTCACAGGCAATGTAAAAACTACCTATGCTAGCGGTAATGCCGTAAAATTGACTGAACAAGACCTCAAAGGCACTTGGACTGAACTCGCATTCGGCGGCCGTTATGGTTTCAATACGAACAACAGTGTATATGCGGACGTTACTACCGGTCTATCTGGTGATTACCAAGCTGACTGGGGTGTAAACGCTGGATTTACTCATAAATTCTAATTTATATTACATACCGTTATATACGGCCATATAGTTGTACAACCATAGATATCTCCCCTGTATATCCCTTACAAATCTATGAGAGATGCATCCTAATATATTTCCCCTTTTTATGCAATACTACTCCCATAGGATGCTACTTCCCCCCCTTATTGTAAACTATATGGCCTTATATACATACATTTAGATTCCGTCTAAATGTTTACTAACTTTCTTACTACAATGCAAAACGCCCTCTTCATGAGCAACCTTAGATAGTTGCTGTGAAGGGGGCGTTTTGTTTTGCTAATAGTCATTTTATTAAGAAATATTAGATTACTATGTAAAATGTATACCTATAGCTATATTTTACATTATAATGTATGTAATTATAAAATTTGACAATAAAGGAGGTGATGCTATGTGTACGTATATCCTAATGCATAAAAATATTCCTGTATTAACAGCAATATTAGATGATACTTTAACAGTAACCAAGGTTACTGAAATCATAAATCCAAACCACAAACCATTGAATATGATGGTCATGGACAACCAGGAAATCGCACTTAATGATTTTTTAAGGTATCATGCTATACCAAGCTCTAGACCTAATTTAGAAGATCTACTAGAGGCCTATCACGCATCAGATGCATTAGAATTTTCTTTAAAATCATATCAACTTAATCTATCTGACCACTATTGGATGAAACCAATACACTCTAATTTAGATTGGGATACTATCAATTTTTATGACCATCCTATAATTGACACGCCTTTATTCTTATCTGATTCTGATGATATCGATATCGATTTAATTACACCGAATTCATCTGTAAACGGTTCTCTTCGTCAGATGTGGGTGCAACAAAAAAAAGGTATTCGCCTATTAAAAGCTGGAAACTTCCTCAATCAACAACCATTTAATGAAGTATTTGTGTCAAAATTATGCAAAGAACTAAACTTTCACCATATACCATATGAATTAGAAGCAATCGCATCTGGTGAAATCGTGTCATCTTGCCCACTATTTACGAGCGGAGACATTGAATACATCCCTGCATGGCACATAGCAGCGCCACTTAAACGACGCGATAATAAATACCAAGCGTTCTTAGATCAGTGTACACATTTTTCAATTCCAAATGTGAAAGCCCATTTAGATGCGACACTTGCTTTGGACTATCTAACATTAAATGACGACCGTCACTACGGTAACTTTGGATTCTTACGGAATTCTACAACACTTGAATTCCTTGGCATGGCCCCTATCTTCGATAATGGCAATACCCTATGGTACAACGAAATGACGATTAATCCACATAGACCACTCCATACGTATCCATCATTACCGTTTAAATCGAAACATGATAAGCAAATAAAGTATGTAACAACGCCACTAACAATTCCGCAGTCATTGTCTAAAACAGCAATGGAATTGATGGATTCCATATATGCAAAAAATTCAAATATTACGGAAGATCGTCTTACTATAATGAAAACATTATTTGCTGAACGGTTAGACATGCTAAATACATATCTAACGAAATTAAAGTAATAAAATATTTAACAGAATAAAAGTAGCATTACTAACGTATAGACACAGATGGCATATGCCAATGGTCTATATTACTTATAGTAATGCTACTTTTTTCTCATCAGCTCTATGCATTCTTATATCATCATTTTTGTACATTCTTAGAGTATCATTTACATATTAGGTTTTATGTTACGTTTTAGAGATTTACAGAATTACACTACTCTCAAACCGCTTTCGTGCAAAATTCCATTCATACTGTGTTTTAGAGATTTACAGAATTACACTACTCTCAAACAAACTCTTTCAAGTCCATTTTAAAGGCTTTGTTTTAGAGATTTACAGAATTACACTACTCTCAAACGTGCAAAATACATACAGATGCATCGGTTGAGTTTTAGAGATTTACAGAATTACACTACTCTCAAACATAAATCACCTCTAAGGCGCTCACTCATTAGTTTTAGAGATTTACAGAATTACACTACTCTCAAACGCACGCCTTTACATTAGCCATGAAAGCTATGTTTTAGAGATTTACAGAATTACACTACTCTCAAACATATAGGTTTAGTTTAGTACGAATGCTTTCGTTTTAGAGATTTACAGAATTACACTACTCTCAAACATAATTTAATACAGATATACCGCTATGAGGGTTTTAGAGATTTACAGAATTACACTACTCTCAAACTTATGCGGTAGACCTGGGGCTCGCTGTAGTGTTTTAGAGATTTACAGAATTACACTACTCTCAAACTAACCCTCTTTAGTGATAATCTTTACATTAGTTTTAGAGATTTACAGAATTACACTACTCTCAAACTGATACTATCTGCTGATTCACTATATTTTGGTTTTAGAGATTTACAGAATTACACTACTCTCAAACAACGAATGGAGAGCGAATGAGGAAAAGATTGTTTTAGAAATTTACAGAATTACACTACTCTCAAACGCTACTGGGAAGTCCAATTTACCTTTAACGGTTTTAGAGATTTACAAAATTACACTACTCTCAAACCGAAGTGATAGCAATTCGCCACAACGCATTGTTTTAGAGATTTACAGAATTACACTACTCTCAAACATGACCCGACCAGGAAGCAATCCTACCTCCGTTTTAGAGATTTACAGAATTACACTACTCTCAAACAGACCTAACACCCATCTGCTCATTCAAATGGTTTTAGAGATTTACAGAATTACACTACTCTCAAACACCCATAATGCTCCACTTTTAGAAGGTCCAGTTTTAGAGATTTACAGAATTACACTACTCTCAAACGGGTTTTAAGCCGCATACAAGGGTTTGTGTGTTTTAGAGATTTACAGAATTACACTACTCTCAAACGCCCCCTAGTCGGTTATTCTCCGCCGTTTGGTTTTAGAGATTTACAGAATTACACTACTCTCAAACGTGTTAGACATGATAATCTCACTTTCTGTAGTTTTAGAGATTTACAGAATTACACTACTCTCAAACGCTTATCTTCGCCATCTGCAGTTTCTTCGGGTTTTAGAGATTTACAGAATTACACTACTCTCAAACATTAATGCTTGCTATTGCATTGCGTGTGGCGTTTTAGAGATTTACAGAATTACACTACTCTCAAACTTGTTATTGATTACTTTTAAAATGTTCATTGTTTTAGAGATTTACAGAATTACACTACTCTCAAACAAAGTATCAACCCATAACCAATGAATGTATGTTTTAGAGATTTACAGAATTACACTACTCTCAAACTGCAAACATAATCTACATAGATGCTTATCAGTTTTAGAGATTTACAGAATTACACTACTCTCAAACTTAATAATTGTTTCTAACTGTTTAACGGTAGTTTTAGAGATTTACAGAATTACACTACTCTCAAACACTACTTTCTGCAGTTCAGCGACTACAGCCGTTTTAGAGATTTACAGAATTACACTACTCTCAAACATCGAATAAGAATTTATATGAAACAGATTTGTTTTAGAGATTTACAGAATTACACTACTCTCAAACCGGATTTTGTCATCTTTGTAGTTACCCAATGTTTTAGAGATTTACAGAATTACACTACTCTCAAACTAGATTTAGCACGGCCACGAATAACGGCGCGTTTTAGAGATTTACAGAATTACACTACTCTCAAACTGTGGTTTCATTATAGATGCCCTCAATGTTGTTTTAGAGATTTACAGAATTACACTACTCTCAAACGACATCTCGCCAATAGATACACGATAATTTGTTTTAGAGATTTACAGAATTACACTACTCTCAAACAAGTATTTAGTCATGTGTCCTCCTCCTAGGGTTTTAGAGATTTACAGAATTACACTACTCTCAAACATGCGTGAAAGGAGGTGAAAGGATGGCAGAGTTTTAGAGATTTACAGAATTACACTACTCTCAAACCCCAAATTAAATTTGAGGCTCAAGAGCAACTCGGGCTACCACCAAGTGTAATTCTATATTCTCTTTAAATAATACAAAAATCATTATCTAAAATATACCTATTAATAAGACTTTTATCAAGGGCTTCTCTATTAAAAGATCCTGTTGTGAAACAAACTAATCGTAATTGTCGGCTTAGCATATTTTGGTAAAATGCATTAATTTCATCATCATTTAATACTAAATCTAAATTTACTATAATAAATATCATAGGAGATAATAATGTGTCTACCACCTCTATATAAGACATAAGATCCATGACATCTCCTTTACGATTAAACTCGAAATTAAAGCTACCTAATTTAATAATCTCAGCAGCACCCATTTCCATTTTATGTTGAATTGATAAAGGATATCCAAATTCTAAGGAATAATAAAATGCATGAAGTCGATTAACAATATCAGCTACCTCTTCAGTCATTAATAAAGCTTCTTTTGTCAGTTGATTTTGTAATTTAGTTAATAAGGATTTACTATTTACATCTACATATAAAGGATTAAGTATGATATGACTATATTTATCTAAATTAAATGCTTTATCATTATCATTTAAAATCCAAGGTCCCACACCACTATCACATTGTTTATCAAGTTCAGTCACCATTCTACGAAATACTTTACGATTTTCAAATGATACAACGGTTACCTTATCACGAAGCACTTCAAACTCCAATATAGAATCTTGATACATTAATTTCATATTATTAGTATCCTCTCTGTTGAGTCTATAACTTCACTTTGCTTATCCCCAACTACAATCTCCATTCTAGAAAACTGTTTTTCCGTAATGGTTAACATAAATAAGCTTCCACTAGGAGGCTTATTTTTACGTACATGTTCCATAATGAGATTAGCACTAGTCGTATTAAGTACTAACTTTGAATATACAGACTCTTGTAACATGAGAAATCCCGATACAATTAGATACTTTCTAAAATTTCTATATTCTTTTCTATCCTCCGATGTTAAAGTCGGTAGGTCAAACATCACTAGTATTCTCATAAATCTATAGCTCATATTCTATAAACCTAATCTCGTTAGCTGCTTGAACACGTAAGGCATCAAATACACTTTTACAATAAATACGTACTGCGGCACTAAATGTTTGAATAGTATCATTAATTTTTACATCTTTAGATAATAATTCTATAAGTGAAAGTTTTATGTCGCGATTAAATTCTGTGGGCATTAAATTAATAACAATCTCATCAATAAAGCCTCGTAATGGTTCCATTAAATCCGATCCTAAATTATACGGATTAAATTGATTGCAGTGATTAAGCCCTAATTGTGTAATATAACCTAATGATAAAATCTCTCTATTAACTGTAGAAAGCAATATCGCATATCCATAGTTAAGGGCTGCATTAACAGGATTATCTTGTTCCCTAGAAAATGATTTTCCAAATAAAGCATTAAAATATACCTTGGCCGCATGCCCTTCACGTTGAGTCTCATCATTTAAAGTCAACTCATCTAGATATTGATATAGTAAGTCCGCCTCCTTTAACTCCTTGTATTTTAATAACTCCGCTTGATTCATAATCTTCCGACGCACAATTTCAGTCCATATATAAGCCTGTACATCTTTAGACCAATCAGCTTGTTCTCGACAACGTTTACTACTATTATGACTACCATGCAATGGAAGAACCTCACTAGCGGGATTACGCTTCTCATCACAAAATACAATGGCCACTTTCTTTTTAATTAACTCATTGAGAAGTACAGCAGTGAGGCTCACTGCTGTAGACTCAATAACTAACATATAGATTTCATCAATATAGATTTTAGTCGTTTCAAAGTCTTTCCGAATAATCATGTAATTCATTTTAAAATCTAACTTAGAACGACTACTTATCACTACTGTACGCCAACTCATAGTATCACCTATTACAGTCTTACTCGTATTTAAACAATAGTTACCTCATTAGAATATAATCCAGTAATGGATTCATTGATAATTTTAAACTCATCTAAATTGTGGATTTTTACTCCAATTGTTGATCTCGAACCTGTAATACCTAATGGTTTCACATCAAATGTAGTCTTACTATTGGTAAGTAAATTCAATATCTCAAGTAAATAAATACTTTGCTCCTCTAATGACATCTTAATAAATTTACTACGACCTATTGAAGAAAGCTCATCAACTTTATTTCCCTTCATTTTCATATATAATGGTGTACGTAATTTACTCATAAAATAATCAAATACATCTATTCCAACCTTATTAGAAAGGAAAACAACAGTTGATGTATTTATATTGTATATACTCGTAGTTATGCTAGACGCTTTAAGAGCTTTATTTTCTTTACGTAATAAGTCATACTTATCAAGTAATTTAATATACGTAGCAATATTATGAGGCACTACTAACTCGATTGCATTATCAATATAAATATTATTGTTTGTTTTTCCTCCTAAATAATAGTAGAATCCATTAATTTTAACCAACTGATTAATGCATAATTTTCTATATTTAATAGAAATATCTTTTGCTTTTGGAATAACAGACTTAACATAGTCAATCAACTCAATATCCGTGGCATTTCGATTTATTAAATAGATTGGTAAAGGTACAATTTCTTTAATCTCCTCACCTTTTTTTCCAGTATATTGAACGATGATAGAATATGCATTTTTAATTTTAGTCATACCACCATACTTAGTTACATCAGCAAATACACTGGATTTTGTTTTCATACCAATATATGCACCATCTTTAGCCTTTGCTGCCACACTGGCTTTATATATAGTCGCATCAGCTAATGCACCCGATTGCTCTAACAAACGTCTAGTAACACGAACATCATTACTAGCCATCATTTTCTTGACTGTATCCATACTAGTATCTTTATTCCAAGCTTTTCCATCTTGTGCATTAGTACATATAACGTCATAATTAAACATCTTCGCTAGATTATATGTACGATTTGCCCCATTCTTTTTAAAGAATAAGCGGAAATTACGTGTAAATTTCTCATGATATACATTGCCAACTACGATATTTAAGTAAGCATCTTTAGCATGATGGTGATGATTCAATGAACGAACTTTAATAAAGTTATTATCATGACGGAAATCGGTTACATTCTCAGCTTTTACAAATACAACATCAATATCAGGGTATAAGCGACGTAATAATGTTGTAGTAGCTTTCACAGATTGATTAGTTTCTACTAATTGTCGAGCAATAAATCCACTCAAATCATCTGCTGTAAGTGGTGCAATACGAGTAAGTCGTTCGTATTTTCGTTCGCTAATAAGGCCTTGATGTTTTAAAAATGCCCAGAATGACCTTTGTTTCATTTGAATTGTATTATCTATTGGATATATATCTGACTTTTTAGCATTAGCAGTACGCTCACATAACACTAAATTATCAAAACTATCATCCTTAGTAAGACTTCGAGGATAAATATGATCAATATCATAATTATCTGTATTTAATTGATTTAAATCTATAATATTTCCTGTGTAAGCACAACGCCCCATTTGTGTATAGTATAAATACAATTTTTTACTTCTTAGTGCCGCATCATCGTAATTAGCCAAACCTGATTTTAATGCACCAAATTCTTTATCCTGTAAACCACTTTGTAGAACATCATCTTTTTTTATAGCAGAATATAAATCAGACAATCGTTTTTGACGTGAATCTTTTTTCTTCTTTTCCGATTTATTTGTCCGTGCCACTTCCACAAAAATACGGGATGGCAATGCTTTTTTAATATGAGCTACTTCATCAACAATACGCAATGCTTGCCATACCGCACGTTTAACGGCTGGTGAAAGTGCCAACTCATCGATGATATCGTGAGGATTAACCACTTGCCCTTGTGTCAATTTAGCATTTTCTTCCTCAATACATTCCATAAAAGAAAACTTATCACCTAATATTTCCATCAAATTATAGCTATCATTACGCATCAATTCAATTATAGTTTTGGGTGCACCATTACCAGCTTTATCACAACCATCGATTCCCTTTAGCAACTTTTTAGAAAGTCGTCCCCAATCCCGATATCGTAATTTTGACAATTTTTTGATAGTCTCGTCATTAAGCTGAGATCCAAATTTATTACGTAATGTTTGGCGTAACATTTTTTTACTTTCACCAAAGATAGTAATATCCGTAATAATATCTTCAGCCATGGATACATCAAAATTACTACCTAAGATTCTAATCATATCACGATAAGAAGTTAAGTCATTTTTTATCTCTCCATCAAGACCTGTAATCTCAGGTTTATGCTTTTTAGTTATGTAGTTATTATCCTTTAAAAACAACTCTATGCGATTCTTGGTCATTTTCTTATGATCTTGCTTAAATATAGAATCAATAAGATGTTGTTTTACACCTTGTGCTAATGCTTTACCATCAATACACACATTATTTAACTCATTGAGCAGCATAAACTCACTATATAAAAGAGATGACTTAGGTAACACATCTTCACCAAAAAGATATGTACATTTATTTGTAAGGTTTTTAATAAATGCCGCTGCAGATTTTTCTCGATCAATCTTCTCTTCAAAATTCCAAGGTGTAACTCGACCCGCTTGCTTACGCACAGCCCAAGAAAATCCGCCATTATCGATATTATGATGTGTATTTAATGGTCCTACATAGTATGGAATACGGAATTCTAATATTTTAATCAATTTTTCTGTTACAGAAAAACCATCAGATACTGTATGCAAGAATGGAAATTTAGGTCCACATTTATCTAATATGACTTTGAGTTCTTCTAAATGTAGTTGATAAGGTATAACTCCGTTATCTTTAATACGTTGTAAAGGTAATAATGTTTGTAATTCAATTTCATTAAGTATATATTCTTTATCTTTAGAATCAGCTAACCCCTCTACTATTTTCTTAGTATATTTGTAAAAATCTTCACGACTACAACTAGTTTCTTCTGTACGACCTTGTTTAATATAGTGTACATAATTATGTAACCCTTTTTTATCAGACTTAAACATCTCATTGTAAACATTTCGATCTAATTTTAATAAAGACTTCAATATCACTAAATCTTCTTTGTGTTTATCGAAAGCTTTTACCTTAGACTGAGAAATAGTAAGTCCTGGCTCTTTAATAGACATAAGAATAATCGCATCATATACAGATTTACAATCATCAATGATATGAATTTCATCGCCCCATACTTTAGCTAATTCATCTCGCTTTTCATCATATGTATCTCCAACAATCTGTAGTTTTTTTAGGTCATCATCTATATCTTCTACGGAGCCAAATAAGTCTATTAAATTAGCAGATAAACCTAACACTAAATTGGCAAAAGCTTTAAGAGTCTTTTTATCTTCTTTAACTTGTTCTTTTTGAGGTTTATCAGGAGTATTCACTTCATCAAAAACGGTATATGTGTCTACAAGCCGTTCTATTGCTTTAGCTTTATCTGATTTTGTTTTTCCTGACTCCATTAATATATTGCTAATAGAACTAATAGCAGAATTAGTATCAAAGCAATTAAATGTAATATTTACTAACGCTTGTTTGAGAACATCTTCAAATGTAAATGCGTTTGAATTAAATGTAGCACCTTCATATAGGAAATTACCACGATATTTTAATATATGATGTACAGCTAAAAATAGCTTACGTATATCGTCAGTACCATTTTCCATCAAATCTTTACGCAAATGATAAATAGTAGGATATTCTGTAAAGTAATCTTGATCCGTATAGTCGTCATCAATAAATAATATATGTTTAGAACTATGTCCTGTAGTTTTATCCTCGTAGTGGTATTTACTTTCATGAAGACGAATAAAAAATGTAGAATCTACCTGTGCCATAGCATCAGCAAATAATTCTTCTAGTAGTTTTAAACGCAACTTGCGACGTTCTAATCGCCGCCGCATCGAACGGAATCCACGACGTATTACAGCAGATTCACCTTCTTCAAACAAACGACTGCCCCACATTTTATGAGAATGAAATTTCAGTAACTCATATGATTTATTTGTCACTGCCCACCCTACTGAATTAGTACCAATATCCAGTCCTACAAAATAATCCTGTTTAGGATAATCCTTTAAATGACTAGTAATAAGTTGATTCGATGTTTGCGTTTCCATAAGTCTGCTCCTTTGGAAATTAATAATTGACATTCATCAAAAGGTTAACTATACTATAAGTAATCCAATTAGTTTTGGAGGTTTACAGAATTACACTACGAGTTCAAATACAAATTTATTTACAATGCCTTCGGGCCACCCGACGTAGGGTATCATCTCAATTCTTCTGAATTGGGATTTTTTTATTTTAAGGACTCCATTATGAAATCTGTAAATCACGAAACACTTGTATAATTAATTTCATTTTATCATATACAGATATAAAAATTCATGTTTTTCTCATATTTTATTATAAACAACAAGACGCCCCATTAGCTATTACGATAACAGGGCGTCTTATTGTTTATAAACTTATAATATTAATAGAGTATCCATATCCCCACACAGCTCGTAATAAGTGCTACAAGCACAGGCACAGAGGTTCGTTTAAGTAAATCTACAGATTTAATATGTGCTACCCCAGCTACACCAACCATAACAGGGCTGATAGGGCTCAAGAACAAGCCTAGACTAGCCCCATTTTGCATGCCTAACATGGTCGTAATCGGATCTAGTCCGAGATTGGATACAATATCAGGTACTAGCGGTACCAATGTAAATAAAGGTGCTACATTACTGCCAGTTACCATGCTAAGGCCTAGCATGCCTCCACCCATAACAGAGGTAAGTCCCTCTGAATTTAGAGATAAAGTTTGAAGTGCACTAACTAACGAATCAATAAGTCCTAAACTCACTAAGCCTTGTGCAAAGACTTGTCCACCTATAATGAGGGTTACCGCATAGGAAAACTGATTCCCCATACCTTCAAAAAATACAGTTGTACTTTTAAGGACGGTCCTTAAATTACGATGACGAATGAGTTCTGCCAATAAAGCAATGCCAAAGGCAAGCATCATGGCAAGGGTTACATTCATCTTTACGCCAGGCAAGCCATATTGACTAAAGCCCAAGATGAAACATAGAGGCAACAAAGGGAATATCATGTATGGCTTAGGTCCAATTGATGCCTCAGGGATGCTTTCACAGTCACCTACATCCATAGGACCATCTAATCGATCGCGATATCGTTGCCATAAAAAGTGTGCTACCGCCGTCACAACAGCCACCAAGAAATAGAGGCGTAACTGGTAACCTACGAAATAGTTTGGGACCGGTATATTAAGTGTCTTGGCTATGAGCAATGTCGAAACGGCACCAGGCCCAACATCCATCAAATGTCCTGTAGCAATAACCGCAGCAGCGCCGACAGGACTTACACCTAGCCGCAGCAACACGGGATAGATGGTGACCATCATAAGTAAGGCAAGGCTCAACGGATTTGGTACACATATGGATAGCCCCATATTAAGTAAAAACATAAGGGCTAGCACTATGTATGGCCTGTTAAGACGATACAAGGGTTTTATAAATGTATGAGCCAGCCTCGTTCCAGCCCCAATGTGTTCCATATATTTTGCATAACCAGCACAGGTCATAATCATGAGTCCTAAACTCACTACATTCTCTGATGTCGTGATTCGCACAATATCCATCGCATCAAACACCAAAACGCCTGTAGACTGAGATTCATCTAATATGGCATTAATCCAGCTACCTTCATAAGCGATATACATCATGAGGATGCCCATGCCTATCAAAATTGGCTGCGGTTGATAGCGCTTCATCAGTAATATACCGGTAATAACAATAATGATGAGACATATAAGTATATTCATAAATTCCTCTCATATAACAATTCTTGTATTATATATTTATAGTATACACAAAGTACAAATAAAAATACATGATAAAAGCACCATCATCAGCTACGATGATGGTGCTCTATAGTTTTTATACAGTAATACTATTACTTATTCTCTTTCAACCACGCAATAGCATATTCCGCATACACCGCCGATGCAGCAGATAGTACGCTATCATCCATGGTGAATCGATTGTTATGGTGATCAAAGGTAGCGCCTACCTCTGGGTTTTGGATACCAATAAAGGCAAAGCACCCTGGTTTTTCTTGTAAGTACCATGCAAAGTCTTCGCCTGGCATCACCTTGCGCATCTTAGAAAGTTTTTCTTTGCCTAGTGTATCGATAACAACACGTTCAGCCAGTTCACTGGCTACTGCGTCATTAATGGTTGGAGGCACTTTCTTTTCATAAATCAATTCAGCCGTAGCACCATAAGCTAATGCTGTATGTTCTACAACGCGGCGTATAGATTCTACATAATGGTCCTCTTGTGCAGGATCAAAGAAACGGATTGTACCACCCATTTGTGCTTCGCCTGGGATGACGTTCCATTCTGAACCAGAGTGAATATTACCGATGGTAAGTACAAGAGAGTCTAAGGCACTCACATTACGAGACACTACAGTTTGCAAGTTCATAACGATGGCACTGGCTACGACAACCGCATCAATAGCTTGATGTGGTTGTGCCCCATGACCTTGTTTGCCTTTTACGCGGATTGTAATTTTACTGCTAGCCGCCATGCGTGGCCCTTCTTCAACGGAAATGAGACCAGCCGGTAAATCAATCCATACGTGACCGCCAAAGATGGCATCAATTTTTTCAAACCAATTATCAAACTTCATGAAATCAGGAGCGCCTGCACCGGTTTCTTCGGCTGGTTGGAAGGCAAGGTATACGTCACCTTCGATACGGTCTTTCATAGTAGTAAGCATCTTAGCCGCACCGAGTAATATCGCCATATGGCCGTCATGACCACAGGCATGCATCTTGCCATCTACATCGGATTTAAAATCGAATGTATTATGCTCTTGTACAGGCAAGGCATCGATATCTGCACGAAGGGCAATCGCTTTACCAGGCTTAGCACCATGGATAATGCCGATGAGACCAGTTCCACGTTCTGTATCTACATGAACCTCTACGCCCATGGACTCTAATTCTTTGGCTAGTGTTTTTGTGGTTTCAAACTCTTCATTACTGAGTTCTGGATGTTTATGAAAATACCTACGCCAATCTTGTACATAGGTTTTATATTGTTCAATTAAATCGCGACCATGCATGATATCGCCTCCTTAGCTTTTAGCACAGATTAACAAAATATACTGGAAATCCCCATATTTATGGGAATAACAGGGTAAATGTAAAAGAAAACGACAGGCAATGCCATGTCGTTTTCTTTATGCTTCTCTTAT
>ERZ772979.1340-NODE-1340-length-14364-cov-17.437207_pt1 | contig 14364 bp, 7 predicted proteins | sample MGYA00511130_ERZ772979 | MGnify/ENA primary metagenome ERZ772979 (study PRJEB29015, sample SAMEA2738103) | human oral metagenome | biome: human oral; feature: human-associated habitat; material: saliva | place: China | collected 2186 ... | reverse complement strand
TGATGGGCGAGGTCGTGGACACCGAGGACGAGGACTGGGACTTCTGATCCTGCCATTTCGCGGCCGGGCGCGCGCTGTGCGCCCGGCCGCGTTGTATACCCGGCCTCGTTGTCTATGCCCGGGCGCGCGTTGTGTGCCCGGCCCCTTCCTAAGTCCCCACAAAAAAGTCGCAGGTAATTTAACACGGTCAGTTTTTGACACTGCCTACAAACGTTGCAATTCCAACGATGCGATTTCAATGTTTGAAATAGTCGCGAGGGAATTGCATGCGACATTGGTGAGGAACCATGGGGCTGCAACCGAGGAAATCCGGCGGTCTAGCCGCGCGTCGTAACGTCTCGCGGCCTGCGGCTACCCAGGGCGTGCGTGACGAGGCCTGACCGCCTCCCTCACCTCAAGACACATGTGGGTGCGCCCGCCGTCTGGCGGGCGCACCCACATCATTATGTCTCGCGGCGTGCGTTACGCGGCCTGCTCCTGCCGGCCTCGCCACGCGCACGCGCCGGCGAGGCCGAGCAGGGCGGCTCCGCCCGCGAGCTGCGGGTAGATGCCGATGGACCCGGCCTTGGGGAGTACGCCGACCTGAGTGTCGACGACGCGAATACCGGGCATGCGATCCCCGGGCAGGCTGCCCGAAGCGGGCAGGACGCGCACGGAGCTAAAGCCCTCGTCGGCGCCGAAGTCCGTCTTTATGACGGTCGTGGCCTCGGCGTCGGTACCGGCCTCGATATGGAAGGCGACGGGACGGGGCAGCAGCGCGTGCCCGGAGGGCGCGCGTGTCTCCACGAGCCAGTAGCTCTTACCGGTTTCGAGGGGCGCGGTCACGAATCGCGACCCACCATCAAGAACAGAAACCGGGGTGCCAGCCAAGGCCTCGTTGTCGTAGATCGCGAAGGCCGCGCCGTCGAGCGGATACGTGCCGTCATCGTTGGGGGTACCGACCGGCTGCGTGCCGGCCTTCTCGATGCGGATCGGGCGGGGGCGCGCGGGGGCACAGGCCTCGTTGTTGGCCTCGCCGTCGTGATCGTAGGCGCCCGTCACCGCGTTGTAGAGGCCGTGGCCCGGGGTCAGGCGATCGTTCGACGAGGCGCACTCAAGCAGGGCCTCGGAGTACCCGGCGGCCGCACTGTCGCGCGTGACCTTCATGCGGATGTACCACGTGGAGGACGCGCCCGGCTCGACGGTCGCACCCTCGGTGAGGACGTAGGAGGCGGCGGCCCCCTGCTCGGTCGCAGTATCAAGCCCGTCGAGGCTGGTCGCGACGGCCGCGGAGCGCACGGTCAGTCCCGGTGCGAAGTTCGGCGTGTCCGTGAGGCGCCCAGTCGTGCCCGCGAGGGTACCGTCGTTCGTGGCCGTGATGCGGTAGGTGACGGTGATGTCGTCCGTCGTCGCCCCCTCGACCGATTCGAGGTCCTTCTGGATGCGCAGCTTGGGCACCTGCTCGCGGTTGGTGAAGGTGCAGGTGATCGGCAGGGCCGCCGGGGACGAGGCCGGGTTGACCTGGGAGAAGTCCACACCACCCGTGTCAGCGTCGCGGGTGACATTCACGCGCTCGCCCACGCCGTTCAGGCAGGTCACATCGACGAGGCTCCACTGCGCGGAGTTCGGGTCGTCACTGGTCTTCCAGGGGCCAAAACGCCCCGGCGCACCAAAAGCCAACGGGAACCTGCCGGCGATTCGCGGCCCCGTCTCGGCGATGATGAACTGGGAGAAGCCGGGCATGAAGGCCCTGTAGCCGGAGGACACCGCCCCGGCCTCGCCGTATGCGGTCGGGGTCAGGTTCGCGTCCTCGAAGGAGTTCCACCCGACGAAGCCGTCGGCCGTCACGCTCGTGGTGAGCGGGGTTCCCGTGGGTGCGGCCCAGTCACCCACGCCCATCGTCGTGAAGGTGAACGGGGGAATCGCGTCGCCGACCTGCTCGGAATCCTCGGTGAGAGCTTTCGCGACGCGCACGTAGCGCTCCTGGCTGAAGGAGCCGTAGAGGCAGCCGAAGGACGCCTGGCTTTCCTTCGTCGTGAAGGTGGAGACAGGGGTCGAGCCGGCGGGCGGGGTGGCGGGGCAGTTGCCGTCCGCGTTGGGCACGAATCCGTAGAGGACGAGGCGGTAGGGGATCCCGTTGACACTGATCGTCTGGTCCGAGGTGGTCTTCGTGATCGTCAGGACGTCATCCGAGTCGGGGGTCTGGTCGGGCTTGCCTGCCGAGCCCGGGTAGTACTGGGGCTGATCCGTGTAGATGTCGTATCTGCCTTTTCCTTCACCGACTTTCTTGAAGCAGTGCCAGTTGCGATCGGATCGGGCAAGCGCGTAGTAGGGGGCGCTCGATGGGCAGGTGCGCGGCGCGGAGGCGCGGGAGACCCATTCGTAGGGGCCTCCCTTGCGTCGCACGGCCGTCGTGTCCGTGTCGTTGTCAGTTTCCTGCTGATCGAAGGGGAAGGATTCTTCGAGATCACCGATACGAATGTCGAAGGACGCGTGCACCCAGTGGATCTGGGAGTAGATCGGGTAGTTGTTGTGACGCACGGCCCCGATCAGGAAGGTGCTGTTGAGCGGGACGGTTCCGGGGTTGTTCGGCTTGTAGCCGAGCGCGCTCGTCGTTGAGGTCGAGATCGCGTCGGGCGTGTATTCGCCGTAGTAGGGGTACTGGTAGTAGGCAGCCAGGTGGTAGTCCCAGGCGACGCCTCGGGTGACGTAGGACCAGTAGTCGCCACTCTTTGCCGTATCCGCGTCGAGCCAGTCTTGGGAGTATCCCGCGCGATACGCGACGGAGCGCTGGTTGGGGTCGGCGGAATTGTAGACCGTCATGCCGGGCACGATGCCGAAGTAGGAGTTGTCGGCGACGACGGTCGTGCGATCCGTCCCCGAGTCGTTGAGGACGGCCTTGCCGATTCGACCTTCGGATCGGTTGAAAGTGATGCTGTCGGCGCCGGGGGTCTCGAGGGGAGCCTCGGCCCGTGCGGCTCCGGGCACCATCACGAGGCCGGAGAGGGCGAGTCCGGCGAGCGCGGCAGCGATGATTCCACGCATGGCAATGCGACGCGGGCGCGACTGTCGCACCGTGCGGTCGGCCAGGTGGCCACCCGCCGGTGGATGGTCGTCTCGGTCGGCAGCGCCTTGACTCTGGACGCCACCCTGCATGTCAGTGAGTGTCATACTGCCCCCACGTTGATATGGTTACTGACTCACCATAACAATGGGACTTAGTTCCTGCACGACCCCCTAGGTCAGTATTTATCCATACCCACACTCACGGACAGAAATTCGCACACTGACCCACGCTGCGAGTCAATCACACCCACCTCATACGACAACTGTGTAATCAAGCTGACCGCACACACTTAACAGGACCTACGGCCCATCACCCATCGATACGGCGACAGGCATATGAGCGCACTCACCGCGCGGTAAAGAGAAAACACTTGTGCTCTATACAACATGCGGGGGCGACCAAGCGTCCCACAGAGTCCCCATCGACAGGCAACACGCCACCGCTCAGACCGCCGACCCAACCAAGCAAGTGTCCACACTCTGTTTGCTCGCACACACTTATCGTCACATATGTAACATTTGCACCAGAAGTCACAGTCGCACCATTGCCGAGTATTCCCCGGCATAGCGCGCAAACAGAAGAAAGAACGAGCCTGTGCACATCGGAAACATCCCGACAGATGAGGCCACAGCACTTCCTACGCCCGTTAGACTGTGACTGGGAGCGGCCTCGCTTCCACAACGAACGTACGTCGCGCACAGCGCGGGGGAATGAGGAGAGCACGACTATGAGCATCTTCGACCGCTTCGAGAGCGCCGTCGAGAGAGGCGTCAACGGCGCCTTCTCGCGCGTGTTCCGGTCGGGGATCAAGCCCGTGGACATCACCACGGCGATCCGCCGCGCCATGGACGAATCCGTCCAAGAAGTCTCCGCCTCGCGCATCATTGCCGCGAACCACTTCTCGGTCTACGCCTCGCGCACCGACCTCACCTCCCTCGAGGCATCCCTCGACGTCCTCGCCGACGAGTTCGCCCAGCAGGCCACCGAGCACGCCTCCTCAAACGGCTACTCCCTCCTCGGACCCGTGACGATCGAATTCATCGCCGACGCCTCCGAACCCAGCGGCACCCTCAAGGTCGACGCCGAAAACCGCAGGGGACCCGCGGCCCCCGCCACCGCCTCGTCCGCATCCCCCGAACACCCCATCATCGACGTCGACGGCGAAAAATGGCTCCTCACCGAGCCCGTGACCGTCATCGGACGCGGCTCCGAGGCCGACATCGTCGTCAACGACTCGGGTGTCTCGCGCCGTCACCTCGAACTGCGCATCACCCCCACCGGCGTGATCGCCACCGACCTCGGTTCCACCAACGGCACCTTCGTCGAGGGGCACCGTATCGACGCAGCGACCCTGCTCGACGGCAACCAAATCGTCATCGGACGTACCAAGATCCTCTTCTGGACCCACCCAGACCAGAGCGGAGTTTAATGAAGTGACCACAGACCTCGCATTTACCGTTTTTCGCATCGGGTTCCTGGTGCTGCTCTGGCTCCTCGTGCTCGCGGCCGTCAACACGCTGCGACGCGACATCTTCGGCACCGTCGTCACCCCGCGCGGCAAGGGACGCGACAAGGCGACGTCACGCCGCAAAGCCTCCCGCGACAAGCGCAAGGACAAGAAGCGCACGTCCTCCAACCCGCTGGCCCCCAAGGATCTTCTGGTGACCGGCGGCCCGCTCGTGGGCACCATGCTGCCCCTCGGCGAGGCCCCCATCGTCATCGGGCGTTCCCCCGCCTGCACCCTCGTGCTCGAAGACGAGTACGCGTCCAGCCGCCACGCGGCACTCACCCCCCAGTCTGACGGCTGGTGGATCGAAGACCTCTCCAGCCGTAACGGCACCTTCATCGACGACGAGCGCCTGAACGCCCCGCGCCAGCTCAAGATCGGTGACGTCATCCGCATCGGCCAGACGACTCTCGAATTGGTGGGTTGATATGTCAGGAAACGCGGTTCAATTCCACTACGCTGCCCGCTCCGACGTGGGCCTCGTCCGTTCCAACAACCAGGATTCGGGCTACGCCGGCGCGAACCTCCTGGTCCTCGCCGACGGCATGGGCGGCCCCGCAGGCGGCGACATCGCCTCCTCGGTGGCCCTCGCTCACCTCGTCCCCCTCGACACGGACTCGCATCCGGCAGACTCGATGCTCCCCCTCCTGCGCGAGGCACTCCTCGACGCGCACGAGGAGCTCACCGACCGCTCGAGCCGCGACCGCGACCTCGAAGGCCTGGGCACCACCTGCATCGCGCTCATGCGCTGCGGCAACCGCCTGGCGATGGTCCACATCGGCGACTCGCGCGCCTACGTGCTGCGCGGCGACACGCTCACGCAGGTCACGACCGACCACTCCTTCGTGCAATACCTGGTCGACACCGGCCAGATCACGCCCGAAGAGGCCGAACACCACCCCAACCGCAACGTCGTCCTGAAGATCCTCGGCGACGCGCAGGCCGACGTCGCCCCCGACGAAACCATCCGCGAGGCCGTCGTCGGCGACCGCTGGATGCTGTGCTCCGACGGCCTCTCCGGCCTCGTCTCCCCCGAGACGATCGGCCAGGTCATGGCCGACATCAAGGATCCGGGCGAGTGCGCCGAAGAGCTGATCCGCCTGGCGCTCCTGGGTGGCGGCCCCGACAACATCACGTGCGTCATCGCGGACATCGTCCCCGCCGGCACGTTCCCGCCCGCTCCCCCGCAGATCGTGGGCGCCGCGGCCATCGACCGCAACGCCAAGTCCCGCGGAGGCGAAGGCGCGGCAGCCCGCGCGGCTGCCCTGGGTTCCTCCTCCTCGGGCACCCCCACCGACGAGGACGAGGCCCCCATCGAGCTCAAGCCCCGCTCCTCCTGGTGGACCCCGGTGTTCATCTCGCTGGTGACGGTCCTCGTCGTCGCGGCCTCGTGGATGTCGTGGAAGTGGACGCAAACCCAGTACTACGCGATCGGCCAGGACGGCTACGTCGTCATCTACCAGGGCATCCCCCAGTCGATCGGCCCGTGGCAGCTCTCGCACGCGGTCGAGGTCTCGAGCGTGTCCCTCGCCGACCTGGCTCCCGTCGATCGCCAGCGCCTCGACACGCCGGTCCTGCGTTCCTCGCGCGCGGACATTGACTCCTACATCGAGGGCCTCAAGCGCTCCGCGGCCGAGAACGCGGCCTCGTCGTCCTCCTCGTCCTCGTCGTCGACGCCTCAGTCGGGGACGTCCCAATCCGGCGCGTCCCAGTCCGGGGCGCAGAGCGGGGGCGCCTCCTAATGGCTACCGTATCGATCGCGCCCGCCCGGCCTCGCCGATTCCTGGAGCTGACCCTCATGGGGTTGGCCCTGGCCGTCGGCATCGCCGGCTACGTGCTGACGTCGCTGAACTACACGGGGGAGATCCCCGCGAACCTGCTCACGCAGGTCGGCGTCCTGGTGGCCATCGCCATCATCGCCGAGGTCGGCGTGCACTTCCTGGCGCCCTACGCTGACCCCGTGATCCTGCCGGTCGCGGTGGCGCTGACGGGCCTGGGGCTGGCGATGATCTACCGCCTCGACCTGTCGTATGCCCGCAGGGACGAGGCCGTGGTTGGTTTCCGCCAGGCCCTCTTCGTGGGCATCGCGATCGTTATCGCGGCGGTCATTTTGATCACGCTGCGCGACCACCGCATGCTGCGCCGCTACACCTACACCTTCGGCGCACTCTCACTGTTCCTGCTGCTCCTGCCCATGATCCCGGGCCTGGGCCAGGAGACCTTCGGCGCGCGCGTGTGGATCCACCTGGGTCCCATCTCCGTTCAGCCCGGCGAGCTCGTGAAGATCACGCTGGCGATCTTCTTCGCCGGATATCTCGTGACGAACCGCGACAACCTGGCGATCGGCGGCCGCAAGTTCCTCGGCATGCGCCTGCCGCGCGCCCGCGACCTCGGCCCGATCATGGTCGTGTGGCTGATCGGCATCGCGATCCTCGTCCTGCAGCGCGACCTGGGTACCTCGCTGCTCTTCTTCGGCCTTTTCGTCGCGATGCTATACGTCGCCACGAACCGCGTGTCGTGGCTGGTCATCGGCTTTGCTCTGTTCGTGCCCGCGGTCCTCGTGGCGGTCAAGTCCTTCGCCCACGTGCAGACGCGCTTCAACATCTGGCTCAACGCCCTCGATCCCGACATCTACAACCAGGGGTCCTATCAGCTCGTCCAGGGCCTGTTCGGACAGGCTTCCGGCGGCCTCATGGGCACCGGCTGGGGCCGCGGCTACCCGCAGCTCGTGCCGCTGGCGAACTCCGACTTCATCCTCTCCTCCTTCGCGGAGGAACTGGGCTTGACCGGCATGGCCGCGATCCTCGTCCTGTACCTGATCCTCATTCAGCGCGGCCTGCGCGCGGCTCTCACGGTGCGTGACGGCTTCGGCAAGCTCCTGGCCACCGGCCTGAGCTTCTCGCTGGCCATCCAGCTGTTCGTGGTGCTCGGCGGCATCACGCGCATCATCCCGCTGACCGGCCTGACGGCCCCGTTCCTGGCGGCCGGCGGCTCCTCGATGGTGTCCTCGTGGATCACCGTCGCCCTGCTGATCCGCGTGTCCGACGCTGCTCGCCGCCCGGCCTCGACCCCCGCGCCGTGGAATTCCGGCATTCAGCCTGCCGTGGGAGTGGGTGAGTAAACCGTGAACAACCAGATCCGCAAGATCTTCATCATCGTCCTCATCATGTTCGCCCTGCTGGGCGTGGGCGTGACGAACACGCAGTTCATCTCCGCGTCTTCGCTCAACGCCGACGCGCGCAACCAGCGCACGATCCTGCACGCCGCGGAAACCGACCGCGGCCCGATCATCGTCGACAAGACGGCCATCGCCTCGTCCGAGCGCGAACAGGACTCCAAGCGTTACGTGCGCTCCTACGCCGAGGGTCCGCTGTACGCGCCGGTCACGGGCTATTTCTCGTCCGTGGGCAACGCATCGACGGGTATCGAGGCCGCCGAAGAGGACGTCCTGGACGGCCAGTCGCAGACGCTGCTCGGCCAGCGCCTGCGCAACCTCCTGACCGGCCAGAACCGCCAAGGCGGCGGCGTGGAGCTCACCCTGAACTCGCAGATGCAGAAGGCCGCCGCCGAGGCCCTCGGAAACCGCAAGGGCGCCGTCGTGGCTCTCGACGCGAAGACCGGCGCGGTCCTCGCGATGTACTCGGCGCCGACGTTCGATCCGAACCAGCTTGCCTCCTCTGACGCCAACGCTGTGTCGGACGCGTTCTCGGCGCTCTCCTCGGACCCGAATAATCCGCTGCTCAACCGCGCGATCTCGCAGCGCTACGCGCCCGGTTCCACCTTCAAGGTCCTCACGACGATCGCCCTCATCGAAAACGGCGTCGCCGAGCCGGACACGCGCATGCCGTCGCCGGTGTCCACGACCCTGCCCGGCACCGCGACCGAGGTGTCCAACATCGAGTCCTCGACCTGCGGTGACGGCAACCCGACGCTGACCGAGGCCTTCGCCCGCTCGTGCAACACGACCTTCGTGCTCGCCTCCGAGCAGCTGACGAGCCAGCAGCTCATCGACGTGACGAACCGATTCGGTTTCGGCCGCGAGTCGCAGATCCCGCTGACGGTGACCCCCTCGGTCTTCCCCTCCGACGCCGACGCCGCGCAGCTCGCGATGAGTTCGATCGGCCAGTACACGGTCCAGACGACGCCCCTGCAGATGGCCCAGATCGCCCAGACCGTCGCTAACCAGGGCCAGATGATGACCCCGTACCTCATCGACTCGATCGTGGACGCCGACAACCAGGTCGTGCGCACGAACAGCCCGACCGACGGCGGCCGCCCGATTTCCGCGGAGACCGCCTCGACGCTGCGCGCCATGATGGAAGCCGTCGTTTCCCAGCCCTACGGCACCGGCACGACGATGGCGCTGCCGAACGTGGCCGTCGCCGCCAAGACCGGCACCGCTGAGACCGGTGAAGGCAACCGCGCGAACGCGTGGGCCATCGGCTTTGCGCCCGCCGACAACCCGCAGATCGCTTTCGCGGTCCTCGTCGAGGGCGACGACACCAACCCCACCCCGCACGGTGGCGACGTGGCCGGCCCAATCGCTCGCGCTGTCCTGGAAGCGGGGCTCAAGTGAGCGCGCCACGCATGACATCCGGCGCCGGGCGAGTGCTCGGCGGGCGCTACACGCTGCTCACCCCGATCGCACAGGGCGGCATGGGCGAGGTGTGGAAAGCCCGAGACCGGGTCAGCGGACACATCGTCGCCGCGAAGGTCCTGCGCCCCGAGCTGGCGGGCGAGGAGCTCTCCCTGTCGCGCCTGCGCCTCGAGGCCCGCAACTCGATGTCGATTTCCCACCCGAATATCGCGAACACGCAGGATTCGGGCCAGGAGGACGGCATCGGCTGGATCATCATGGAGCTCGTCGACGGCTACCCGCTGACGGACTACCTGCGCGGCGGCTCGCGCATCGAGCCCGAGTACCTCATGCCGATCCTCGTGCAGGTCGCGATGGCCCTGGGCGCCGCCGCGCGCGCCGGCGTCGTGCACCGCGACATCAAGCCCGCGAACATCCTTGTTCGCCCTGACGGCATGGTGAAACTGACGGACTTCGGTATCTCGCGCGCCACCGGCCAGGTGAACCTGACGGCCGCGGGCATGGTCATGGGCACCGCCCAGTACCTGCCGCCCGAGCAGGCCATGGGCGAGATCGCCACCCCCATCGGCGACCTGTATGCCCTCGGCGTCATCGCCTACGAGGCCGCGGCCGGGCGCCGCCCCTTCACCGGCGAAACGCAGGTGGACATCGCGTTCTCGCACGTCAACGACCCGGTGCCCCCGCTCCCGGATTTTGTCCCCGAGCCGCTCGCGGACGTCATCCTGCACCTGCTGGAAAAGGACCCCGCGAAGCGCCCCGAATCCGGCTCTGCCGCCGTGCGCGAGATCGCCGCAGCAGCCAAGGCCATGGGGATCTCCGTGACTCCCCGGCCTCTCCCCCTGCCGAAGGCCGCGCAGCGCCCGGCCGAGATCCGCACACCCGTCCAACCCTCCGTGCCGATCGTCGCGCCCGTACGCCACCTCACGCGCCGCACGCTCCCCGAGGACATGCTCCAGCCTCCCTCAGGCCTGACCCCCAAGGTGCGCACCACGACCGGCCGCCACGCCGCCGTCCCCGTCCTGGACGAGGCGACCACGATCGCGCCCTCCTCCTCGGCGATTCCCATCACAGGCCGCCACGCGTCGGTTCCGCGCATCCTCGACGAGGCCGAGGTCCTTCCGACCGCACGCCCCGTTTCCGCGCCCACCCGGGTTCGTCGCCTGCACCCCGAGACCACCGGAGAGCATGCACCCGCGGTGTCCGGTGCCGTCCGTTCGCTGACCTCGACCGGGCGCCACGCGGCAGTCCCGGCCCCTCCGAGCGCCCCTCAGGCACCCGCCTTGGCGCCAACTCCGACCCGCTCCACCGCCACGGCACCCGCCGCTCCCTCTACCCCGGCATCTGCGCCCGCCACCAAGCCGACCTCGGCCTCGTCGCCGCGACACGCGGTACCCACGCGTGCCGAGCAGGCCCCTCAGCCCAGCGAGAGCGTACAGCGCCCCCAGGCCGCGATTCCCGCACCGCCCACCACGCCTGGATCCGACCAGGCCTCCCCGGCCTCGGATGACCGCCGAGCCGCCCTCGCGCAGCGCCTGCGTGAACGCGCAGCCACCCGTCAGGCCGAGGACGCCGCCGAGGCGCAGCGCCGCGAACGCGTCGCACGCGAAGAGGAACAGCGCCAACGCGAACTGCGCGAAGCCCGCGAACGCCGCGAAGCCGAACAGGCACAGCGCAAGGCCGAACAGGCACAGCGCGAAGCCGAACAGGCACAGCGCAAGGCCGCCCAACGCAGCGCCCCCGCCATCCCCCAGCCGACCCGCACCGAGCAGCCCACCGAGCAGCCCCGCCGCCAGAAGGCAGCCACGGCCTCGTCGGGGCGCCCCACGAACAGTGGAACGCCGCGCGTGTACGGCACCGTCCCCCAGCCTCGGGCCACCAAGCCGTCGTCTCGCCCACGCCGATCCGTGTTCGAGCCTCGACCCGAGAAGACCACGCGCGGACCGCGCTGGCACGACCTCGACGCCCGATCGGCAGACAGGACCCGGCCGCCGGCCAAAACCGCCTATTCGCGCAGCGTGGTCGCACCACCCGTCCCAGCATCCAGGCAGATTATTCGCGCGGTCATCGTCGCAATCATCGTGATTACGCTCATCGCGCTCGCAGCTATTACGATCAAGAACATACTTGGCTCCCTGATACAACCAAGTGCGGGAGCACACATTATCGAGGAGGTTAGGACATGGCAGAGCCCATGGCCCACCGTCTAGCTGGCCGATACGAGGTCCGCTCGCTCATCGGGCGAGGCGGCATGGCCGAGGTCCACCTGGGCTTCGACACTCGTCTGTCGCGCGTCGTCGCCATCAAGATGCTGCGACGCGACCTGGCACAGGATTCGATCTTCCAGGCGCGCTTCCGCCGCGAAGCGCAGTCAGCGGCGTCGCTGAATCACCCGAACATCGTCGCCGTCTACGACACCGGCGAGGAAATCATCGAAGACGCGTCCGGCCGCTCGATCGCGGTGCCCTACATCGTCATGGAGTACGTGGAGGGGCACACGGTCAAGGACCTCATCTCCGACGGCACGGCCGTGCCGATCAACGAGGCCATCGAGATCGTGTCCGGCGTCCTGTCCGCCCTCCAGTACTCGCACGCGAACCACCTGGTGCACCGCGACATCAAGCCCGGCAACATCATGCTGACGTCGGACGGCAAGGTCAAGGTCATGGACTTCGGCATCGCCCGCGCCCTGACCGACTCGCAGGCCACCATGACGCAGACGAACGCCGTCGTCGGCACCGCCCAGTACCTCTCCCCCGAGCAGGCACGAGGCGAGGCCGTGGACGCCCGCTCCGACCTGTACTCGACAGGTGTCGTGCTCTTCGAGCTGCTGACCGGCCGCCCGCCCTTCAAGGGCGACTCCGCCGTCGCCGTCGCCTACCAGCACGTCGAGCAGATCCCGCCCACGCCCTCGTCGATCCTGTCCGATATCCCGGACTCCCTCGACCGCGTGGTGCTCAAGGCCCTGGCGAAGAACCGCGAGGACCGCTACCCGAGCGCGGCCGCGATGCTCGCGGACCTGCAGCGCGTCGCCCGAGGCCTCGACGTGGGTGCACCGCCCGCGGACTCGTGGGCCACCGAGGTGCTGCCCGCCGCCGGTGCGGCTAGCGCCCAGACCGCTGCGACCATGCCGATGGCAGCCGTCGCCAACCGCACCCCCGCCCCGGCGATGGCCGCGACCTCCACGTCGCTGCCCCCCGTGGCCACCGCGGACGCGGATGACGACGCCGCAAAGTCACGCAAGCGCCGCACGGCGATCATCGCGACCCTCGTGGTCATCGCTCTGCTGCTCATCGGCGGCTCGGTGTGGGCCCTCACGCGCGGCGCCGCACAAGCCGAGACGATCACGGTCCCCAACGTTGTCGGCCTGACGCAGGCCGAGGCGAAGAGCCAGATCGAGCAGGCAGGCTTCACGTGGGAGCTCAACCCCGACAAGGTCGCCTCCGACACCGTCGCTGAGGGCTCCGTGGCCTCCACCGACCCCGCAGCGGGCACGCAGGCCGAGAAGGGCGCGACCGTTCGCGTCACCATCTCCTCCGGCCCCGATTCCGTGACCCTGCCGGACAACCTGGTCGGCATGAGCCCTGACGACGCTCGCAAGGCAATCGAGGCGCTGGGCCTGAAGTGGGAGCTCGACAACAGCAAGGTCGCCTCCGACACCGTCCCCGAGGGCAAGGTCGCGCAGACCAACCCCTCCCCCGGTTCGAAGGTGAAGGCCGGCCAGACGATCCGCGCCTACCTGTCCTCCGGCTCTGACCAGGTCGATGTTCCGGACCTGTCCGGCATGAGCCAGGACCAGGCGCGCAGCGCCCTGAAGGCCGTCGGCCTGGAGCTCGGTAACGTGACGAGCGTCGACTCCGAGAAGGACAAGGATCGCATCGTCGATCAGGATCCGGCCACCGGCACGAAGGTCAAGAAGGGCACCACCGTCGGCGTGTCCGTGTCGAACGGTAAGGCCGCCCAGGTGGAGATCCCCTCCGTCGTCGGCATCGGCCGTGATGACGCCGAGGCACAGCTCAAGGCTCTCGGCCTGAACGTCACCGTCGAAGAAGTCTCGGGCAACCAGCCCGCCGGCCAGGTCCTGTCCGTCGAGCCCGGCGTGGGTTCGAAGGTCGACAAGAACTCGACCGTGAAGCTGAAGGTCGCGAAGGGCAGCCAGAACGGCAACAACGGCAACAATAACGGCAACAACGGGAACGGCCACTGAGGCTCCCGAGGGTCGCTACCGCGTGACGGCGTCGAGCCGAGCGGTCACTGATCGGGTGAGTAACTGATCGGACTAGCGGCTGACCCGGCTGGCGGCTGTTCCGCCGATTGACCCGCCGATTGATGAGGCCCGCGCCGCAGGATTTCTCCTGGCGAGCGCGGGCCTCACTGTATGCGCGGGGCTTCCTCCGCAACGCACATGAGCGAACCGGTGGCATTGTTGCTGGGCCACGCGAGCCATACTGGTTGAGACGCAACGCTCGCTTCCACCACGAATAGCGTGCCAGACGCGCCCGCCGAAACACCCGCCCTCGCCAACAGTCAGCGCCCTTCGCCAACAGGTTTCGCAACACTGCTTTACCCCAGACAGCCGGTATCCCACGCGGATAGGTTGTGACGATGCGGATAGGTTATCGGCATCCGGATAGGCTAATAAGCTATCCGCATGCGCATAACCTATCCGCATGCTCGTAACCCATCCGCATGCTCGCGCCAACAAGTACATCTGCGGCGCCATCGCCACCGCGCCAGCGCACCACCGCGTCAACAGCGCGATATTCGCCGTTCGGACCCGCCAGGCATGACACCGGTTCGGGAGCATTGCACCACTTAGGGAGCGTTACACCATATCGGGCGCATTGCACCAGCTCGGAAGGGGTGTAATGCTCCCTAAACGGTCTCACACCACAAAGCAACAAGAACTTTCGCGGCCGCGCGTGTTCAGCACCATGCAAATTCTGGCGTCACACCGCTAAACAACAAGCGCTATCGCGCACGCTCCTCAAGGAGCTCACGCCGAACGGGGCTTTTGCACGACACGACGCTTCGACACGCCGGCGAGGCACGCCCTCAGGCCCCCATGTAGTGCAAAACCCCCAGAACGCAGACCCTACAGCTTGAAGCGCTCCGCGACGACGGGCTTGAGGGACACGGCACGCTCGCGCGCGTCGGCGTCACCGCAGGCGGCCAGCCAGTTGGCGAACATGAGGTGCCCGGACTGGGTCATGACGG
>ERZ772979.1339-NODE-1339-length-14368-cov-10.144973_pt1 | contig 14368 bp, 15 predicted proteins | sample MGYA00511130_ERZ772979 | MGnify/ENA primary metagenome ERZ772979 (study PRJEB29015, sample SAMEA2738103) | human oral metagenome | biome: human oral; feature: human-associated habitat; material: saliva | place: China | collected 2186 ... | reverse complement strand
AATCCACTCTACTAATATCATTAGACACAACGGCATCAAAATAATCTATAGCTTGAAACAAAGCTGGCTTTTCATCCAAATCGATTGCTTTTGGCCATCCGCCTCTACAAATTAAAAAAGCAATTTTTTCAAGACTCGTTTCATCAATGGCGGAAATGTTTTTACCATCAAATAAATCTTTAATAGAAACTTCACCACTCGAATCTTTTGATTCATATAAACTCATAGGTCTCATCAAAAGCCTAGATATTCTTCCTGTACCTGTATGCATAGAATCATCAAATTCATTAGGTACTGCTGAACCTGTTAAAATAAATTGACCAAATTCATCCCTATTATCAACCTCATAACGCACCGCATTCCATAAATTAGGTGCTATTTGCCACTCATCAATTAGTCTTGGCGTTTCTCCTTCAAGCAAAGTATTAGGAGAAAGCTCTACCATTTGTTGATATTGTCTCGTCATATCAGGGCGATCCATGGATATAAAACTTTTAGCTTTCTGTTTCGCTGTTGTTGTCTTTCCACACCATTTAGGACCTTCAATTAAAACTGCTCCCTTTGCGTTTAATCGTTCTTCTAATAATTTATCTGCAATTCTGGATAAATACTCCTTCATGATTTTCCCCCAATACTCATTACTTAATTAGATTTTACCAGTTATTCAAGTATTTGTCTATTTTTTCATTCAAGTATTTGTCTATTTTTCATTCAAGTATTTGGTCATTTGTTCTTATAATTTCCTGTATTTATGATACAACACATTATGAATAAGTCATTGACATACATGCCTAGGCTGATTTTTTTGCAATGAAAAATCTAAATTGCACTGCTTTAAGAGGTACACCGGATATTGTATATGAGTCATTCATTACATGCCCCTTATATCAGATATTGTAGACAGAAAAGCTTTCTACCTGCTCTACTAGATCTAAAATAAGCTCAGAGAAGCTCTCTGAAATTTCCTCAAGGTCCGCATAATCATTGTTATATCCACGTACTTTGCCGCTTTCAAGGTCTATAAACACGATGCTCCCATCACCTAAACCTCCAATAGGAAACGTTGGACCGTGTTTACATTCGCTCATATACTCCTCGTATGCATCTTCAAAGAATGCATAGTTATCCTTTAACTCCTTCAAGTCAAAAATCCATGGTTCTGCCAAATAGCAACCGCCTAGGTTGAGCAGTAGCCAGCGGTATTCTTGTGGTATGGAGGCATAATTTGCTTCGAACTTTTTTATATCCTCCTCTGGCTCTGGCTTAACACCTTCTGTAAAGGCACTTGCTTCATAAGCCGCCTTAATCCTGCCCTGATATTTTTCCAATTCGATATTGCACATGTTGATCTCCTAGTTATTGGGGTTATCCATCATTTCTTTAACATATTCTTCAGTGTCTTGTATCTCTAAAATCGTTGGATCTAAGTGACAGAGCAGATTCCAATCTTCGGCATCGTTTTTTCTGTAGATAACCGCCTCGCCATCTTCACTTCCGAAAAAGCTTCTATCGACTTCGTATCCATTACGCTCTAAGACGTCTTTTATCTGCCGATATTTCGTTTCTCTTTCTTCAATATAGTCTTTGACTTCATCGTTGTTAACGACATAGGCATCAATTTTTGAATATCCTTCGATTACTTGGTCGCTTGTTACGGATAAATTCGAAATTTCTTTCCAAATGATCTCAACATTTTCCTCAGAATCAAACATAAATCTAGAGAAAGGAACAATATTGCCATTATATATTAATTCCGTATAATCTGGTATGTCTTTAGGATTAAAATATTCGTATTCAAGCTGATCTTCTTTTTCTAATGTATACCCATGTATTGTAGATACAAAGGATCTACCTTCTTCTAACGAATCAAATGCAACTAGGTCTTTTGAGTAATTGCCTTGATGCAATTCTAATATAACCATATATAACTCCTCAGGTCTTAACTTTTCCTTTAATTCTAATTATTTCTGCGATAACGTAAATTGCATGAATCATCGGATAACCGCCGAATGGATTATTACGTCATAAGGACAACTTATCCCAATCCTGCACCGATTCTATTACCGGAATCCAACTGTCTATTTGGAATCTTTCTTCTATCCACGGCTCCGCATAGCCGTCAAGAATAAGCACCCCATTACATTTTATATGGGCTTTTGCCTCTACTATCTCTAAGATTTCTATCCTGTATTCAGGCAAAGGTTCATTTTCATAAATATAAAATGAATCCTCACGCTCTTCACTATCCAAAGCTGTCTTTACTGAAAATGTAGTCCCCACTAATTCCTTTACAGTGCTCTTATCCGTATCTATCGGATTGATACAGAGGGCCGGGGAAATCTCATTTCCCTCAAAATCCCCAGGCTTAAATCCAATATCTACAGCCCATGAAGCACTTTCCTCCCAGTCAGCTTTAAAGAACATGAGACAACTTCTTCTATCCTTCCAATCCTCTTGAAATGTAACATCTTTTATCTTTAACATTTTGCTCTCCCTATAAACTGGGACCTGTACATGTACCTACGGGATTTTTTTATCTGTACATCTTTCGATTCTATAAAAACGGCACCATATACACCGGGATATAATTAATGCCATTTTCCCACTTATAATCCTTCGTATGAACAACGTATTTATCTCTTATGCGGCTACTGAATTTTCTACAAAAATTGTCCAGCGATTTATGATTTCTATAGTTTCCTGATTTAACTTCCACCGGACATATTTTATCTCCTGTTGATATTAGAAAGTCGATTTCATGCAAATGATTTGAAGTTTCACTCCCCATTGTATAATAAAAAAGTTTATTTCCTTTAGCAGTTAGCATCTGAGCGACTGCATTCTCGTATACATACCCCAGGTTTGCCTCTAGTTTATCAGAAAGCAGTTTATTATAGATTATATTTTCAGTGTACTTCTTATCTCTGAAAGCAAGAGTTACAAACAATCCTACATCAGATGTAAAAAGCTTATAGCGCCCCGCATCCTTCTCAAGCGACATTCCTACCCTTGGATTATTAGCATGATATGCAATAAGCACTGTATAGGAACTCAACATATCAGGGACAAGTTCCTTCATTTGTTCTGATTTTATGCCAGCTCTAGCATTTGCCAAAACATATCTTGATGCATTACCGCTAAGGCTAGCTGGAATAGCATCGTAGACATCTCCCGCAAGGCCTGTCCCATCTATTTTTGCGAAATCTTCCTCGTATAAGTCTACAATTTCTCTTTTAGCTTCATCAACTGCCTGCAGATTATTATCTGCCAAATATATTTCAACTGCCTGAGGCATACCGCCAACAAGCATATACAGCCTAAAAATACGCATCAGACTCCTATGCATCGTATTACCGGCCGGCCTTTTGTTTTCCATCAGAATTCGAATTGTATCTGCAGTTACTTCATCTCCGATTGCCCACAGAAATTCTTCAAAATCCATGGGGTACATATCTATTTTATGTTCCTCGCTTGGTATGAGAATATCCTTCGTATTTTTTCTTATAGACAAAAGTGAACCCGTCTCTATATATTTATATCTTCCGTCCTCAACAAGATACTTAATAGCCTGCCTTGCCTTAGGCAGAAGCTGTACCTCATCAAATATGATTACTGATTCCTGCTCATACAGTCTAACACCAGTCAGCTGTTGCAGTTGGAGAAAGAAAAAATCCAGACTATACAGATCATCGAATAAGCTATTGATGTCTTTACTGGTACAAGCAAAATCAAGCATTATATATGATTTGAATTCTTTACTTGCAAACTCCTCGACAATCGTTGATTTTCCGACACGTCTAGCTCCTCTTATCAAAAGTGCATACTTATCGCTTCGATTGTTTTTCCATTCAAGAATTTCATTATATATTTTCCTTTTAAAGACTGTTGTCCCCATGTAATCACCTCACTATAATGATTTTACCCCAAATCCCCGTTTACGTAAAGCGTAATATACCTTAAATCCCCATTTAAATATTTTTGAATTTTCCTCAAATCCCTATTCGACAGTCATGCTTTTGTGCCATCTGCCTTTCTAAAAAGATATTAAACTGATGAGACAAATAGCCAGAATGTTTTCCAGTTTCCTGCTTTATCTTAATATATAACATTCTATAAAAAAGACACCTCCTCAGGTGCCTTTATGCTTAATTATTAAGTTCTAAATACTTGTCATTTGCTGTAAGTAATTTTTGATAATACTCATCATAACTCTTACTAAACTTTCTGATGAGTGGAATAGCTGTTTCATAGTATTTGTTATCTATCATATATTTTTGCAGCTTATCTTGGATGATTTTCATCGGTCTATTTTGATATTCATCACTATTTTTGTATTTTTGATACTGAGATATGATGTCCTTATTCACTGTATGATATATATCTATCCAATGCAGTAAACACTTCTTCAAGGCTGAAATATCCAATTTTTCGTATTGCTTCTTTTCCCTCAACGAAAACAAGTATTGCTGGTACTCCTAGAATGTTTTCTGTGCTGCAATTGAGATATTATTATCTATTGATACATAGCCAGTGAATACTTGCGAATGTGTTCCACTCCAAACTATAATTTTCTCTTTAAGTGCTTTGCACGGAGCACAAGCCTGTGAACCAAACAAAAACAAACTAAACTTTTCTTGTTCTTTCAGTGTTTGATACTCTGTCAATGTTTCGATAATTCTCATTTCTTGCATAAATGTCCCTCTTCCCCATTTTTTAACAATGGACTTATTTAAATCCATCCAATAACTAATCATCTTATTCTCCAGATACAGAAGTAGAACTGACTAATCTAATGTTTCCCTTAATTGAGTTTGGACAATAACGCTACAGCCTCCACATGAAACGAGCAAACACTAAGTATGTCAAGTAGTTGAGTTGTATGCGGAAACATATCCACGGCTTTCAAGAAAGCCGCATGAAATGGGACTTTTTCGGGCATCGCGGTTTCCGCCGTCTCAACCCTTGCCCGGTTTGCGAGTGGATGGAATTTCATCGTCTCAACCCTAATCATCGTCGTGTTTGCCACCACGCATATACGGATTTACATGAACTGTCTTCCCATTCTGTTGACGATCATATCCTGACACATTATGTTCCCGTGGTGATGATCGCTCGTCCGGATAATCTCTTTCGGGCGGTGATTCGTCATAATCATCCATATCAGACGAATCCGTAAAGTCATCATCCGAGGAAGAAGTGCTAAAGTAGTCACCCGAAGAAGATGATCTTGAACCACTATCTGATCCCTTACCGCTATTTGCAGCTGCAGCTGTACCAATGGCAATGGCAGCTGCGCCGCCCAATTTTACAATTCCAGCAATTATTGGATGCCGCTCACCAAATCCTTTAACAGCCTCTACCATATGAAGAACCTTTTCTCCATAACTTTCATGTACCTCTGGCGGAGTTACAGCTGCCCTTTTAGGCGAAGTGCTTTCTGAACTGCTTGCAGTTTTCTCTGGCTGTGAAGATCGGCTACTTTGCTCCACAGGTTCCTTAGCATCTGATTGGCCTACACTACCTTTATCATTACTGCTTTCTTGTACTTCAATAGCAGGACGTTTCACCGGTTCACTAAGATTAAGTACTTCACAGGGAATAGGCTTATTTTCTCCAAAATCTACGAACTCCTTGGTATCCGGATTGTAATACCAATTTGTCGGATTTTGCCAACTGCCTTTATGAGCCTCCATATGCTCTTCTCTTGTGAGAAACTGTATATTATCTGGATCGCCCTGATATTCCGGATATTCAGCTGCGCTCTTCATGTGCTGTCCTTCAAAAGCTCGTCCGTTATCGTCATAAGCTTTCCCTTTATCCGGATCAAGAATATCCTGCTGTTGTTCCTTTGTCCAATCTCTTGTTCCTTTTCCTTCTGCTACTAATGCCTGTTCTCTTTCCCAAGCAAGCCTAATGGCCTTATTTCTTTCCTTTATACTCGTTTTTGACATAGGATCACTCTCCTATATCAAGCAAGTCATAAAGGTCGTTTAAGAGAGCAAAGAAGTCATCATAAACCAGCTCGTCATCTATACTTCCGGTTTCATTGTCAAATATCGCGATTTTCTCCCCGGCCTTTTCACATAACACAGGATCGCCAGAAGCCAAAGCTCCTATGACGATGTAATTATCATCCGGCCTATCGTCATCTTCGATATCGATCAAAGGCTTATGTGCCACGCCATAAAGTTGAATACCGGCAGGTAAAAAGAACTCGCCACCATCCGAATAACGGAGCCACTCTTTATATTTCTCGGGTAATTTAATTTTATTGCTTTCCTCAAACTGAGAAATTTGTTCTTCCGCTGCAGCTTCAATGAAGGACATTTTCCCTTGCCCATTTAGTTTATCAACAACAGCTTTCAATTCTTCCGCTATCATTATCTGTATTTCCTTTCCTTAGACAAACATCTCTGTATTCCACACCAGATTAACCAGCTGCACGAGAAGCTGAATCCGCTCAGTGATTCCTGTCTTTCTGAACTGTGCGTAAGGCTTGAATCCCAGACCGTTATCAGCTATGAATTTCTTGAACTTCGGATTGTTCTGATAGGCCTGATCTCCCAGCGACTCGGTATAAATGTTTCCTTCATTGGAGCAATACTTCGAGAGCTTGTAATCATATTTGGAATCGTTCAGGCTGGCATTGATGCTCTTGTGCAAAAGCAGCAATGCGCCGAAACTATTTCTCCACCGTCTGAATTCTTCCTGATCAGCGTATTCGCTTGTGAACCACTCGTAATGGTCCGTGATGATATGCTCGATTTCAAATGGATTCTTTGTCTGCGTATTCATGTAATTACAGTAATTTGAAGCCACTCCGGTCTGCTCCTCTATATAACCGGTGATGCGGGCAAGCATATTCTTGATGTACTTCTTAGTAAAGCTGTTCAGACGCAGCTCAGGAAGTGCCGCTGCCGGATCATAGGCAAGATTCTCATATTGAGCTTTCAGTCGAGCCTTCAGGTCATCGATACTGCATCTGCGGATGTTCTTCATTACGTTGAATACATAGTTTTTGATAGTACTGTAATCAACGGATTTGTAATTCGTAACTCTGGCAGTGATCAGCAGGTCAATGAACCGGGCTACCAGATTTATTTTTTCGATGATGACCGGCCATGTATCCTCATAGCAAATCGGTGCCAGCAACAGCTGCGGTTGAAGCGTAAAATTGACCTGCGCATTGTAATAAATGTACTTTGTCTCTTCCGCGAAGGTGCTCTCTGCCTCGCGGATTTTCTTGTAGACATCAGCGAACTTCGAGAACTTTATGATGAAAAGTTCGAAATCGTCCGTTGTGGAAAGGCCCAGCTTATCTCGCTCATCACGTACCCATTTATGGAAAGAGCCACCAATAATATCAAAGTCCTGATTCACAGCACCGGCTTTCGTTTCACGAATAGTCTCCGCGTACTGTGCCCTCAGCCATGCTTTGATAAAAGTCTCATCGCCCTTGTCATCATCCTTCTTGAGCGAGAGGACCTTATCCTTCCAGACGTCATTCAGCTTTTCACGCTTTGAATCGTCCTTAATTTCAGATAGAAGATAACCCTTCAACATTTCTGTCGATGTCAAGCTAAGACCACGGTCATTCATCGTTACGAAAACCTTATGCGCATCCTGCTCTGTTGTGGCAACAATCTCAATGAAGAACACCTTCTCGGCCAGCCAGTCGCAGAAGTGCAAAAGCATATCGTCCGTTATATCATCAGCAGGGAAGACGTCGATGATATCGTTGTATCTGCCATAAAGATTTTTCACGGATTCGCCAACATCAGTCGTGTCATATGGCTGGTCATTAAAAATAGCATTCATGCAATCTGACCGGTCCTCAACATTGATATTGAAAGACTTTGTGCCATAGGCTTCGGAGAAAATCATCTGCTCGATTATGCTGTAACTCTGGCCAAGCGTGCGCAGCCTGTTATTGAGATACATCAGCAACAAGGTAAGTGACGAAAACCTCTGCTGCCCGTCAATGATGGCATTCTCTCTTCCTGCCAGAACAATGGAGCCCATGAAATATGCGCCATAATCCTGTACCTTCTGACGGCTGTCTCCCAGAACATAGTAATCCAAAAACTCTGATGTAAGGTCATCAATCAGCTCTTCGATATGCTTTCTCTGCCACATGTATTCCCTCTGGTAATAGTGAATGGAATACTTCGTATTTTGCAACAGCTGCTTCAAGCTCTTAGGAGCGCCTTCAATCTTTTTCATGTGTTACGTATAATCCAGTTACCTGATATAGGTCTAGATTTTTCCTTTCTCCGAGCATTCTCGGTGATTTGATTTGTCCTATATAATATTTTACGAAGCACTGTGGATTTGTTTCTATATCTTTACAGCTTTGACTGTTATGAGGTGACTCAAACCACAGTTTTTCGTCTCTATTGTTAATTAGTTTGTCAACGCTTAGACGTTTCTATTCACGTGTTTACATAGACGAAAACTCTGTAGAAAACAGCAGTATTCTAATATTTCCCAAAGGAGATTTTCACCATGTTGCTTGTCGGCATTGATATTTCCAAATACAAGCATGATTGCTGCATCATTAATAGTGATGGTGTAGTAATTCGTGAGTCATTTAGCTTCAAAAATGACGCCGATGGCTTTGCTTTGTTCTTGTATACGCTTAATTCTCTTCCAGATTCAGAAGACATAAAAATAGGGTTTGAGTCTACTGCACACTATGCTCTGAATCTGAAGCTATTTCTTGAAAAAGCCCACTACGCTTTCATTGAATTCAATCCTGTACTTCTCGCGAAGTTCAACAAGTCACAATCTCTCAAAATAACCAAGACAGATGCAATTGATTGCTACTCCATTGCCCGCTGGCTAGGTAAGGTAGAGTTCAAACCCCATACAAGTGGATTTTACCATACCTATTCTTTTAAATCACTAACAAGACTTCGCGAAACCCTTGTTAAACAACGTTCTTTTTATCTGATTAAGATAACTAACGTCCTCGATGTTATATTCCCTGAATTTAAGCCTTTTTTCAATAACAGATTAGGTGCTACTGCACTTTATCTGCTTGAAAACTATGGTTCTTCTGAAAAAATATCTCGCATGAACTCTGCTTCATATGATTATCTACGAAAATTATCTTGTGGTAAGTTTTCTATTCAAAAGTTTATAAAACTTAAGGAATTAGCAACTAATACCGTTGGTGAATCCAATGAGATGTTTCTAATGCAGCTTAACAGCTTATTATCTCTGTATCGCCAATGTGTTTCTGAAATTGAATCAATCGAATTTCAGATTACTAAACTAATCAATAATATCAATCCTCACTATATGACGATTCCAGGAATCGGACCTCTATCAGCTGCAGGAATTTACGCTGAATTTGGTGACCTATCGAAGTTTAATTTGCCTGCTCAAATGCTGTCTTTTGCCGGTATTGAGCCAGGTTACTATCAATCCAGCACCTCAGAACACGGTGGACATATGGTCAAAAGAGGATCATCTCATTTGAGATACACTCTTATAAATCTATGTATTCCATTGATTCAATACAATTACGTTTTTGCTGCATATTACGACAAGAAACGTTCAGAGGGTAAACCTCACAGAGTAGCATGTTCGCATCTTGTTAAGAAACTTATTCGTGTCATATATCATTTTGAGATGAATGACATCGATTTTGACTCTTCAAAACTTTGCTGATTGAGTAGTGGCAACCAGTTTTTTTCCTAAAAGCCTCCCAATCGGGGGCTCATTTAGAATGCCATAAATTATTTTCTAAAATTCACTTTACTTTGAATAGTTTGTCATCTCTAACAGTGAAATTGTCAATAATTGTGCAGTCAGTAAACCTACAAAATTATTCTAGGCAGCCATTAACTTGTTTTTATCCATCAGCCTTCGGTATGCTGCCGGAGGAAGACCGTCTGGATTTGAAGTGTATATTCTAATCCGATTGTAATAGGTGAAGACATATCTGAAGATGACCATTTTCACTTGATCCTTATTCATCCTATATGTTGGTATCCTGTAAAGGAGCTCCTTCTTAAGAGTAGCAAAGAAGCTTTCCATGCGAGCATTGTCATAGCAGTGACCTATTCCGCTAAGACTTTGAATTATATTGTGACGGGCAAGCGCAGCTTTGAAATCTTCGCTGGTATACTGGCTGCTGCGACCGCTGTGCAGGATAGCCCCTGCAATATGGAACCTGTTCGTAGTAGCCTTAAAGTGGCCTTTCACCACAGATTGACGGCATGCCCGCCATACACAAAAAATAACAGGGATTAAATTTAGACCCCTGCTATTTTTTTCTATTCATCATTCATTCTCTGTTTTGAAATTTCACTAGCCTCATGGATTGTGTTAGCTGTTAACAAAGTATCTAACATAGCCCATTTACGACCAGACGCATATATTTTACCAGTTTTAACGGTTTTTGATGGTACTATAGCTTCACCTAGGCTATAAACAAAATATTCGTGTTCTTCCTGTACATCTGGCATTTCTATAATCTCGCTATGCAAGTTTTTTGTAACAGTATAACCCTCAATATGATGAATTGTTTGTAACCTCCCATCATATCTAAATGCTATGTAGTTTGGGGGGGCTTTTGGCCATCCACGCATACCAAAAGGATGAAAATATTTCATTTTCTGGTTTACTATTTCTATCCAAGTTAAATCACAATTTTCTGGTTTGGTAGATGCCAGAGAAACCACATATACCCAGTTAGATTCTTTTGCCTGCATAGTCATTATTTCTCCCAAATATTTCATTAGCTCTTTTAATAAGTTTTTTTGTGCTATATTCGAACTCGCTTTTGCAAGGTTTGCCAATTCATATATATTCTTCCATGACAGATGAGTTACAGGAATATCATTTACAACCTTAAAAGGTAAATATGCATTTGCATACTCCACACTGCATTCTGACATTGAAATAATAACTTTGTGTAGAGCTGGACTTTTTAAAATATTTCGTCTTTTGGAGTATAAGGTAAGTTGATCCGCTCCTGGTAAAATCCACCCTCGTTTAGCTTCTATAGTTATATAAAACGAATTGTCATCTGTTATTTCTAAATCTGTTATACCTTTATCCTTTTCAAATTCCTGATATTTAATCCTTACATTTTGTGGATTAATATCTATAGATATAACCTCCTTAATCACAGATTTAAGAAATTCGGGGCATTGAGCTAACGCCCATGCAATGCTTTTTGTTATATCATTTTCAAGATTTCCAATTAACTGAAATACACTACTTACTTCAGTTCCATATGCAACTAACTCTGACATGCCATTATCTCCTTGCCAATACACAAGCTATTATCATCTGTATTCTAAATCTAACCAATCTTTAATCTCTTCAAACTCTTTAAATTTGGTATCAGATAAATCATTTTTGTTGAGTCTATAATATAGAGCTGATTTTAATCTATCACAATATCCAACTGCCTTTACAATTTTTTTAACTGTAGACATATTTAACCATGCATATCCTTCTGCCTGTTCCACTAAAAAATCATATGCCTTATCATACATTTGTAAGTCTTCATAAATGCTAACCATAGCATAACTCACCTTTTGCTTTACTTCGGATCTAGATTTTCCTATTTTTCTGCCTGCTAAAATAGCATTATTAAGATTTTTTTCCCAGAAATCTACTCCCATTTCTATCGTATATAAAGCTTTACAATGAGCACTTCCCAGAATATCGCAATAGAATTTATAACGATTAAAGTTTAATTCAATTTCTTTTGAAATATGTTCTTTTTCTTTATCATCAAACTTTGCAATTTTAGATGCCAATGTACTCTCGTTTGATTTTAACTTTTCTTCTCTCCTACCTAGTTCTATTGATTTTTGCTCAATTTCATTTACTTTTTTATTCAAAATAGAACTAATGTTATCCATCAAAGATATACTATGTTTATTCATTCCAGCGGGAAATGATTCAATTTCATATTCAACATCTATAGACAGATAGTTATTTTTAGATATAAAACCTTCTAGCAAATTACCATTATTTTCAATCTTAATATGATTCCAGTTTTTCTTATCTTCAATGCTAGAAATATTTTTATAAGTTGATGAACTTATAAAAATATCACCATTCTCAACCGCTCCAGAAAACTTACATGCAAGGTTTGTACTACTGCCAATCCACGCAATGCCATACTCACTTTCTGCTTCTTCTGATGATTTTCCTTTCATACCTACTTTAGATACAGATATTTCCCCAGTATGAATTCCGATTCCGCAAGATATTCTATAATCTAACGTACTATCCAATACTGGATTTAGAATTTTATCAATACAAGTAGTTATATATTTAGCTGCATTCACAGCTTTATCTTCCGACCTCCCATCCTCACCATCTATAAACATAGCAAGGACTCCATCACCCATAAAATCTTTCACAAAGCCGCCTGAGTATCTAATTGCTTGGACGATAACTCTAATATAGCTTCGGTATATTTTTGCCAGTTGTGTATTATCAAATTGTTCTGGAAGCTTTGTGGATTTTCTCATATCAACGAATAAAACAGATGTTTTGCAATGATATATTTTATTTGAATCCGATAAATCTTCTACTTTAGGCAAAAATGATGATATTTCACTTTCCAATACCTCAGAATTAACTATTCTATCTACTGCAGATTGTAGTAATTCTAATTCTGATTTATTAATCTTTTTATCAGACACCCTCTCCTCCTTGCTCTAGGAAAAAGGCACCATTACCCGCTGAAGTAAATTTAATCTTTCCGCCTTTTCCTTTTGGCCACTCATTTTTTATTTTCTTCGAAACCTTTACCTTATTTCTTACCTGATTTGCATATTTAGAGGCGATATTAATGCAATCTCCAAAGGCTTTTACATCATATGAATTTTCAATACCTATTTTTGTGACAATTACACTATCAAATGTTACTCCAACACCAATGCTAATTTCAGCTCCTAGATTTTCATCTGTAATTATTTTATTAATTACCTTTTGCAAAACAACTAACATATCTCTTCCACATAAGCCAGCATTCTGAACTGCCTTAGATTTAACCATATCATCTTCAACTCTTGCGATTTTCCCACCCCAAAATACCATTAACCCATCACCCATTATATCAATGACCTTTCCATGATAGTATTTTACGACTTCTAGTAAAGCTGTTAGAAAAATGTGCATTGTCAAAAATGTTTTCTCTGCTCCCACACTCTGTGCTCTCATAGTGGAATCACGCATATCAACAAATAATACTGCAAAATTTTCTTTATCATATGATCCAAATTTAAGTTTCTCTTCATCAAAACCAGGTATAACATTGGAAATAGCCTTAGAACTATGTTCCAAAATACTTCTAGTGTGAATGTTATTTTTTGCAGTTTTATAATGCTCATATGTACTAAAATATATTGCATCTATGTCTATTGCCATGAAAGAACCCCCTAATATTTATATAAAAATGCTAACAAAATTAACACCACTATGCTAAAAGCCGATGCCGAAAGACACCTAATTACCCATTTATATAAATTTAGCTTTTGCCTATTTATATCATTCAATTTATATAGCTCAGCAGCCATGTTTTCTAAAATATCAGCATCTGTCATTTGACTAACATCTTTTTTATACATTTCGAATGTATAATCCTCTACCGATTTAGCAATAAACCATTTTGAGTTATATTTAAGTTTAGGCTGATGTCCTTTTATAGTTAAAATGCCAAATACGAACACTCCTACAAAACTAATGATGAAAATCAATAATAAAATAACTGATAGGACAGAAAATACATTACACGGTTTAATCATTATTAGCTGATTCATTATAAATTCATAGCATTTTGTAATTATAGCAATCATAGCTGCCATTATAGCCATAATTATGGAAACTTTTGTATCCGTCAAATGTATGTATGAAGAAACATCAGAAATTGCACTTGATAAAAAGGCTTGCTTTGTTTCAGTATTTTTATGCTCAATTTTTTTACTTTCTTTTCTCACAACACACCTCCATGCACCCCCTCTTTCCAAACCTATGCATTTTTTCTAAACCCTTTGATTTCAAGGCATTTCTATACTTTGTAGCTCGTTCCTATGTTCTGGCTTCCGCGGTTCGCTGTCTCCAATCGCCACGTCGCCTCGCTCCTTGCTCTTGGACAGCTGTCGCGTGGGCAATACCAGCTTTTAGTTTGCAAGTTCCCTTAATTCTTGTTGTTAAGTGCGGACATGCAGTAGCCCGCAACAAATCAAACTTCGCTTCACTCGTTTTCTTTGGCGTGCCTTGTGTGAGACGTACATCTACTCACAATAACTTTCAGTTCTTGTGAGTAGTGTTACGGCTTCAGCATGCTTCGTCTTCGGAAAATTATCATACGCCTTCATCACCACCGGCTCGT
>ERZ772979.1338-NODE-1338-length-14375-cov-21.519274_pt1 | contig 14375 bp, 15 predicted proteins | sample MGYA00511130_ERZ772979 | MGnify/ENA primary metagenome ERZ772979 (study PRJEB29015, sample SAMEA2738103) | human oral metagenome | biome: human oral; feature: human-associated habitat; material: saliva | place: China | collected 2186 ... | reverse complement strand
GACAAGGTGACGACCGACGACCTCTTTGATTATTGGCAAGTGTCGGTATCTGTCCGCCATGCCCGGATCCAGTACCTCTTTGAATTAGAGGATACAGCGGGAGAGAAGATCTTGTATGGAGACCGGGGTGTGGCAGCCTATAACAAGGAGAACCTGGACTTCGTCATGAACGGCTTTAAGCTTCCTTTTATCCATGAGATTGATGGTTGTGCTGTTCCGGATTGGGTGGCTCAGACAGTTTGGTATCAGATTTTTCCTGAGCGTTTTGCCAATGGGAATCCAGCCATTTCCCCAGAAGGTGTCCGTCCTTGGGATGCGTCAATTGCCCCTACAATGTTGGATTTCTTTGGTGGAGATTTGCAGGGAATCATCGATCACTTGGACTACTTGCAGGATCTAGGAATTACAGGGCTCTACCTTTGCCCGATTTTTGAATCACCAAGCAACCACAAATACGACACCATTGATTACTTTGAAATTGATCGACATTTTGGTGATAAAGAGACCTTCCGCAAACTAGTGAAAGAGGCTCATGCGCGTGGGATGAAGATCATGCTGGATGCCGTCTTCAACCATATTGGCTATGATTCACCCCAGTGGCAGGATGTGGTCAAACACGGGGAGGATTCGATTTACAAGGATTGGTTCCATATTAAAAAGTTCCCTGTCTCCTCAGAAAATCTGTGGAACAGTCGCGACTTGTCTTACCATGCTTTTGCTTTTGCGGGCTATATGCCTAAGCTCAATACGGCTAATCCTGAGGTGAAGGCCTATCTCTTGAAGGTTGCGACTTACTGGATTGAAGAGTTTGATATCGATGCTTGGCGACTGGACGTGGCCAATGAGATCGACCATCAATTCTGGCGGGATTTCCGTAAGGCGGTCTTAGCAAAGAAACCAGACCTCTATATCCTCGGAGAAATCTGGCATTCGTCCCAACCTTGGCTCAAGGGCGATGAGTTTCATGCGGTGATGAACTATCCCCTCTCTGAAAGCATCAAGGATTATTTCCTGCGGGGGCATAAGGAAACGCAACGCTTCATTTGGGAAATCAATAGCCAGTCTATGTACTACAGGCAGCAGATCTCTGAGGTCATGTTCAACCTCTTGGACTCGCATGATACAGAGCGCATCTTGACGACGGCAAAAGGGGATCTCCAGTCTGTCAAGTCTGCTCTCGCCTTCCTCTATCTACAACGTGGTACGTCCTGTATCTATTATGGAACGGAGCTAGCCCTCATCGGTGGTCCAGACCCAGATTGCCGCCGTGTCATGCCATGGGAGCGCGTGGCAGCTGATAATGACATGCTAAACTTTATGAAGGACTTGATCCAGCTCCGAAAAGAAGTAGCGGGCATGATTCAGTATGGCAAGGTTAGCTTGGAAGAAGTAGAGCTAGATGTAGTAGCAGTAGAATGGCAGCATGAAGGTAACAGGCTCAAAGCCTACTTTAACCAGTCGAAGAAAGACTTTGTCTTAGAAAGCGGACAGGCAGATCTGATCAGCCTTGGGAATATATCCGATGGTCGATTGATCATTCAACCAAATGGATTTGTTATTTATAGGGAAAATTAGTAAGAAAGAAGACTGAAATTGAGGTATTTCAGTCTTTTTTTATAAATGGTTTCTTTATTCGTACCCTTATATTATAATAGGAGATGAGAAAGGTGGAGGCGGTGATGAAGATGTTAGCAATCAATCCTATTTCGCTTAAAAAAAGAATGATAGAATTTCTATTCGATTATCTTTTCATTCTAGCTTATTTAGTTCTTCTGTTTATAGTTTCTATGCTTATTTACATCATCTTTTTTAATGGTGTCCCAGAGTTTACAGAAATTCAGTCACAGTGGCTTGTATTTTTAACATCTATTTTGCCAATCACGCTCCTGTTCACATTCTTGGATTATGCAAAAAATGGGAGTTTGGGGAAGACAAAAGCGGGACTTGAGCTGGTCTACCAGAAAAAAACAGTTCAGGCTAGCTTGATCAGAAATACCATTAAATTTTTACCTTGGCAACTCGGTCATATGGGCACAATTCATGGCTTCTATAGTAATTTTGATGGATTATCCATTATCCTCTCTATTTCGGCGACTCTCCTCGCAGTTTTGCTACTGGTAATGACGATGTTTAGGAAAGATAAGAGGCACCTAGGTGACCTGCTAGCCCATACGCAAGTGCAACTAAAAGAAGAATAGGGTAGAGATTGTTTATCCTATCCTTAAAGAAAAAGACAAACATAGTTAGGAAGTATTTGTATGAATGAGACTGTTGAGTTTACAAATCTTTGTATGGTAAGAGACGGCGATAGAGTTCTTGTTATTGATCGTAAAAAAAAGGACTGGCCAGGCATAACCTTTCCTGGTGGTCATGTCGAAGCGGGAGAATCATTTACGGAAGCAGTAATCCGTGAAGTGAAGGAAGAAACTGGCTTAAGGATTGCTTCTCCCCAGATTTGTGGAATGAAAGATTGGGTAGAAGACGACATTCGTTATGTAGTTCACTTTTATAAGACAGAAAAGTTTGACGGAGAATTAATATCCTCTGAAGAGGGGGGAGTCTGGTGGGAGGACCTGAAAGAATTGCCAAATCTAGACCTCTCCTTAGATATGGAGGATATGCTTCGTATCTTTCTTGAAGAAGACCTGTCTGAATTTTTTTACTACCAAGATGGAGAAGACTGGAAGTACGATTTAAAGTAAAATTGAACGCTGATTCTGAAGAAATTTACCTGATAATTTTTTAAGCAGTCAACCGTATGGTTGCCTGTTTTTCTTTTTATAAAAAACTGATATATTCGTGGAACCTTGTTATAATAAGAGATAAAAGAGATTAGAAAAATGATCGTCTTCTGTTTATAAGGTAAAGGTTGACATGCCCCTTGGGGACAGGAGTATCATATAGATAAAGGGGGTGCAAGATCATGTTAAGAAATGATATTCAAAAAATAACAGGTTTAACTCGAAAAGCACTAGAATACTATGAAGAAAAAGGTTTTATTCATCCTCGAAGACTAGAAAATGGGTATAGGGAATATTCGGAAAAGGATGTAGAGATTCTGAATAAGATTGCCTTGTTTAAAAAATTAGGGCTAACCATAACAGAAATAAAGGACTGTCTGAAGTCAGATGGGGCTACTGCATCTAGTATTCTCAGAAGAAAAGAGCAAGAACTAGAAAGTGATGAGAAACGGAGAGTAGTGTTCGATCTCTATATCAAAGGTGCAGACACGGATCTGATCAATGAAAAACTTGCGGTCATCGAAGCTGAGGACTCCATTTATAAGAGACTCGAAAGAGCATTTCCGGGATACTTGGGGCAATGCTTATTTGCTGCCTATCAACCTTTTTTACAGGAGCCCTTGTCAAAAGATGGAGAAGAAGCATTTGAGAAGTATATTCAGTATTTAGATAGCCTTCCAACCTTTGAATTAAGCAAAGAAGAACAGGATTATATTGATGAACTTAGTTCTAATTTTAATATGCAGACCCTAAAAGAGGTTAATGAAGCCAAGATATCTGCGGTAGAAAATTATGAAAAGTGGCATAATGAACATAAGGACACGATTTCTATCTATGATCGTTATTTGAACAGTGATGATTACAAAACAAGTTCAATGAAACACATTCAAGATCAACTGAAAACATTTTTGATTAACCATAACTACTATGAAGTAGCTATTCCGCTGATTAGACAATTTAGTAAGAGTTACGATCATTATTATAAAAAACTAACGGAGGCAACTAACTATTACTTAAAACAAAAAGGAGATGCTCCACAATAAATGGAAGATAACTATACTTCATAAGATTTAACTACTAAAAGATAGAGTGAGGGATGACTTGCCCTTACTCTATTTTTCAGTTCCTTTAATTGTACTTTCCCCTACATAGGTGTATAATGTGTCCTTAGATAAACAAATGAGGAATTTATTATGGAATTAAAAGATTTTACAGAAAAAGAACAAGAACAAATCAAGCAAGGATTGAGTACAGCTGAGATTTCTGATAAAGAAGCAGCGAAGAAGTTGCTCGCTTTAGTCCCGCAAGAATGGATCAAGCGTATTCCATTCTTTGTCAGAGGGCATGCGACGACCAAGACAGTTGAGCGTGTAGCCAAGCAATACCCTGAACTCTATGCCGTGACGAAACGTCAAGGGGACCTTCCTGAAAAAGAAGGAGAAGAGCTCCGCAAGATTATGACAGCTATCTTTGAAGAAAAGATGAACAAACACAAGATTAAATAATATTTTTAAAGGGAATGTGTTTATTTCTATATTTACTAAACAACATTGTATAAAAAAGACAATATCAGTTTTCTGAATTCCAGAATTCTAATATTGTCTTCTTTCTTATTTTTTATGCTAAATCAAATCAGGCTTGTAATCTTATTGTTTGCTAGTCTCCTTACATGAATGTTCAGAAATCCATTTAGAGTAGCATACCAACTGATCATCAGTTAATGACTCTACAGCTATTTTAACGCACATTTCAACGGCCTCTTCAACCGTGACAGAAAAATGATAACCATTTAATCGTAAAAATTTTACCAAAACGTAAAAGGCTGTTCGTTTATTGGCATTAGCAAAAACATGCTTTTTTATTAATTGAACAAATAAAATTGTTGCCTTATCAAAAATAGTTGGATATAGGGGTTTTCCAAACACAAATTGTTCCGGTAAGTTTACAATCATATTTAATGCTGAAGGACTAACGAGCTTGATTTGTTCACTAGGAGAATAGCGTTGAATAGCTAATGCATTAATTTTTTCTATTTGCTTTTCTGTTAGATAGACTGTCATTTTTCCACCAAAGACTTGAAAATATCATCGTATTCATCAAAAATCTCATCTATATTTACATCAAAATCTTTATCAGATACATAGGATACTTGATCATCGGACTCTTCAGGAGTAAAAATTATTTCACCGCTTGGCAATAATTTCGCTTCATATTTAACACCACTTGGGATATTAAATTCGCTTGGAATTGTAATAGTGATTGAATTTCCTTGTTTTCTTGTTTTTACTACCATTTGCCTACCTCCTCAGGAGTATTATATCAAATAATTACGGTAATTACAAAGAGGTTTAAAAAATGTTATTAATGGCAGCATCCTCAACTATAGTTTAAAATTCACTATTATAGTAGAAAAGTTTTTTCTTTCTGTTTCAATCTGTTTCTTGTTATAATGAACTTAAGAAACTTTAAAATAAATGATTCTTACAACAATCATTAGAAGGAACCAATAATGAAACAATTAAAAAAAACAATGCTCCTTAGTGCCTTGGCGATCTTTGCTTTAGCGGCTTGTGGGACCAACCAAAAGCAATCCAAGGAAAAGCAGGAAAGCTCCACTGTCCAAAAGGCCAGTTCAGACAAGGAGCACTACAAGGGAACTTACAGCAACCTCAATAGCAAGGCTAGCGTCGAAGAAGTGCGCACTCTCTTGTCTGCTTATTTGGATCAGGAAAGTGTAGACAAGTTTCTGGGTCTAGTAACGGACTATGATAATATCGTTGGCTTTGTTGGCTTGACGGGTGACTTCAGCAAGTTCAAGAAAACAGACTACAATGTCGAGAAGATCAGTGACTTGTGGACCAAGCAGAAGGGCGATTTCGTCGGGACCAACTGCCGGATCAATAGTTATACCTTGCTGAAGAATCGCATCGAGATTCCTAAGATGAAAGCGGATAGTGAACTCTTGTTCGTGGACAATGATGCCATTGACAAAGGAAAAGTCTTCGATGACGCAGACAAGGAAGCCTTTAACATACTGTATTCACGGGTTCCGACAGAGGCGACAACGGATGTCAAAGTCCATGCCAAGAAGATGGAAGAGTATTTTTCTCACTTCAAGTTCAATGAAAATGCCCGCATGCTTTCCGTTATCGTTCATGATAACCTAGACGGAAATACCCTTTTTGTCGGGCACGTCGGTGTCTTGGTTCCTGCAAAGGACGGCTATCTCTTTGTTGAAAAGCTAACCTTTGAAGAGCCTTACCAAGCCATCAAATTTGCGACCAAGGAAGATGTCTACAAATACTTGGAGACCAAATACCAAGATTACACCGGTGAAGGTCTAGCTAAGCCCTTTATCATGGACAATGAAAAATGGATTGAGATGAAGTAGAGAATGAAGGACATTGTGAGAGCATTTAGAAAGATAATAGAGTATGCTCCGATTCTTTATGCGCTAGTTTTCTTGCTCTTTTTCAGTCTTCTCCTTTTCCTGAGAAGAAGGGCAATTGTGAGACGTAGTGGCGGTCCCTTCTTTGTGCCCTTCCATATTAACCGTGGAGTCTTCTACATTCATGTATCTCTGTGTTTCAGTCGGCGAATGATCCCACTGAAAGAGATCAAGCAAATCACGTATGCAATTTTTCGTGGACGATCTGGTGGTGGGGCTCGTTATGCTTTCTATATCGAACTCAGAAATGGAAAGACCATTCCCTTCTTTTTTGGAAAAAGCAAGCGGAATGAAGAGCTAGTGAATAAACTCAAGCAAAATGCTGGTAAGTATGGGTTTAAAGTACATTTTCAACGCTAGAATACAATCACCTGAAGGAAACAAAACTAGGATTTGATTCTCTGTAAAAAGAAAGTGAGCAATTCTATGAACGATTCTATGAAAGAATATATCTACTTAAAAAAGCAGTTTCAAGCGCAAGATAAGGATTCATCCAGCGTGCTAACTTTCTATGAATTTGCGGATCGGCTGACCTTACTGGAAACTCCAGAAGCTAAGCAGGTCTTGGTGGATGTCTACCAAGAGTTGGGATTATATGCCAGTGCCTATGCTCTCTTTTCAGAGTTAGTAGATAAGTCTGATCGCAAGCAAGTTAAGAAACTTTTTACCTTAGAAAAGATGAGTCTAAGTCATGGAGATCGCTTTGCGCTTTCTCGGCCCTTGACTGAAAAAGAAAAAGAGGCTCACCGAGAGAAAGTAAAAGATTTACCCCAGTTTCGATATCATCCAGACCCACTAGCGACGGGTGCCTTTAAGGAAGGGGAGCCTAAGACCTGCCCTTCGTGTGGGGAAGACCACACCATCTATTATGCTCTGAGACCTTATTGTGTAGAAGAACTAAGACATCTCTGTCCAACTTGTATTTCTACTGGTCGTGCTGCCCAAAAGTTTGAAGCAGAGTTTATCCAAGATGCTGATTGGCAAGGGGTCATGGATAAGGAAAAAGACCAGATCCTCTTCTGTCAAACTCCTGGCTATAGTAGTTGGCAGGGCGAATATTGGCTCTCTTGTTGCAAAGACTACTGTGCCTATCTGGGGACAGTTGGCACTCGTGAACTGGAAGAGATGGGCATTGCTGAGAAAGTTTTGGAAGAATATGAGGCGCGTGATGAATTTCAGGATGTGGCTGAATACTTAGTTAAGGATGGTTCTATGTGTGGCTATCTCTTTCGATGTCTCCATTGTGAACAATACCATCTTTGGGTCGATGCGGATTAGGGGCAAGCTCCAAAACTAATAGAGTCATGAACTAGATGAAAAAATAGAAAAGGAATCACGAATGAGTAGAAAGCAAGCCCTATCTATGTATTTGTCAGGGACCTTTGGTCAAGTATTAGGTGTCAGCCTTCTGGTTTGGTTTTTAAGAGCAGGAGGAGTGAAGGTTGATTTTACATCACCAATGGGGATCATCGCTGTTATTGTAGATGGTTTGTCATCAGCTTTGTGGGGCATTCTTGCAAGCATTAGTTACCATCAATCTAGTTTTAAACAAGTTCTCAAAGATTTTTTTCAAGTCAAAGACAGTTTAGCTAATTATTTTTTAGTCCTTATTTTCTTAGTTCTAGACTTTTTCCCATCTATCTTAGGTGGTAAGATTACCACTCAATCGTTGGTCTTGCCAGTGGTGCTCTTTTTCAAGGCCCTTCTTTTTGGTGGGATTGAAGAAATTGGGTGGCGTTATTTCTTTCAACCAACTTTGGAGGAAAGAATACCTTATCTTTCGGCTACTTTGATCACCTTTTTAGCCTGGTCTAGCTGGCATCTTTTTTACTTTTACATTGATGGTTCTTTAGCTGTCATTCAGTTGCTACCGTTTCTAGTAGGTCTGCTAACTAACTGCTTTATCTTATCGGCCTTGTATCATAAAACGCAAAATTTATGGATCTGTGTCATGACTCATGCGTTGATCAATGCTTTATCGCAACTGTCATCAACTGAGAGCGTATGGCTATCACTTGTGATTAAGGTGTTGATAATCCTTCTTGCCATGAGAATTGCTAGTAGCAGTATGGAGAAAGCTAAATCCTGAGCTGGCTTGATTTCCATTGCTTCATATAGTTATAAATCAAAAGAGCAGTTATTTTGAACTGCTCTTTTGATATGGCTTAAAGGTTTTAGTAAAAATCTAATGAACTCGTCATCTTTTCCTTTGCTCTAAATACTTTTAGGGTTAATTCAAGCTCAACAAGTAGAGTAAGAGCTATTTGGTCGCCATTTGACTCTTATTTTTTTCACCTTTCGTGACAATATATAAAACCCATTTGTGATTTTGCCTTTCTTCAATCTTTGAAAAGCCAATACTTGTTAATAACTGACTCAATTCAGAACTTGTTCCATAATCTGTCATATGATACTTAATTTTTTCTTTTTCGGAAGCAATAATCAGAGTAGAATGATTGGACATGACTCGATAGATTTCCTGAAAGCTTTGTTTTAATTCTTTCCAGAAAATATGAGTCTGAATAGCAAAGACAAGATCAAAATAATGATTTTGGTAGGGAAGGTTTTCAACATTTCCAACCATCAGCTGTACACTATCGTTTTCTATTGACTTTAAAAGCATCCGTTTAGCAGTTTGATAAGACTCCTTGGAAATATCAATGCCATGAATGTCAAGATTTTTATCTAAAGCAAGTAAGTTTTTGATAGTGCTACCACCGCCATAACCGATTTCTAAAATCCGACTATTATTAGGGATAGTGGTTTGTTTTATTGCCCAAAGGCTGAGTTCCTTAAAATAGGACGACCAGATGTTGGTAATCACTCGGCCAACAAAACCACTCGGATTTCTAGATTGCTTTATAAGATATTGAATGAGCATGTTCCTCACCTTTTTGCAAATAAAGTTTGAAATAGCAATAATTAAATTTCAAACTTTATTATAGAGAAAAGTAGTCAGAATAGCAAGAAAAAATGAAATATACAGGTATATATTTCAAACTTATGCTACAATTGGTAGTAACTGAGGTGTTCACATGAATCAATATCAAAAGACGACTGAGAAAAAGAAGCAAGCGATTATTCAAGCAGCTTTGCGTCTATTCAAAGAAAAAGGTTTTAAGGAAACGAGTATAAAATCTATTGCAGAGGTAGCAGAAGTATCACCTGTTTCTATCTACAATTATTTTGGGAGCAAAGATAATTTGGTGGCTCTCTGTGTTAATGACTTGTTTGAAGAAATAACCCAGCAAGCCGAGGATATTTTAAAAAGTGATCTAGCTTTTAATACAAAATTGGACCAGGCTTTAGACCTATGTCAGGAGAAAATGAGTCAGCAAACCTCGTACTATTTTCAGGATAAAACGGTGAGAGATCCCGCTTTCTCAAGTCTCCTAACGAAAGCGATAACCGCAAAAAAACGGGATATTTATCGCACTTATATTAATCTGGGGAAAGAAGAGGGGCTGATTGCTAGAGACTTGTCAACAGAGCTTATTTTAAATGTCATGGATGCTCTCAATAGTGTAGGAAATCAGTTAGCCCATAGTGATAATTTAGAGACAGACGTTAAGCAAATCCATCAGATCTTTTTGTACGGTATTTTAGGAAAAAAGAAATCATGATTTTCCTTATTCTATGATTGTTCACAGCTAGCAACATCCCATCCCAATTAGTTGTATATTCTCATGTAAGAGTGTAATATTTATTATATAAAGATAAAGAGGAGTAGGTTATGGACTTAAAAGATTTTACAGAAAATGAACAGGAGGAAATCGAGAAAGGTTTGAGCAAATTTATTTCAAAACAATCAGTCTCTATCTGGTATGCACTGACAGCCCTCCTTGCTACATATATAGTGGGGCAAGTTATCCTATGGTGTTTCCCAGATAGGAGTAGTATGGGGGCCTCACTCCTGTTTATCCTAATGAACTTGATTCCCATGATAACGGCGGCTGTCTTTTCTCTTGTGTTGAGTGAAGTCAAATCCTTGGGTGAATTTTATAAAAAGGTCTTTCTTCAAAAAGAAAGTTCCCTGTCCTGGATCCTAGCTTTCTTCATTCCAGTTATCTATTATGGGATTTCCATCCTGCTCATGAATGTTCGCTTTACTGGGAATTCCCTCTTGGCCTTCTTCCTCTATTTCCCCTGGACATTTTTATATGGAGGTCTGGAAGAAGTCGGTTGGCGTTGGTTTTTACAAGATCATCTTTCCTTTAGTAAGCACTTTATACCTAAAATGATGGTTCTTTCCATTGTCTGGTTCCTCTGGCATATTCCTATCTATCAACTCCCTTGGATTACAGCAGGTTCGTCTAACTATCTCATCTTTTACTTGATGATTTTAGGGAATACCTTCCTATTTGGAGCGCTCAAGGAGTACTCGAAAGGTGCTGTTCCTTGTATCCTCGCTCACATGCTGATCGATAGTCTGGCTGTCCTTATGCTGGTTCAGAGTTCTCTTCCTCAGATTATTCTTCTAGTTATTATTGAAATCCTGCTAGCCTCTTGGCTAGTGGCTAAACGAAAATCAGAAAAATAGAGTTTAACCTCTTTCTGTGAGAGTTTTCCCTTTAGGACTTCAATGTAGAGTCCATAAAATGGTATAATCAGTTTAACGAAGAACTCAGAGATAGGATTAAGTTTAACCACAGTGTCATTCTTATCTATAATATGAGAGGGGGAAAGACCATGCAAAAAACCTTTCAGTTATTGCGAAGAGGAGATATCGAAGGAGTCCGTCAGATATTGGATAAAAAGCCTGAGGAAGTCAATGCTGTGTCGGGTCCTAAACCTAAAAGAGATCAAGGCCAATCCCTTCTTCAAGTCGCTATTAAATCGGGACATTTAGATATTGCGGACTTACTCATTGATAGAGGGGCAGATCTTAACTTTATTGAAGAACCTACAGAGCTGAATCCATTTTGTCAACCGGTCATCCAAACTGCTGGTGGAAGAGCTGTATTTGACTGCAGGCGCATGATCAAACGTTGGTATGGTCAATATGAGATGTATTCGTCTAAGGAAAAGGCTGACCAATCCTTCAAGGTTTTTAAAAAAATGTTAGAACTTGGAGCAGATATCTCTCAGAAGGATAGTCATGGGGGAACTTTATTGCAAAATATTTTAATAGAAACCAAGGAAGTTCTGCCCTCTTATTATTGGAAAACAAAAGAAACTAGCGATAATGTCCTCATTACGGATGAATTACGTCATGATTTAAATCGTATTTATGATCTCTTGATTCGTTACGGTGTGACATCGGAAGAGATTTCTGCCTATCATAAGATTCCTCTCAAAGAACTTTACCAGGACAGTCCGACCATGGAGTTCTTAAATCGGTTGGATCAGAGCAGATCATAAGCATTTGAAATACTAGTTAAAAGAGTCTTAGGGCTCTTTTCATTTTATTTGATAGAGTTAGAAGCAGAAGGAAAATTTAGACTGTAATTTATTAAAAAAATGGATACAAATCCTAGATGAAATAGAGTATACTAGTTTATGAAAGAACAAGATTTTTAAGTACCTAATTTAGGAGGGCAGTTTATGTCTCAAGAAACTTTCATTATGGCGATTGACCAGGGAACCACTAGTTCGCGGGCTATCATTTTTAATAAAAAAGGCGAGCAAGTAAGCTCTAGTCAAAAGGAGTTCACTCAGATTTTTCCGCAGGCTGGTTGGGTGGAGCACAATGCCAATGAGATTTGGAACTCTGTTCAGTCGGTGATCGCTGAAGTCTTTATTGAAAGTGGTATCAAGCCCAATCAAATCGAGGCCATCGGTATTACTAATCAACGGGAAACGACAGTTGTTTGGGATAAGAATACGGGTCTTCCCATTTACAATGCTATTGTATGGCAATCACGGCAAACTGCTCCACTAGCTGAAGAGCTCAAAAACCAAGGCTATGTAGAAACTTTCCACCAAAAGACAGGTTTGGTCATCGATGCTTACTTTTCAGCAACTAAAGTTCGTTGGATTTTGGATCATGTTAAAGGAGCACAAGAGCGTGCGGAAAAAGGAGAATTACTCTTTGGGACCATTGATACTTGGTTGGTCTGGAAGTTGACGGATGGAGCAGCCCACGTGACAGATTATTCCAATGCTGCCCGTACCATGCTCTACAATATCAAGGAACTGAAATGGGATGATGAGATTTTGGAAATTCTCAACATTCCTAAAGCCATGCTTCCTGAAGTGCGTTCAAACTCTGAAATCTATGGCAAGACAGCTCCTTTCCATTTCTATGGTGGACAAGTTCCGATTGCAGGGATGGCAGGAGACCAGCAAGCCGCCCTTTTTGGTCAATTGGCTTTTGAACCTGGTATGATTAAAAATACCTATGGAACTGGATCCTTCATCATTATGAATACGGGTGAAGAGATGCAGTTATCGGAAAATAACTTGCTGACGACGATTGGATATGGGATTAATGGCAAGGTCTACTATGCACTAGAAGGTTCTATCTTTATCGCTGGGAGTGCTATTCAATGGCTACGTGATGGCCTTCGTATGATCGATAATTCACCTGAATCGGAAGCCTATGCATTGAAGTCTCAGAATGACGATGAAATCTATGTGGTCCCTGCCTTTACTGGTCTTGGAGCCCCATACTGGAATCAAGAGGCGCGTGGTTCTGTCTTTGGACTTACCCGAGGAACGACCAAGGAAGACTTTATCAAAGCAACCCTTCAATCCATTGCCTATCAAGTTCGCGATATCATCGACACCATGCAGGTAGATGCCAAAACTCCTATCCCTGTCCTAAAAGTAGACGGAGGAGCAGCGAAAAATGATTACTTAATGCAGTTTCAGGCAGATATTCTTGGAATTGCAATTGCTCGCGCGAAAAACTTGGAAACAACGGCTTTAGGAGCGGCCTTCCTAGCAGGTCTGACAGTAGGCTATTGGAAGGACTTGGAAGAATTAAAATCTCTTCATGGAGCAGCCCAAATCTTTGAACCCAAGATGGATGAAGCTCGCAAAGAGAAATTGTACAAGGGGTGGAAGAAAGCAGTCAAAGCCACTCAAGTATTTGCAGAGTCTGATGACTAAAGGGACTCATCAAATGAATAGTTTATTAGCAGAGGCTGGGACAAAAGTCCTAGCCTCTCTTTGGATTGTCGAGCAAGACGCAGTGGTTGAGTGGGCTCTACTACGCTGATTTCATCAGCTTTTACAGCCCTACTCAACTGTGCGGAGGTGGGACGACGAAATCGAATTCTAACGAATTACCGATTTCTGTCCCAATCTCTTTTTATGTTGCTATTACAGAATAGAATAGTGATCCGTTGTGGGTAAAAGCTATACTCTATCTCATGGTTTAGTTCATTTATCACTAAATAAAAATATCATATAAATAAACTTTTTTTAAAAAATAACAGGCCAGAGTTTGACACTTTTTTCACAAAGGAGTATACTGTTAGCATAGTTTTGGAAGGAACTGATGATAGATTCACCCAAAACTAGTTGTCAACCCTTGCTGTTCTTCTATGAACGTTTGCTGGTATCGTTGATACCAAGGAGGAATCATATGTCTAAAGTAGCTATTGTCACAGGTGCTGGTCAAGGAATCGGTTTTGCAATCGCAAAACGTTTGGTGCAAGATGGCTTCAAGGTCGGAGTATTGGACTACAATGCTGAAACAGCTGAAAAAGCAGTTGCTGAGTTATCGGCAGAAAATGCTTTTGCGGTTGTTGCTGATGTATCTAAAAAAGAAGAAGTGGCTGCAGCTTTCCAAAAGGTTGTTGACCATTTTGGAGATTTGAATGTTGTCGTGAACAATGCAGGTGTTGCGCCAACTACACCACTTGATACTATTACAGAAGAACAATTTACACGTACATTTGCTATTAACGTTGGTGGTGTGATTTGGGGTGCACAAGCAGCTCAAGCTCAGTTCAAAGCACTCGGTCATGGTGGGAAGATCATCAATGCGACTTCACAAGCAGGGGTTGTCGGAAATCCAAACTTAACCATTTATGGTGGGACTAAGTTTGCTGTTCGTGGGATTACGCAAACCTTGGCGCGTGACTTGGCAGATTCAGGAATCACTGTCAATGCTTATGCACCAGGTATCGTGAAGACTCCAATGATGTTTGACATTGCTCATGAAGTTGGAAAGAACGCAGACAAAGACGACGAATGGGGTATGCAAACATTCGCTAAAGATATCACTTTGAAACGTC
>ERZ772979.1336-NODE-1336-length-14389-cov-6.097670_pt1 | contig 14389 bp, 15 predicted proteins | sample MGYA00511130_ERZ772979 | MGnify/ENA primary metagenome ERZ772979 (study PRJEB29015, sample SAMEA2738103) | human oral metagenome | biome: human oral; feature: human-associated habitat; material: saliva | place: China | collected 2186 ... | reverse complement strand
TAGGATTCCAAGTGTGCGCCTCCACTGTTTCTGCAAGCAAATAATACGCATCTAGGAAAATCAGATTCCTCCCATACATCCAAAATGGAAGCTTAATATCTAAGAGGGGTAATTCTGCGGAAAAGATTTCGTCGCCATGCGGAGGAACCGTCTCATAGTGAAACTCTATCTCACTACCGTAGTACGCAATAGTCGCTCCTTCGCAGCCGATATTTAGAGGAATGCCTTCATTAGCTATGATAAATTCCATGGTGCCTCCTTTCCGAATCCCCTAAAGGGCAATCATTAAAAAGTATGGGTATCCTTAAATTGTGTGAGGAAACCTTAAAAGGTTTAGTCGATTATTCCATCTATATCAAAAATGTGATCCAATTCATCAGTATTGATTGCATGTAACACCTTGTCTCTAATTACAGATCGATTCATATCAAGCCTCTTAAACTGATTCTTACCGACTGCGTCCTTACTCATACGGATGAGCTGAATCCTTCCGACCCTCGGATTCTGACGTGCGTATTCAGCAAAGCCCTTAGCCTTACCAAGGTTATCCTTAAAATCCGGACTATGAGGCTCAAGGATATCAATTACATAGCCGAGGCGCTCATCTTCACGGACTACGATAAAGTCCGGATAGGTCGGCTTGATTTCTCCGTCGATTTCATACGGAATGCAAAGAGCCCATGACGCTCTGGAAGGATTGCGAATCCAGCAGACAAAGTCCGGTCTCTTTTCTTCTTCAGCAATGAGATTGGCTTCCCAGCCATTCAGTTTCAGCTTTGCCGTACCCGTGGTATCGCTGACAAAGAGATGATCGCGATATTCCTTGCCACCGGCCTCGTGCGGAACCTGAATCGTCTCCGGAAGACGGAAATTGTGCTTGCTGACCATATCACCATCGGAAACGATGCTGTCATATTCCCTGCGGATTTTCTCTGAGTCAATGGTGGCAATGTATATGCGATAATCATCATTCAGACCGTGAAACCGGGTCTCTGCATAGGCATGAAGTTTGTTCATGCAGTCCTCGTCTGCCACAAAGAGAATGACGTCCACCTTAAAGGCTGTCAAATCACTAAAGTCACCGTACTTATTGCCGTATGCCATACCGATGCCTTCGCGCCCCAGCTTCACATCTGCGATCTGGAACTGGCGCTCAATATCGGTATCCGTCGTAGTGAACATGTCGTGGACAGAATAATTATCCACGGTCTCACCAAAGGCATCGAAAATCTGTGTGGCCAGCTCGAACTGCTTCACCTGCTGGACAAGGTCATCATACTTTCCCTTGGCTCTCAGCTCTTCTACATAATCGTGGATCATCTTGACGATCTCGTCCTGAACTTCTCTGATCGCCTCGCGGTACAGTTTGGACATACTGAGTAGATGTGCCATCCGATACAGGGATTTGAGATAATCATTGATTCTGAGGGCTCTGACGTTATAGGAAAGTAGACCGGCATCATTGATGAACTTCATAACTGCTCCACGGTCAAACAAATCCGGTTCTTCCTCCGGCTGAACTTCCGGCGCTGCCGCAGGCGTAGAAGTTGCGCTCGACTGCGTAGCTACTGACGGTGTCACATCAGGCTGAGTAGCCTGCGTATTGTCAGTACTCGGCTGCTGGAAAGTTGCTGCAGGCTGTGTGTGTGCTGATCCTGCTGCATCAGGTATCTGCGTTTGCTGCTGTGCAGGTACAGGTGCCGATTGTATATATAATGAAACCGCTGGAGCAGGTGTTTCGGCTCCCTGAGTCTTAAATACATCCAGAGTCACCTGTCCCGAAATAGAGGTCTGCGTTTTCTTTTTCGTTTTGACGGTCAAAGTCTCGAAACGCTTTCTGGACAGAGGCTCACCATAAATATCTGTCGGAATGTCTCCACCCTCTGTGCTCTGCAGCGCCTCCACGACGTCCTTGACGGTTTCCTCATTAAAGTACGGCAAATAGAGATGCACATCATTCAAGACGTCATCAACTTGGATGTGCATCTGCATCGGTGTTCTGACCATGCGTCCGAGAAGCTGGGCGATATAGGTCGCATCATTTGCGTGCTTGAAGGACATCATCGTTTCTGCCCTCGGACAATCCCAACCTGTAGACAAATTTTCTTTGAAGAACACGACACGGATATTTCTGTCATCCGCAATACGGGAAGGCTCCTCATAGCGCACTTCAAGACCATTGACAGTAAGGGATGCTGTTGTGGCTCCGAAGGTATGTACCACCTGACCGTTTTCCAGCTTGAAACCTGTCCGCTCCTCAATCTTTGCAATGCAGTCATCGAGACTGGTATCGGTCAGTTTACCGCCGGTTCCGTTCAGTACCTGAATAATCAGAATCGGATTTACGTAGGCGTAGTGCTGCTCAAAGCAATACTGCGTCCAGTGCTCCCATTTCGCCTTCCAGTCATCTGCTGCCGCCTGCAGAATTGCCATATCATTATTGACGGCGCTGGCCTCCGGATAGGTGATCACAATGCGATCTTTCAAAAGACCGGAAGCACGCACTTCATCCGCTGTGACAATAGATTTGTGTATGGTAGAGGAAGTACCATCGACCAGTGCATTGAAGCGTTGTGTCGTCGCGGACATGCCGATTACCACAGGCATCGGCGGGATATGATCGTTATCGCTGCCCTTGATGAATTTCTGCATGATCGTCGTAGCCTTGCTGGCCTCACGTCCCTGCATGCCACGGTGCGCTTCGTCGATGATGAAATACAGCCGGTCACTCTTTTCTCTGACGGTGTTGGCCAGCGTCTCCCAGATGGTATAGGAGCGTCCATCACCATTCTTCACGAGTTTTGAAGAGACAGAAAGCTTCTGCGTGTTCAAAAAATAGATATGCCCATCCTCGAATGTCTCCCTGTCAAAGGAATCCTCCGTGACCGTCACGCATTGTGAAAGCCGAATTTTATCGGCCTTGGAATCAATCTTCAGCTTGGACTGTTCATTCAACTGCGGAGAGTCCGAAAGCCAGATAATGATTGTGTTCGGCTGCTCAGCATAAGTGTCATCACCATAGAGGATACTTTCAATCAGTGCAGACATGATGATGGTCTTTCCGGCTCCGGTCGGAGCAGTGAAGGAAACCACCTGCGGCGCATGTGTTCTATGATAGCTGCCCATCGCCTCCGCTGTCTTCATGCGGATGTCACCGAGGGCTCTTTTCTGGAAAGGGAATAATTCTACTCTCATGGTTACCTCCCTATATTGATACGGAAATTGTCCAGATAGTCCCGGTACAGCTGATAGCATACTTTTCTGTCATAGGCGCGAATCATTGATCGGTATGCGGTCTCCGAGTCCGTCACAATAAAGACTGTCTGAATTTCCGAGTAATGGCTTAACTCGGCATCGAATTCGGAATAATATATTTCATCCACCAGAACCGCCATCTTGTTCTGCGGCAGGATGAGCATTTTCGGAAGTTCGTCGTTTTCGAGCGTTGGGCACCTTCCAATAGCTCCGCCCTTCATCCAAAGCACCGGAAGCAGCTCCCTGAATTGCCTGCCAAGTGCTACGGAAGTCTTGTCGAGGAAACTCAGTTTGAAGAATGCGACATTTGCTTTGAATCCATCTGACATTGGGATATCAACAGTTAAATAATTCCCTTTTAATGGCTGGCCTTTAATATCATGACCTTCTATCGTACATACTGTTCTTGGCCACGTAACGTGATGTGCAATACCAAGAGATTCCCACTCCATGTCTCCCGGCTTATGTCCTCTGCTGGTCAAGTCTTTTGCTTCGTCTTCTGATACTTCGTTATTTGTAACGAGAACGCAACGACGTTCCCCACCATCTTCTGCATTCAACAAGTTAACTGCGTTCAAGGTAGTTCCTGATCCAGCAAAAAAATCCACAATTAACGCATTGGGTTTATTTGAGACAAAGAATCGAATCGCATCCTCCGTCGAATAAACTGATTTTGGAAAAGCAAACTTCTTATCCCCAAAAATCTTAAGGAGAAGTCCACTTCCATATGCGGATGCATCATGGGTGCTTTGATACCACACTGATTTGATAAATGTTAATTTGTTTGAAACTCTCTCTACAATCAACGCTCCATTCTCATCTTTTCCTCTTGAAATCAAAGAACCTTCTCGTAACTCTTTTATTGCTCCTTCATTTAAGTATTGAATTGTCCAGTGTCCATCCTTCTGCTTATTTCCAAGTCGAACAGTGCCTTCTGCAAGCCCTTTTATCACAGAGTTTCTACCCAGTTGCCATCTGCCTTCTTTTCCTAATGTCATTGGCCATACTGGAGTAAAACCATTATCAAACTCAATACTTTCTACTGGAGTATTAATGTCGGGGGCAACACCAACATCTATTATGCGTTTTTTCTTTTCATCTACGAATATCGGATAACACATATTCGGTCGATCAACTCGAAGGGAACTACTTCCGAATCTTTGCAAAGATAACCAAGTTGTTCCAGTAAACTTTTCGCTCTCCTGACTTTCATCAAGCATATTGTTAGCAGAGAGACAAGGTTCAGCAGCTCCTATCTTGACAAAGAAAAGATACTCCTCAACTCTTGAAAAATCTTTATCTCTCACGACACCTTTTTTATTAATAACATCTGTCACCATCTGAATCCTTGCATCCGGGAACAGTTCTTCAAGCAGACATCCAAGATGCAGGTATTCCTTTTCATCTATGGTAACAATCATGACGGAGTCTTTTGGATTCAACAGTTTCTTAGCGATCTTCAGGCGCTTCTCCATCATGGAGAGCCACTTGCTGTGACGATAAGCGTCGGAGCTATCCACATAGTCGTTGTTGTACTTCCAGTCCTTTGCACCGGTGTTGTACGGCGGATCGATGTAAATGCAATCAACCTTCTCTGCATACAGATACTCCAGCAACTGCAGTGCATGGTAATTATCCGCCTCAATCAGTGTATGCCAAAGGCCGCTGTCCGGAGCGTTCTCTACGCTATCCAGCGGTTTCAGCGTCGGGTAGATCGGCTCACCAAACTCGGCCACTACTACAAGCTCATCCAGCTGGAAGGTCTTCTGCTCGTGTGTCTCGCGGCGGTCGCAGAGCACTTCAGCATCGTCTATCTTTACAACAGTATAGATGTCACTCACATATCCGGTCTTCAGCGCGACCTTGGAACCGACACGAATCGGCACATCATAAAGCGGCGTACATTCCGGCAGATGCTCTTCAAACACCAGCCCGAACTTCTTCTGCTTCATCAATTTATCGGTTTCCTGCAAAATCCTATCCCTGAGTGTGGGATCATCGATCTGCTGGATCAAGTCTTGTAATAGTGCCACTGTTTCCACCTCATTCTTCTGTAATCGTCTTTTCTTTTATATGATAAGCAATGCCGCGCTCCTGACAGAAGGCCATCACCTCTGCAGCGCATTCATTGTAAAAATGCCTGTGTCCTTCGTAGGCGTTTGCCGTTTTGCTGTAATTCGTTCTGCCGAAGATAATCCGGTCTGTGAAAGACACGGCCTCCAAAATTTCGTGCAAATCCTGTTCTATAATGTTCGGTGTCGGATAAGGCTCTATGCTCACCCATGTACGGCAGCCTGCACCATGAAGTGCCCGTAAGGCCGCCAGCCTTTCTACATAGGAAGCTGCACCAGGTTCCATTTTCTTTCGGTATTCCTCATCCAATGAAATGAGAGTAACACCGTATTCATTTTTCGGAGAAAGATTTGCCAGTTCTATAGGTAGTAGTCCCTTGGTCAGTGCCGTGCATTTGATACCGGCCTCATTTAGCTTTCGTATAGCTGCCATGCTCATAGCTGACACTTCTGGATAGCCTTGCATGAACGGATCTGTCATAAAGCAAAGCTGCACGGACTGTATTCTGTCCCGGAGCCGTGGAATTTCCTTATCCAGCAACTCAAGCGTATTAGACACAAGATACGGCTCTAACCAGTTGTCATAGTCCTTTATCTGTCCGAACCGTTTTTTCAACAGGAATGCATAGCATGGATATTTGCATCCATGCGCACATCCCTGCACATGATTCATTGTATAGTCCCCATACTCAACACCTGTTTGATAAAGCATGGATTTTCTCGTTATGGTTTTCAAATTAACTCCATCCTCCGCCTACTTGTTCTTTAATATATGATCTGCCATTCGCAGCGCGAGTCCTTGTGCCTTGGGACTCTCACTCGCAATTGCAAAGCAGAATAGGAACATCGGCGAGTTCCTGCTGTTCCTGAAAATCCGTGGATGCTTGGATATGCAAGGGAATATCGTATCCAGTCGGGAGATAATATATGCCTTGATGTGTTCCGGATTGGCATCCTTGATTTTCCTTGTTCCACTGTCCGGAGCCTCTGCATCCGAGAAGAAATCAAACAGCGACATCTGCGGGTCTTCCTTGTAGAATTCTATCTGCCAGCCTGAATCGCCCAGCAGTCTGTCAATACAGCCTTCCCACGTCTCGTACTTTCCATTCTTCGGCAGCATTCGGTTCAGAGCCGAAAACGGGAACAAGTACCAGACATCGATGGACTTTGTTTTGGCCACGGTCTCCAGTGTCGTCCAGTTGACCTGTGTTGCATACGGGTCTAAGAACAGGAGCCCACGGTTATATCGCCAGTCCACATCACGGATAATCTGTGCGAGCTTTTTGTTGGCGTCCCCACAGTAAACGGTGACTATTCTTGTCAGATGCGGGAACTCAGTGTTGACCATTTCCCGGAGCTCAGCCGCCTTCTTCTCATCTCCTTCGATAAAGAAGTACCGGTCAAATTTCTTGCTGGCAGCCAGCGCACGCTTAGCGGAGCCAACAAGATATTGCTCACCGTCACTGGTCTCGATTTCTCCCGTCCCGGCAAAGGCGTCAATATAAATCTTTTTAAATTTCTGGTTTTGCAGTGCAATCAGGTACGCATCCAGATAGCTCGTAAAGATATTGAGCTTCTCCTCCGTCCAATTGCCGCCAAATTTCTGTGATGTCGCCATTGCTATTTATACCCTCATTTACATTCCGTCTCACTGAGAGAACGAAATGACATATTCTTTCTTGTTCGTTTCGACCCTGACGATCTGCTCGATCTTTGCTCCGTAGTCGCTGACCAGTTCTTTCTTGATCTCATTCCGATATCCCTCTGACGGGAAGATCGGGTGATCATCCAGCAAATCCCACAATTCCATAAGTGGCACCAGATTGCGCCCTCTGAAATTGTCCTGCAGATACTTTGCAATATCCCTTACACGGAAGCAGGAAGTATCTGTATCCAATGTGATGACTCCATCAAAGTCAAATCGCAGCTGGCCGTTGTCCGATGAATGTTTGGTAGAAGACTGTGCTCCAAAAACCTTCCATGCGCTCTTCTTATACAGCTTGAAGCCTTCCTTGTGACTCGTGCAATGTATCAGGTTATACATGTGCGAGTTGTTCGTGTTATAAAAAGGAAAAGCTGCAACGTAGTATCTGCGTGTCCCATGCAGAGAAGCGATGATCTCCTCCACTCGCGCCTCGTAGGCTGTCTTGTCACTTCCAAACGGCACCAACTTTTCAAAATCCTCAAGGTAGGTATTTTCGTACTTCTCCTTTGTGGTTTTCCGCTTGGCGCTGGTGATGGCTCTCACCGGATCGGAGACCATGTGATTGATCATGACCTCTCCCCAGTTCAGGAAGAACGGCAGGATTGCCTCCCAGTCAATCGAAGCATCATACGGATCGTAAAGCAGGAAGTAATGCAAGTGCCCTGTCTGGTATAACTGCGGCCCGATAGTCTTCAGAAGCTCATGCGCATCCAACCTTGATGTTACGATCTGAAAGTTACGCTCGTTTTGCGGCAGATGCTTTTCAAGTTCATCCACCCGTTCGGCATCCTTATCATTCAGATAGATGTACACCGCCTTATCCGTATATGTCCTCGCAACCTCCAGCAAAGCCTCCGACACCCGTACAGCTGTACCTTTTACATGTTCTCCAGTATCATCCGTATAAATCCCGCTATTGCACATGCAGTCTATAAAGATCAGGCCATTACATGAATCGTTCAACATCAGCTTCTGCGCCCATGATTTTATATATTCTTCTATCAATTCAAATTTCTTGATTGTGTGAGGGCTGGCCTTGCTAATCACGCTTTTCTTCTTTGCGGGCATAACATCACTCCTCACTCAATGGCATCTTCTTCGGTCGGGATCAACTCCATGATGTCCCCGATATCGCAATTTAGCGTTTTGCATACCTTCATTAGCACTTCCATACTGACGGTTTCACCTTTAGACAGCTTGGTAACGGATGCCCAGCTAATCCCAGCCTCCGCCTGCAAGTCCTTCTTCTTCATATCTTTGTCTATCAGGATTTTCCATAATTTCTTGTAACTAACTTCCATAGCAGTCCCCTTGTCTTCGTTATCCAGCACCTGTGGTGATACTCATACAAGGATATTCTACCAAAAATCTTCTCAAATCACAAGTTTAATCTTCATATCTGCAAGAATTTTCTTCTCTTTATATTGAGAAATTCGTGTAGATATGATAAACTCAGAATAATCTCACTCACACAACTGTCATTTGACGCGGAAAGGAGGTGCAGCTCTGTGGACAACAATCAAAACGAAATCAGCCGATTTATCTATGAAATTTGCTATCCACACATCTGGACAGCTGTATCGTCGCACTTAGCGCAGCACCTTTCACTGTTGGATCTATCATATTCCCAGATCAAGTATCTGGACTCCGCCAACATAGAAGATCTGCTTCTTGAATTCACACGCAATATCCACATCGAGGAGGATACGCTCTTCTTCGAAGCCGTTATAAGCTGTACAATCAACCTGACAGAAGACAGCTATCGCGGAACCGCCTCCTGTGATATAAACCAGTGGTTTTCCGTCTCCTGCGAGGCTGTCGTTACCGACAGATTGGAGTCCTTCGATATTACCAATGTGCAGAAATATGCGCCGGATGTGCGGAAAAGCGCTGAGGGTCAGGCAGTCTCAAGGAGCATCGTCCCCATCCTCTACAAAAAGGATCTGAAAGCGGAAGCAGAGCGCTTTTTAGAGCGGTACTGCGCAGAGGCGCTTAAAACGCCTATCCCTGTGCCAATTACTGACATCGCAAAGGATATGTGACTCGAAATCATCCAAGGCGACCACGTCACGGATGATCTCAGTGTATTTGGAGAGATATATTTCACAGCCGGGAAAGCGACTTTTTATGACCTGTTCAAGATTTCTAATAAGACGATAGATATCCGAAGAGGCACCATCCTTGTCGATGCCTATACCTTCTGGCAGCGGAATCTCGGATGCGTCAAGAATACCATCGCTCATAAAGTCTACCATTGATACAAGCACAGGATGTATGCTGTTATAAAGTATATTCTCTACGGGAAAGACTTTGTGGCTTGCCGCTGCCCATCCAGCATGGTTTATCCAGAGAAATATGAAGAATGATCAGACATTCGGCGTATGGAGTGGCAGGCAAATAACATGGCTCCGCGCATTCTCATGCCCTATCGCACCTTCCGACTGAAGATTGACGAACTGCTTCAAAAATACAACTATGAAAATAGTGAATTGAAGCTCGCTATCCTGACAAATGCGGCTGAGGAATTGCGGGAGTCTACGATGTTTCCCGGCAATCCGTTCTGATTCGTATGATGGAGACTGGCTATAAGGAAGCTGCCAGCATATATCAGTATGACAAGGAATCTCCCTATCACGGATATTCGGACCAACGTGATGCGTTTTATGCATATCGCACCAGCAGCGAATTCCGCAGGCTCGTTGATTCCGGCCTTTTTCGTTATGTAGACGGATACTTTGCCATCAACGATGAGCAGTACATCGAGCGTAACAATGATGGCAAGCTGACCCTTACGGATTATGCATGGGCAAATCTGAGTGAATGCACTCTGCAGTTTACATGGCAGTCTCTACAACCTGACGAGGCCAGATAAGCATTTTCCATTCGAGCTGCTTCACCGCAAGAACGGAGAACGTAAAGCCTCTAAATACGATTCTCAGCAAAGTGCAGCCAGAAAGATAACCGGTGTAAACAAAACCTGCTGAGAGGTTGTCTATTAGATCGTGCAATCTCGCGGAATAAGCAAGTCTCATTTACGTTCTTTGACCGAGCTTGGTGAAGAGATATATCGAAAAGCAGAAAAGAACCTCGACACAAAGTCAAGCCTTAGAACAATCGTTTCTGTAAGCAGAGGACTTGACCTTGAAATTGGAATAACAGAAAAGCTCCTGCAGCTCGCCGGACATTCTTTTGACGAATCCGATGAGCACCAAGCTCTGAAATACTGTATCACCGGTTTCTCGGGTATGAACATTGACGATGCAAATGAATTCCTTGAATCCTATCATTACGAGCCGCTCGGCTCCAAACAGCGTCTATAAACAGGTCTAATCTGCCGCACTTCCGTCATGGATGTGCGGTTTTTTAATTTTTCCGACTCGCCAAGTCGGATTTTTTATGCCTACATTCCTTACTATCACTGTCTTTTTGCTATATCTGTACCCTTTTCAGCTCTCTGGAAAGTGCCTATTTTAAGGCATTTCCGCGACTCAACATGCTCACCATTGTCCAAACTTATTTAAAAATTTCTTGGATTTCATAATCAGATGTTGTACACTCCTTTTGATTTGTTAAATATAATTTACATTTTTGTCTCCCGTCATCATATTCTTCAATCCCAAATTCAAAAGTCAATTTACAAGAACAGCTATATACACCATTATCCCAATATATCTGAGATTCGTATCGCCACTCAGTTTTTCTAAACAGTTTATTATTTTTACATGTTTTTAAATCACAAATCGGTTTCTTTTTCAATAAGCAATATAGAGGAAAATAGTTTTCTATTTCTATATAATTTTCTCCACTAACATGAAACCCTTTCGACCTTAATTGCGAAGGCTCTTTTTCAAACCCCATAAATAAAGCCTTATTTATGGAGAGATTCTCAACCTTAAATCTGCATTTAAAGGTACCACACCTCAGTGCTTTATCAATTGTATCACTTAAAAATCCATCATTATTCCATTCAATATCTGTTATCTCTATAGCAAAACGAGATATATTTTCTCGTTTGGAAACCTCTAAAGACCTTGCCGCAGTATTATTAGCTTCTTTCGAAATTCTGTTTGCTTCTTCAGCTTTCTCAACACCTGCTTGAGATATTTTATTTGCTTTATGAGATTTGAGATTTGCAAGAATAGAAACAACAAGTCCTATAGCAGAAACTCCAAGTCCTAACGCAGAGATAATTACCTTTATATCTTCATTAATCATAATGGCCTCCTAAATATTTTTTAATTTTTGAATTTTTGGTCTCCCACTTCCCAATGACAATTTTTCCCTTTACCAACATACTTAATATTAGGAATGTCTTTTATATATCTTGTAATAGTTTTTTCACTAACTCCTAATATCATAACTATATCTTTACGGCTCACTCTATTGTCCTCTTTAATCATACCTTTTCTTCGAAGGACATTCGAGAGACATCTTGATGGACATTTCGAGAGACATTCCCTCCACAAACTTTTTTGTCGCTATCTTCTTTAGAGGAATAATTGTTCTGAATATATCTCCCTCCTCAAATAGCGGGTTTTGTCCTGAATAAAGCTGTGTGTACTTGTAGGTATTTCGCATTCCTAAACCAAGTTCATCTGTAAGACCTATTTCTATAAGCACCTTTGATATAACTGGATTTTGGGGAAATGGCTCAAACTTTAGCAAATCTAACGCTCTCATACCATGAGCCAACTATAAAACATATTTGTCTAAAAACAAATTATGTGTTTCTTGTTTTGCTTTCTGAATTGCCGGCAACATATTGCCATTTGAAAGCATAAAGCGTTCATAGTAACCACTATCCATCTGTCTTTCCAACTCACGCTTTGAATATCTTTCTTTTACTGCCAATTCAATATAAAATCTTCTCTCTTCTTGGCTTTTAAAAGCTGACATTGTTTTCAAGTGATTAGTCCAACTCAATTGTGTCACCAGTGGTGACACTTTTTCATCATCTTTATATAACTCGTAGAATTGCTTCATTCATCGCTTCCTAAATCGTTCTTTGTATCTCCACACACCATATCAATACAAACATTCACCTCGGCATAATTTTTGAGGAGCTTTTTTCTTCCTCCATCAGCATCTTCTACGAAGACGAAATGCTTGTAAAACTGCCTAAAATGGAGGATTTTCACGATTCCTCTTTTTGTAGCAACGTTATAGTCTCCACATGCATTGTCGCCACAAACATATCCACCGGTGTCGCCTCCACGAACTCGTAACCGAGTTCGCCAAGCAGCTTGATGTCTCGAGCCAGTGTTCCTGGGTCGCAGGACACGTACACTATCTTGTCCACGTCACAGCTTGCGACTGCTCGGAGAAGTGCCTCATCGCAACCTGCGCGCGGAGGGTCAAGGATGGCGATTTTAAGAGCATTTTCATCAATGTAGTCGACAAAAAGCTTATCCTCCTTGTCGAGGAGTCTCGGCATCACCTGTTCGGCGCGTCCTGTGTAGTAGCGCGCATTTACAATTCCGTTGATTACGGCGTTGCGGTTTGCGTCGATAACGGCGTTCTTTACAGACTCGATTCCGATGATCATGCCAGCGTCGGCCGCCATGCTGAGCCCGATGGTTCCGATGCCGCAGTAGAGGTCAAAGACGGTTTCGCCGCCCTTGAGACAGGCGTATTCCCTGACCTTGGCGTAGAGCTTGCTCATCTGCTTCGTGTTGACCTGGTAGAATGCCGGTGCGGAAATCTCGAATTTCATGCCGTCATCGGTGATGTCGGTGATTGTGTTTGAGCCAGCCACCACCTCGTAAGCGGTTGCGGGTTCGCGGAGATCTTTTGCCTTGTTCACCTCGACAACCACGCTCTGTAAGAAGTACGGCTCCTCATCGGTCGAAACTGCGTCGATTGCGTCGCTGATGGTGTAGATGACCTTCTCGGCATTTGGCAGCTGCTTGGATGTGGCTGTAAATATGAGCATCATCTCGCCCGTACCCTCGCAGACCTTGATGGTGAATCCCCTTAGAAATCCTTTTCCGTGTCTCGCGTCGTATACGGTGAGTAGCTTGTCTCTCAGGATTTCGCGGACTGCATTGGCTGCTGCCATTGTCGCGCTTTTCTGGAGGAGGCAGTCGGTGCAGTCGACTATTTTGTTGCTACCGCGTTTGTTGAAGCCGACGAGCGGGCCAGCGCTCGTCATCGCCACAGCGAATTCAGCCTTGTTGCGGTACCTGAACATCAATTCGAAGGACTCGCTGTCAATGCCGTCAGCACTCTCAGTCACCTCAATCTGTTCAGATCGCTCGGTCTGCCCAGCCTGCCCTCCGTCGGCTCCGATTCTATCTGCGACGCCCAGGACTTCCCTGACAGTTGGTTCCTCAAGGGCGCCTATACGCTCGAGCTTAGTGATTATGTTTTTGCGCTTGATGCGGAGCTGTTCGTCATAGCTAAGCTCGAGCATCGAACAGCCGCCGCAGTCCTGATAGTACGGGCACGGCGGCTGTACTCTGGCTGCGGAAGTCTCAAGAAGCTCGATTGTCTCAGCAAATGCGTAGCGCTTCTTGAGCCTCGTGATGCGGGCGCTCACCTTATCCCCTGGAACGGCGCCCGCCACAAAAATAGCAAGGCCAGACAACCTGCCCAGTCCCTTGCCATCATCAGTCATATCTGTAATTTCGAGCTCTACAATCTGCCCTTCATTAACTACAAGAGCAGCAGTCTTATCAATATTATCGCTCATTTTCACCTCGGAATGTTTTCTCTAAATTTATCTTTACCTAGTATTGCTTTTTAACAATTTGCTTGCTAGAATTTTTCGCTTTTTAAACACAGATTACTTGCTTTTCGATTTCCCATCCTCTAAAATCTTCTACCTAAATCCAACATTATTTATAAAAGTGCTTGATTCGAGGTCTCACCCCTGCTAAAATCTATCAATTTTATACGAATTATGACTTGATTTTTATTCCTCTAGCCGCTAAAATTGACCACTTTTGTGCTTGAGTTTTGAGTTCCGAATCGCTAAAATCCCATCCTTTTTTTCTTGCTTCTCAGTCTTGCCCCTACTTAATTCTCTACCAAATTATTAGCCATGAAACTCCCTAAGTTTCACACCAAATAGCCTAAAATCCATACTCTCATCTATCACAGCCATCAAAACCGAATTCCTACTCTCCGATCACTAAAAATCCCCAAATTCTTAGCCACCAAAATCTAACATTATTTATAAAAATGCTTGATTCAAGGCTTCTCTCCTGCTAGAATCGCCACCCACCAGCCCTCAATCATCACTTTCAGCACCAAGTTCTACCTCTTAAGCTCTTCGCTTACTCCTTCAGCTTTGCGAAGCTCTACCTCTCCAGCCCCTCCGCTATCTCCTTCAGCTTAGCGAAGCGCTTACTCACAC
>ERZ772979.1332-NODE-1332-length-14442-cov-166.825467_pt1 | contig 14442 bp, 27 predicted proteins | sample MGYA00511130_ERZ772979 | MGnify/ENA primary metagenome ERZ772979 (study PRJEB29015, sample SAMEA2738103) | human oral metagenome | biome: human oral; feature: human-associated habitat; material: saliva | place: China | collected 2186 ... | reverse complement strand
ATTATAGATGGCTTGATAAGTAGAAATACATACAATTTGTAGAAGACGAAAATGGCGAACAGATAGAACAAGAATGTTCAAGGTACGTAGCTCACTCTGAAAGAATGCGCGGAAAACAAATCATTTATTAGAGCTCTGAGATGGCTTGAAAAAGAACAAAGATATAGACTTAAAAATGGATTGTACAACAAAGAAGTTGACATTTAATTTATCTTAAGAACAATGGGAAAAATAAGTAAATATAGTAATCTATACAAAGATAATACTTTGATAAGATCTGTAAACGGTAAAGGAGTTTTAGAAAAGTATACACTAAAGGAAGTACAAGATTTAGTAGATAAGCTTGGTACTGAGAAAGATGAGAATGGCCATATAAAAGATCGAGAAGGATTTAATAACTCATCGTATATACTTATGAAGATGTATAACGATCCTAAATATAACGATGAAAAGGAAAATTTTATAAAGGAATTAAATGACAGATTGCGAGTTAACAAAGAAGAAGTTAGAAGAGCTCTTAGAGGAGATGATGAAAGTAAAGACATTCAACCCTCCAATACTAACAGTGAGCAAGGAACAGTACAAGTATCTGGAGAAACAAGGGATAATAAAGGATGGGAAACTGGTAACGACACCACCAAGTCCAACGGACAAGAAACTGCCATGTATAAGAAATGTCTCGAAGACGAGAAGGAGTTTTCTAAATTTGTGAAATTAAAGTCGTACGATGTAAACAACAATAAAGAAGAGTACGTAGAATACAAGGAGAATTAACTATGCCAAAGAAAGAAGTATAGAACTATTACTTAAAGTTCACCGATTACGTATAGGTAATATACGGAGCTTATAAAAAGCCAGAAGAAGACTGGGTTCCTTGTACAGACGAAGAAGCACAACAGATTGTTAAACTAAACGCTTAGGCGTACATGATATACAAACAAGCATATGAAGCTAATAGAAAACAAAATAGAAAAGCTAGAGCAAAAGCATGACCTTCTTGGTATCTACGAACAAATAGAGATAGCTGGTCGTACAGCATATAAGTCATTAGATAAGATAGAGTATGATGAGAACGGAAGATCTAAGACAGCTAAAGCATTTGTAGACAAGATGATAGAGTTAGGACACGGTTCTCCATTAGAGCATGGTACTGTATATCTTTTAATATCTGGTAAAGACAATATTATAAAGAATTATTATTATAATAAATATTCAACATGCAATCTATTACCATATCCTGATAATGATGGTAGTCCAGTATGGGCCGTAACTACAAACTATAGAGTGATGGTTGAAAACAACACGCTTGATGATCTATATCGAATATGCGAACCTACAGAATACCATGAGAAGCGTACAACGTTTAGATTAACATGTGCAAGAGTACAAGCTGATTCATTTGTAAGACATAGAGTATTCTCGTTCTTAATGGAGTCTACAAGATACTGTAACTATAGTAATGGTAAGTTTGATAAAGAGATAACAATTGTAAAACCTACTAAGTGGGAAGATTACGAGAAATCTCTATTAATGTTTGTAACGTCATGGGAAAGTGCAGAACGTACATATATGAATCTAATTGACAACGGCGTTAAGCCTGAAGATGCAAGAGATGTACTCCCATTACAGCTTAAAACAGAGCTTATAATGACAGGCACAGAGTCTCAATGGGAACAATTCTTTAAGCTTAGAATATCAGATCATGCACACCCTGATGCAAAGTATATAGCAGAACGAATAAAAGAACAACTATGAAGAATATAATTAAAACCATAAAGTCTCTGTTTAAAAAGAATAAAAGCCGTTGTTGTGATGATTATGCTATTAAACTCAACATGATGTTCGGAGTAATATTTAATCGAGTTAGATTAGCTAATGCTTATAATTATAAGTATGTATTTAGCATTATCCCTCTTGATCATACTGTAATAATAAAATGCCAAACTTACAATAACATCTCAAGCTGGATGTCTTTAAACTTAATGCACTATTGGAAATATTCAAAAGAAAATTTAACTGATTATATTGATAAAGAATTAAAAGTTTTATCTAACGAAGTAGATAGTAGTTATAATTGTTATAAAGCAAGTAAAAATGAAAAAGATAATTAAAGCTCTAGCTCACTCATTTCATTGGGTGACAGAGAGCAATAGGCTAAAGCATATCCAATATGGATTCTATGCTGGTCTATGTGGAACAATATTTGCTGCAATTGGGGCAGGATTAGCAGCAGAGTATAAAGATAAGCAATACGGTAACGTATTTGATTGGCTTGATGTAACAGCTACTGTAGTAGGGGGTATGTTTGGACAAGCAGCACAGTTATTGTTAATGTTAGGAATGTATAAGATATTTAAGTAATATAAACCCAGGGTGATTAAGTTCATTCTGGGTTTTATTTTGCCTATAAGGGAGAACCCTTTTCTTTCTTTATATATTTCTTTCTTTTAGGAGAGGGTTTAGCTAAGCTTATATAGACTATATAAACTATATATACTTACTGTATCCTAATCTCTTTCTTTTGCTACTTTTCTTTCTCTATTGGAGAGTATGTATTTGCACATGAGCTCATATAAGCCTCTGTAAGCCATTATAATCACTCAGGTGGATAAGTTATCCAGCCAATGCGTTATAACGCGTCAGAGAGCCTGTAAATAGCCTTAAATCGAATGCAGTATATTTCTACTATAAAAAATATTTTTTATTTTTGTTTTACATGTACATAAACTCGGAACTAAAATTTTATTTTTTACTATACGTGCATGAAAACCCGGAACTCCCCCCTGCCACTTCCCCGTGCTCGTTGCAGCAGGAAAGTACCCCCGTGCCCTACCAAGAAGGCAAACTTGATTAATAGTAGTATTCGCTATGATACAAGTAATCGCATTATGGAGTGTGTTTGCGCTTGCCGGATCAGTTTTGGCATACGCAGCATGGGTTACGTTTCGTGAATAATAGTAGCGAGACGTGGCTGCGACTAAGCTTGCTGTATGTGTGTATTTTTCATACACAGTTATACACGCAGGCTTAGTCATAATTATAGATAATAACTAAACATACAAAACATATGAAGACAAAAACTGTATTCTATCTTCGCGTCCAGGATGCGAAGAATAGACGCTACTGGCGCGACAGCCAGAACTACAACAGCATGGACGAATTATTCGCTGCATGCAAAGAGTGGTTAGAGCAACACAGGTATACGCCTGTGATCTTTGCTCAACGTGAGGTTATGATCCCTGAGTAATCAGGGATTATATCTCCATCCAAGATGTCATACTTAATTAATTATAGCATTCGTAACAACTAAAACAAATAGATATGCTTAAAGCGGAATTTAAGTATATGCTCATTGAGAATGGCATATACTACATAAAAATTGTCCGCACTCCTGACTGGAGAGGCGGATATAGCCCTGTAGTTTACTTTAACTATGCGGCGGAATTCTACGAACTGCAAGACTTTGAGTACGTAGAATATGAGGGCAACCTCAATGACGCTGTCGATAGCTACAACAAGGTTTTCGAGAGTGTGTATGACCGTGGTGTGCGTATGGTCAACTATCCATCGCTCGCACAGCTTGTAGAGGAGAAAATATATGCGTACGAATAGTGCGCATATATATCTCTCAAGAAGCCATACTATAACACCACTGCGCTCGCTTCGCTCGCGAGTGTTCGTTGCTACCCAAGTTGCCAAACTCAGCTAATCATAATATTCGCCAATAAACAAAATTAACCAAGTTTATTGTGCAAACCAGCTGTGGGTTGACAGCGTGCTACGAATATCGGTAGTAACTATGTAGCTTATCCTGATATGTTAAGCAAAAGCAGTCCTGTTCGCAGGTTAGGATACTCGAGGTTGGGAGTCCTGTAATCCAAAGAAGCCTAAGTCCGGTAGGATATGGCGAGGGGTCAACCAATGTCAATAACAAGGATACTAAGTACGTCTAAGACCGATGCCTTGTAGTAAACCAGAAATGGCCATCCGTGTACGCATTGCGCGTATGTCCCGAAAAGAGAACGGAGATAAGAGGGGAATGGCTTGACAAGCCTTTGTCAGTTTGGTGGAAACTGTCTATTGCCAATAGAAATTGGATAGTTTGCTAACCGTTTAGAATAAACGAAGCGTGGTCTCTCAGGTTGGGTACGTTAAGCCCAACCAAAAACTTTTACAACATGAAAGAGAAATATTGGAAAGACTCCGCTTATTATACTAAGCGTTTCTTCAGCATACTGAACGTATGCAAGAAGGATCACAAGGTTATCAACTACGTTGAATCACGTACGAATGTACACTTCGAAGTGGATGGCAAGACACTTACATTTAACGTAAGTATCCCAACATATAACCTCGTGTTGAAGCTTTTAAAGAAAGCTTTTAGTGATAACGTAACATATAAGTTTGATATATCGTTATGATCAAGATTTGCGCATTTATAGCTGTATGGCTCATTAATTGCTTAGTTGCAATTGAAGCCTTACGGCTATCACTACTGTCTATAATAGACCGTAGTAACGCACCTATACTGTTAGGTGTAGCTGTAGCACTGTATTGGTTATTATCAACCAGTGCTAAGAGAGTAAACTCCTTAACTGAACACGCTAAGGAGGCATTGGGTATGGATTATTAGAGTGAGCTAAAAACTCACTTTAATAGCCCAAATAGCCATACTTAATCTCCATATTCCCTACCCAAGAAGCCAAACATAGATTATTCATAGAACTCGCCAGCCAACACCGATAAGCTGTGCATCTGAACTGATTTCGGTAACCCAAATAAATTGCAATTATGGGACAATTAATCAAAGGCTCTGAACTCGGAGCTTACAAGACAATTGCTATGTCTTTAGGCGTAGCAAGCAAGGAGAACAGAAACGGCGTTAAATCAAAGTTCTTAGTTCTCGTGGTACGTGACGAAGATAGCGCTGCAGCTAAATCGAAACGAATCATTTTCTGGGATGAAGACGTACCTGGTTTGATCGACAAGATCAAAGTATTTGCGTCTAATACCCCAAATCCTGTAACAAAAGGATACGACATAGATATGAATGCAATGAAAGCAGCTGACAATGCTGCAGACTTTGCAGACTATCTGCGTTTCCCAGGCATGCTTGAAGAGCAATACAAGCTCTCAAAAGGCCCATGTTACGCAAACGACGCTGACGGAAAACGCATCTTAGATGCTGCGGGCAATCCGGTAGTACGCAGTACTATCTCTGTGCTCACTCAAGTAAAATTCATCATGCCTGATGGCTCGATGAAATACTTCAGCGGCATGGATCCTTACAGCACTGGATCACGCATGGAATCACGCTTCTGGCGCGAAGCAGTTAATGCTACAAGCGTGCAGACTGAGGGTGCGGTTGGGACTCCCGACATTCCTGAAAATCCTGCACAGCCAGCAGAACTCGAAACTCCGTTCTAAGTTAATATATAGCCTTTCTCGCAAGAGAGAGGCTATATGGCTATAACACAGAACTATTTTCCTGTCTGTTGCAGCACAACCAATATTCTCAAAATGGGAGAGTGTATAACACATATATAAGTGATTTCGATTATCACATATTGGACACTTGAAGGGTAGCAACCTTAATTCTTGGTGAAGGCAAACCACGGGTACGTATTAATACGTATAGCTATCCACATACTATTTGTGTTTGCACCACGATAGTATGGATGGGACACTAACCATTACAACGTTAGTGCAAATACTGCATTTCTCGAACACAGCGCGCAACATGAGAAAATTTGCAGTTAGATTCAAACAAATGGAAACACACAAATGTTTGAATCCCAATAATAAAATCCTGGTGTTTCAGGGACACTGAGGTGCAAATCAGTGTTGGGTGCTACCCTTGCTTGGCGGATTGTAGATACAAAAATATTTACAAACCTGGTTCGATTCCAGGAGCACCCTCTAATACGATGCAGATATTATGATGTCAGAGAAAGAATTTATCGAGATGCTGAAGAATAGTAACATCTCGTATGTGAAGATCATTCACACATTAGACTGGACGGGTCATGAAGTGAATTTGGTTTACTTTAATGAAGAAGCCAAGAATTACAAACTTGAGGAATTTGATTACCTTGAGTTTGAAGGTGATTTCGACAAAGCTGTCGAAAATTACACAAAGGAATTCTACGAAGAGTATAAATCTGACGGAATGACAATGTGTGAGAGTTTTCCGCTTTGGTTTATTATCAAAGAAGAATTATTCGTAATGGGGTTGTAATACTACAACTCAATTATAAAATTAACACAATAGTAACAAACAAAACAAAAAAACTATGGCAATGAAGATTTTGAAATGGTTTGAGAACACACAAGTTATCATGAACATCCTTTACATTGGATTAGGTATGATTATATCATACGCCATAATAGGATGCACTGGTTCTGCAATTGTGTCTAAGACAGATATGATTAAGACGCAGAATCAAATTGATTCACTCGAGTCTATCAACAAGAAGTATTATGAGTACTACAAGAGTACAGAAAGACTCCTTGACGAGAAGCTTGAGGAAGATGACCCAATCTTAGAAACAGACTGTGGATCTGACTATCTTGAGAACCTCGTAAAACTACGGAAAGCTATCAGCCGTAAATAGATAGCAGCGTAAAACGCAAACTCGCTCTGCGAAACCTGGTTATAAAACTATCGGATAGAAGTTTTTCATTAGTTTGCATATGTTTTTAAACTATCCATTTTCTGTTGTCAGCCCCTGTGTGAATAATAGTAGCACTTATAGGAACTGTCTGGAGTGCACACGAAAGTGTGAAAATGCACATTAATTAAACCCCAGTGCAGGGTAAGCGTATGGAAGATTTTATTATATTTCCAAACACTATAGGCGGAAGAACGGCAGTTCGTAAGTCTAAAGTTGTATCCGTATTCGAGGATGACATAGAGGGCGAAGTGGTTGTGTCATCGGCCGACGATGATTTCCACACAACAGAGTCATTCGATTCAGTCATGTCTAAACTCATGAAGTAATGGCACAGAATGATTATTCAGAATTCTTGAAGGCAGCTGATGCAGCCGCAAGAAAGGTGCATAGTTCAAAAGTTAAGCACATGATCACTAACCATGTATGGAATGCTGAAAAGAACAAGTACGTGAAAGTAAAGCGTTATCGTGCAAAGTTAGCAATGACAAAGCATGAAGAACGTGAGTTCTTCGGCCATCCATTTGTATTTAAGAAGGATATTCCTTCAATTAATATAAATGGAATAACCTTACTCTTTGATAAGAATTGGCAACTTTGTGACGTGCTTCCGCTTTGTGAAGATACAAAACTATTTCTTGATGCTCATCGTGGTCAACCATATCAATTGTTATCAGATGATTAAGTTAAACTACCAAGAAGCCTTAGCGTTCAAGAAAATGGGTTTTAGAGAGAAAACAGACGGGTATTTCGTAAAACAAGTACCCGTTGATTCTTATTACCCAGAGAATTGGAATATGAAAGGCGATTGTTATGTAGGCATGCCAACTGTATATCAAGCTGTTGAATTCTTATCAGCTAAGAAAGGGATATACATTAGCATTTCAGTTCATACTAATCATGAAATGCGGAAGGCTGAATTGATGACTACTGTGACGTATACAAGGATTGGTTATATAACATGTCAGAACGAAATTGGCAATCGTTATACAACTATAGAAACAGCCTTGTATGCTGGTGTGAAAAATGTTCTGGAAACTTTAAAGAAGCTTTAATATGATTAAGCAAAAAGTAACAGAATATGACTCTCATTTCTTAGTAGAAACAAGATTAACTTTTACTAAGAAGGAAGCGAAAGCTTTTGACTTAGATAAAAATCTAAAGAGAAAAGTAAATGCTATAATTAATCGCTACAAGCGAGAAAACATGAAAAGGTATAATTGGAGTACGTTATTATTTGAATTTAGATTTAAAGATCTTATAACGCATCCGTGTGGAGTACTATTTTATGTTTATTGCAGCAAAGGCTATCTTAATAGAAAAGATATCTACCTGAATAAGCAAAAAGCTTTTGCTGAAGAAATCAAAGAGAAAATCAAAGCAAGTATAGATGCTTAGTTCTATACAAAGTAATAAAACTTAAACATTATCAAAATGAATATTTTAAAGTTAACAGAGAGTGGAATTGTAGTTATAACAAAAGTAGGAATTGGTCCAGAATTATCTGACAAAGTGTTAAACAAAGGTTCGTATCATATACGAACAATCACAGAAGACTGCGATAAAATCGCAAGGTGTGAGGTGTGTGATAATGATATTGATCCATGTGACGAGAAATATCCGAAAATGGTCAAAATTACTTCTGTTCCATTTGACGAGGTTGATGCGGATTGTGTGAGTGCGTTTGCAAAGACACAACAAAACTTGTTAACAGAGGTTTTGGAGGCAGAAGCCGCAAACCTTAAGATCGAGAGAGCATCAGATTTTACCAATAGGGTATTTAAAGCAATGCTCGACACTTCATTTGAACTTCCAGAAAATGAGGAAAACTAAGGTCCATATAAAAAACCAACAGCATCAACAGCGGAAAAACAAATCCGCTGTGGATGAGGTTGGGAATAAGAGATTTAGGCTTTTCTTCAAGTCTGGAGGAGCAAGTATTCTTGTAGCTAAAGGGTTAACAAAGAATGAGATTTATATTCTAACTAAACAGTTTGAAAATAACCTCAAAAACTACGATTCTAAATTAGAGGGTATATGGCTAAGCATAAAATAGATGGCTGTAAGACTACAATAAAAAGAGGATCTGGTTGTTTTCTTATACAAACAAAGCTACAATTAACCGATAACGAGATTGAAATTACCGAAAAGGAAAAAGAAGTTTTACCAATTGAGGTGCGTAGAAAATTATATTCGTACATAAAAACAAAAGGTGAGCAGCTCGTATCGAAAATAGTTGGTGGTAAGTTTAATGGTAATAGAATAATTGAAAAGTATATAGCCATAGAAACTATTGTGAGGATAAAAGATTACAACTTACGGCTTTCTATAGTAAACAACCAACAAAGACATATGAGAAAAGTTAAAGAGGTTCTCAAGCAAATGTAAGTGCTTGTCTTACATAACATTTAAACATTTATCAAAAATGATTCCAAGTTACAATAAACCGGGTAACAATGATGGATTTGAGAAGATCTTATTCATCGTGTTTATAACTATGCTCTTCTTCGGCATAGCAGTAAAGTGCAGTGCACAGAAAACACAGCAAAAAGCTGTGTATGACACAGTAATGTGTGATCAAGCTTGTATTCAGAAATACGTACAGATTCCTAACGAAAAGACTGGAAAAGTGCGTATCTTTGCTGTATACAAAGACTCTAAGCACAATGTGAATGAACTTATTAATGTGTCTGAAAGCACATATGATTACATTCAGACATGTAAAACCTACGGGATTCCTGCCCAATTAGGTATTAAGCTCAGGAACGGTGCTATTCAAACCATCATTCGCATCAAAACAATTATAACTGTTAGGCGATGAATGATGGAATAAGAAAAGGTGTAGTGGTGAGCCGTAAAAATATATACGGCCATCTCTACAATCTGTTCCTTGTTGAGGGAACAAGTGGAGATATTATCAAAGCTAAAAATGAACTCGGCAAGAAAACAATACTAGAGAGAGATGATTTTTATCCAGTAAAAACTCCAAGTTTGAGAATATCAAAGGAAGATATGGATAAGATTAAAGCTGGTGTTCATACACTTAATCATGCTATTACAAAATCATGGATTGATGTAGTAGAAGGATTTAAGGATGGACAGTTTAAGATTGTAAAGCTAACACATGTTAACAGACATGTATACGTATTGTTAGACTCTATTAACAGATCTATTAAAAGAAAGATCATTAAAGAAAGCGCAAATGGAGTTTTAACAAAAGATATACTGTCTGTTAGATATGTAATAAGAGACATCCTATTTGAATGAAAATTCCTAAGCCAGGCCAATTTTGCACTATAAATAATGTAGTTTACAGGGCTTATAAGGCAAAAGATGGCTGTAAGGGATGCGCTTTCAATAACCTATTTTCATGTTTAGGTATAATAGATGGAAAGACTGGTAGAGCGAAAATGGACTGTAAATATAGCCATATAATATTCAAAAGAGTATGAGTCTAAGAAAAATAACATCAGCTATAAGAATTATCATTTCTATGTTAATTTTGTGTATGATAGAAAATGGTACGATTGTATGTAGATATAACACTATAATAATCATACTATGTTTTATCGTACTAGTATTTGATACTTGTTATCTTGTAATAAGATTAAGTATCAAAGAATAATCCCTAAAGTGTAGAGTGTTAGTATCAAGCTAATGCTCTACATGTACATGTAATGCAACCTACGCCTCCGAAGTACAAGGAGAGTACGACTGGTCCCAAGTCCAGGATGAAAGATGCAGAGGGGATGTACATTTAAGTGCACGCTTATCAAGGGCGCGATGCTGAGTTTCGAAAACTTCGTGCACTACACGGCATTTTGTTTTATTGTTATTATTTCGATTAAATGTGTTGTGAAACATGCATTTTTGGTTTGTGTCATATTAAGTTAAATTGTTTAATTATTGAAAGTAATAGCGATTACTAAAAACACACTTGCTTGTGAAAGTAGGTGTGAACTGGCTTTATAGCTCAATTGATAGAGCACAACACTGATAAGGTTGAGATTTGGGTTTGAATCCCTTTAAAGCCACTCTAATTCGTGGCATAATATTTGTAAATCGTGTTTTGTGTATGCATGGTCTGTGAAGATAGTGTATACAAAATTAACCAAGGCTTTAATTTATAAATGTATACGAACGGTATGTGAATATAGTTCGTATAAACGGCCTCATCGTCTAACGGTTAGGACACAAGATTTTCATTCTTGTAATTGGAGTTCGACTCTCCATGAGGCTACAAAAGTTTTTTCCAAGTTCTTTAAAAACTGGGCAATTAATTTATGTTAAATCCAATAAAACATTATCAAAATGGAAAAATGGATTAAGAGGATTATGGCAGTATCATTTGTACTGCTTGCAGCCATCCTTGGCTTAACTGCCTTAACAAGCTGCGGTCATGAGAGCGGTAACAGGAAAATCAAGAATTCAGATTCAGCCTTTGTGGTAGGGATTGTTGACAAGTACTGTCACCCAGAAATGTCATCTGTAGATGAGGCTGTGATGCTTCAGCAACAGATGTTAATGGAAGATAACTATGAGCGTGTGTTTATGGGGATGCCGACGCAAACGTTAAAAGCGGTAGTTCATGTTATGATGAACAAGAATCATGGTACACCTACATTTACGGTCAAGGATATTGCTCAAGAATATCTGTCGAGTAAGAGAGTATATGACAATCTGCCCGATGAGAACAAGCAAGATCCAGACATGGTGGCGAACCCCAAAGTACTTGACGAACCAGATAGTATAGGAGGCAAGTAGTATGGAAACAAGGGCTATCGTTATTCTTTATGAAGGTATTAAGCCTTCTGAAAAGTTCATGATCAAACTTGCTCAAGTTCTCAAGAAAGAGAATATTACAAGTGATCGTAATATCTGCATTTCAGAGCTTGGTCAGAATGATATTGTTAAGACTTTAGTAAAAGCTAAAGCTGCAGAAACAATCACATTCAAGCATGCTGTAGAGAAAGATCCTACAGAGCAGTCTATGATCTATCTGAAAGGTTACTTCGGCGACGAAGTTTGGATTAATCCAGTATTGTTTGGAGTAAACCTTATGGGTGCAAAGCACTCCCTTCCTGAAGAGGGGAAAACCGCTTTGCGCATATTGTGTAGAGATAACATCCCTTCAGATGTTGCTATGAAGTATAATTTTACAAAAGCTCACTTGACTGCTATTAAAGCAGTCGTAACATCAGTATAATGAAAAAATACGATGATCACCATATGGTGGTAGAGAAAGAGAGTAAAAGAACAGAGCGTGCAAGACATATTAATGCAAGACCATATAAACGCTCTAAGTACAAACACAGTAACTACGAAGAGGATGTATAAAGTAGAACTTTGGAGCCGTAATTCCCATGGCAACAAAAAAGACCTAATTACAACATCTTTGTATCCTACAAAGGAAGAAGCAGATGCTGCGAGAATAGCCTTAATAAGGCTATCTCGTGGCAGAACATTTACGCCAGTGGATGCGGAGTGTGTAAAATTAGGCAGGCCTGAAATGGCTATTTTTAGCGAAACTAACTATATTGTTTGTTAGAATCGTTTAACATAATATTAATTTTTAAAATCATTATCAAAATGGCAAAAGAAACAAAGAAACCAGCAAGCACTGCAGTAGCAGTAACAGAAGACAACGTGATGGAGCAGATCAAGAATGGCAACATCTTGGCTGAAGCTAACGTCAAAGCAGCTATTGAAGAGATTCAGAAGCAGAAGGACGAGAAGCAGAAGAAAGAGGCTATGGATATGATCTGTAGAGCTAAGTATCTGAACAACAAGGCTCTTCTTGAACTTCGCGCACGTCGTCGTGAAGAGAAGAACAACAAGGAATACCTCACAGAAACGAAGAATATCCTTGATGAGGTGCTTGGTGGTAAGATTACTCCTATAGAGTACAAGAAGAAGTGTGAAGATCTGCGCGAAGAATTCCGTAAGAAGAACCGCGAGAGTGACAAACAACTTTCTGAGGAAATGCAGGAGCTGCGAGAGAGCTTTGAAGGTCGCTGGCAGTATTGGTGGGATTAATTATCCTACGAGTGCACAATTAGCGTTGAGTTAGCAGAGTCTTAGAACCAGTCTAATGGAGACTACAGATAGTTTAAAGGGATTAGTCCAGCAGTGACATAGTTAAGAAAACACCATCAGTGAATTAACACTGACACGAGAGCCTTTGAGCCATGTGCAACGCAAACAGCGAGGACACGCTGTATAATATGTCCAATTATGATCAAACAATTACAGTATGCGAACCATCGAGTCGGTGCTCCTACAAAGGAGTCCTCATTGGTGAGGTATGTAGACACTGTACTGTGTATCAAGAAGCAGATACATGTGAATTATACAAGAGTCTTGAACCAGTTATATGAAGCATATTTGTAAAAGCTTTTACGTGCGTTTTAAGACGTTTAAACAACTCAAGTGGATTAGCTACCCATAAGATGCGTTAGAACGCCTTAGAACGCACAGAAATGGCTTTATTTAGGATCTTTGGGATTGATCACCTAAAGATTCACTAAGAAAAACATATCCGTATGAGGTATACGACCAAGACGTGGGTTCGACTCCCACCAGCTCCACTATTAAAATATAAAAACGGGGCTGTATGGTTTTGATTGGCGTGGAAGTAAATACACCTATTTAGTTAGGAAGGATACTGTATAAATTCAAATGGCAACTTTAACGTTGTTGACTATACTTGCGTAGCGTAAGTAACAGTCAGGTGGATGCAAAACCTACCAAAGTGGTTTAGATTTGGGAGAGACAGGAAATATAGTATTAATACTTTTTTATTCTACTCTGACTGTGGGTTCGATTCCCACCTCTCCCACGATTATGAAGACAGGATATAAAGAAATGCTCCGTAACAGATTACCTGATTACGTTGATTTGGCACTAAAATGGTGTCGAGTTAAAGAGCTTTGGATTAACCTTGCCTATAATTCTCAGATAAATATATACGCAGATAAACAAGAACGATACAATGCTACTCGCATTATCCTTGGGTTATCATCAAAAGAACGTATATTTAAGTTTGAGGATAGTATAGACTGGGTTTGGATTACTGAAGAAGAAAAAGTAAGAATGAAGCCAGCCATCGGTTGGATTAATTTCTTTAAAACAATCTTTCCGTATATTGAAAATAAATGGAAAGTAAATCTCTCGTTAGGTAAAACGGAACAGGAGTTCATTGATGAACTGTCTTCTGGATACCTAAAAACAGTTAATGATTCTGTAAGGAATAAGTTAGCAGTTTTTATTACTAATTATTTGAAAAAATGATTATGTATTTTCCACGTACAAGAAAGGATTTAGTTGTAGCTCAAGCTGGATTTAATTGTTATGTATATAGTAACAAAGAACCAGTTTTAAGTTATTCTTTTGGAATATCCTTACCAGAATATCGTTTTGACAGAGATTGGTTTAATCGTCATAAAGACGTAGAACAAGTCTTAATCTGGATTTATGAAAACATCGTCATGGTTCTAAAACGCTTAACGTATATTACACTTAATGTATTGATACGAATATCAACGGGCCTTTTGGATAAATGCGATTTAGATAAAAATTTAAAGATTCAGATACATTTACAACTGGTAAGGAAAATCCAAAAGGATTATTGTGAAGAGATCTACAAAGATTTACCTTTTTAGCTATAGATCATTGGGTTGGTCTATAGCTCCTAATTGTGGTCAAGCTATATCCACGATGCGAGTGACACGCTTATAAATAGCTTTATTTGTTTTGAAAAATCCACGTATTA
>ERZ772979.1331-NODE-1331-length-14445-cov-9.781098_pt1 | contig 14445 bp, 12 predicted proteins | sample MGYA00511130_ERZ772979 | MGnify/ENA primary metagenome ERZ772979 (study PRJEB29015, sample SAMEA2738103) | human oral metagenome | biome: human oral; feature: human-associated habitat; material: saliva | place: China | collected 2186 ... | reverse complement strand
CGCGAGCTGGGTTTAGAACGTCGTGAGACAGTTCGGTCCCTATCCTCTGCGCGCGCAGGAGACTTGAGAAGGCCTGTCCCTAGTACGAGAGGACCGGGACGGACGAACCTCTGGTGTGCCAGTTGTCCCGCCCGGGGCACGGCTGGTTGGCTACGTTCGGGAAGGGTAACCGCTGAAAGCATCTAAGCGGGAAACCATCTTCAAGATAAGGTCTCCACAAGAAGGACTCGTCCTTCTTGGTAGGCCCCCAGCAGACTACTGGGTTGATAGGCCAGAAGTGGAAGACCGGCAACGGTTTAGAGCTGACTGGTACTAATAGGCCAACACAAACAACAACACCCCCAACACCACAAGGTGAAACCCAAAAGCGGGGGGGTGAGCACGAGTAAGCATGCGCAAGGCGTCCACTATACGGTCCACACCCAACCCAACCACCAACCACACACAGTGTGCGTTGCAAGGGGCAGTCACACGGATAACCGAATAGAGTCGTACCAGAGACGACGGTGAAACGCACTGCCCACGTAGTCGTCTCGGTGGTCACAGCGACAGGGAAACGCCCGGACCCATCCCGAACCCGGAAGCTAAGCCTGACAGCGCCGATGGTACTGCACCCGCCAGGGTGCGGGAGAGTAGGACACCACCGAGCACACACCACACGTTCGGCCCCCGGGGGCTCCACACGGAGAACCCCGGGGGCCGAACCAGTTGCTGTGTACCCACACGCCGCCAGCCACCATCCGTAAGCAGCGCGAACCAGCATGCGCCACACGGTGTGTTGCCGAGTCCCGTTACACCTGAGCACCTCGGCCCAGGTAGGCTCCTCTCAGGTAAACGACAGCACCAGGGCAACTGGCGGCAGCGCCAGAGTGAAAGAAGGACCATGGCGTATCAGGACCGTCAGCACGGCTCGGACCACAGCGAGGCAGGTCGGCGTCGCCGCAACGATGAGCGTCACGGCTTCGGGGCGCGTCACCGTTTCACAGGGGAGGAGGGTCGTTCTCGCCGCAGTGATCGGGTGGGACAGGATGACGACTCCTCTGGCTCTCGGGTGCACTCCCAGCGGTCGATCCGCGGGGAGCACTCTGCTCGCAGCGATCGACGGCACCGCGACGACTGGCGCGACGAACGGCGTCGGAACGGTGAGGGCGGTAGCGGGCGTGGTGATCGCAATGGTCGCAGGCCTGGCCGTTTCAACGACCGCTCCGGGAGGAACGACTCGCGCGACAGGCCAGACGATCGTCGCGGTCGTCCGCCGCAGCGTCAGCGTGTCCCCGAGCCCAAGGTCCCGGACAACGTCGAGCCGGCTGATCTTGAACGGGGCGCCAGGGCCGAGCTGCGCGCCCTAGGGCGTGCCAACGCTGAGAACGTTGCCCGGCACCTGGTCATGGTTCAGCGCCTCCTCAACGACGATCCTCAAGCCGCCTACGAGCACGCACGCTACGCCGCCTCCCACGCGGGCCGCGTCGCCGTCGTCCGGGAGACGGCCGGCATCGCGGCATACCTCGCCGGCCACTACAGCGAGGCCCTTCGAGAGATTCGTGCCGCCAGGCGCCTGTCCGGTCTTGACCTGCACCGGGCCATCGAGGTCGACTGCGAGCGCGCACTGGGTAACCTCGACAAGGCCCTCCAGGCCGCTCAAGCGGCAGACCCGCGCCAGCTCGACGAGATCGAACGGGCCGAGCTGGCCATGGTCGTCTCCAGTCTTCGCCACGACATGGGCCAGACCGATCTTGGCCTGCTCATCATCGAGGACGCTATCAGGGCCCGTCCCTCCGACAGCGACACCCTCAGACGTCTGCACTCGGTGCGCGCCGACCGGCTCGCAGAGCTCGGACGGAGCCGGGAGGCTGAGGCCATCCGAGACCGGATCGGTCCAGAGCCGGTCGAGGAGGACGAGGTCGAGGTCTTCGACATCGAGGACGACTATGACTCCGAGGCCCACGAGGAGAGCATCCCGGAGAGTTCCGGCACTCAGTCCGTCACGGACTCCGACGGGGCCCCGAGCGGTGATGCAGTGAACGAGACGACCGAGACCTTGCAGGCTTCTGGGGAACCGGCTCAGGACGAGGTCTCAGCGGACTTCGACGAGCACGGCGAGCCTGTGGACCAGGATGAGGACGCTCAGTGGTCGCAGTCCTTCGCCGAGCGCGTCGAGGCCGAGATGGCTGAGCTGCTCCAGGACGCGCAGGACGCGCCGCCGTCTTCCACCAACGCTTCTGAGGAGCCCCGATGACCATGCCCCAGACTTCTGATACCGCCGCCCCTGCCACCCTGCTCGGCAGCGAGCAGCCCCTGTGCGCCGCCTACGACGTCGCCCTGCTGGACCTCGACGGCGTCTGCTTCGCCGGCCAGGCCCGGGTTCCCCACGCGGCGGACAACGTCAACGCCGCCCGCAAGGCCGGAATGCACCTGTCCTTCGTCACCAACAACGCCTCACGCGCGCCCCAGACGGTCGTGGACAAACTGGCGGACAACGACATCCTCGCCGAGGCTTCGGAGGTCTTCAGCGCCGCCATGGACGCGGCCGCCATGCTCGCCGAGCACGTCGAACCGGGCTCCATGGTGCTCGTCGTCGGCGGCGATGGCGTCCGCCAAGCCCTCCTCGACGAGGGCTTCCAGGTGACCAGCAGTGCGCAGGACGGGCCCGTGGCCGTCGTCCAGGGCTGGGACCCGGCGGTCGACTGGGCGCTGCTGTCCGAGGGCGTCTACGCCATCAATGCCGGGGCTCTGCACGTGGCCACCAACCTCGATGCGACCCTGCCCACCGAGAGGGGCTTTGCCCTGGGCAACGGCAGCCTCGTGGCCGCCATTGTCCACGCCTCGGGCAAGGAGCCCCTGGCCGGGGGCAAGCCCTTCCCCGGTATCTACACCCGTGCCCTCCAGCGGGCCGGTGGTACCAGGCCCCTGGCGGTCGGCGACCGGCTCAACACCGACCACGTCGGGGCCCGGGCCGCCGGGATCCCGGGCCTCCACGTCCTCACCGGTGTCTCCGACGCGCGAGACGTCATCTGCGCGCCGGCCACCGAGCGTCCCAGCTTCCTCCACACCGACCTGCGTGGCCTGACCGAGCCCCACCCCGCGCCCGTGCGAGTCGACGTCGACGGCCAGGTGTGGTGGCGGGTCGGCGACCGCAGTGCCCGAGTCCTCGGCTCCCGGCTTGAGCTCCAGGATTCCGGCGCTGTGACATCCCCGGACGGCAGTGCGGTGCGTATCGACCTGGACTCCTACCGGGCACTGGCCGTGGCCGCCTGGGCCTGGGCCGACGCTCAGGGCCACCAGGGCGAGGCCGCGGCGCTGGAGGTGCCCGAGATCGAGGTGATCGAGCCCTGAGATCCCGGACGGGGCCGGTGAGGCTCCTACCGGAGGAGAAGAGGAACCACAGCGCCAACGCGAGCAATGTCGAAGGGAGTCAGGAATGAGCGGCAACGAGTCGAGAACCGACGTCGGGGAGCAGACGCCTGCGACCGCGGACTCCGCATACCGGCCGGCTCCTCGGCCGCCGGTGCCTGCACCCCCGCGAGCCGACGTCGCCCTGACGGCGGCCCAAGGGCTCCACGACCACACCGATGAGCTCGCCCAGATCGCTCAGATGCCCCTGGAGGAGCGCGCAGCCGCCCTGGCCGCCATTCACGAGGACCTCGCCTCCGTCCTGCACAAGGCGGAAGGCTGATATGGCCCGGCTCATCCGCATCGACTCAGAGCTCGTGCGCCGCGGGCTGGCCCGCTCCCGCACCCACGCCGCCACGCTCATCGCCGATGGTCACGTCACCCTCGACGGCGAGGTCGTCACCAAGCCCGCCCGTCAGGTCAACCCTGCCCAAGCCATCGAGATCCTGGTGCCCTCCGGAGACGACTACGTCTCCCGCGGTGCTCACAAGCTCGCCGGCGCGCTGGACGCGCTGGGCCGCCGCGGCCTGGCACCCCGCGTCGAGGGACGCCGCTGCCTGGACGCCGGCGCCTCGACCGGCGGCTTCACCGACGTCCTCCTGCGCCGCGGTGCTGAGCACGTCGTGGCCGTCGACGTCGGCTACGGCCAGCTGGCCTGGTCGCTACGCTCCGACCCCCGCGTCACCGCCCTGGACCGCACCAACATCCGCACACTGGATCCCGAGGCCGTCGCCCCCGCCCCGGAGCTGGTCGTGGGCGACCTGTCCTTCATCTCCCTGACCCTGGTCCTCGAGCCGCTGCTGCGCGCCGCGGCCGACGACGCCGACCTCCTGCTCATGGTCAAGCCCCAGTTCGAGGTGGGTAAGGAGCGGATCGGGCACGGGGGAGTGGTGCGTGACCCAGAGCTCCATGTGGAGACCGTTATGACGGTGGCTGAGAGGGCCCACTCCCTGGGTGTGGGAGTCGAGGCCGTGACCGCCTCCCCGCTGCCGGGCCCGGCCGGCAACGTTGAGTACTTCCTGAGCATGCACGCCTCCCGCGCCGGCTGCCCCGGGGACCTGAGCGGGGACGAGCTGCGCTCCAGCATCGAGGACGCCGTCGCCGCCGGCCCCGCGGCAGGCGGTGCGCGACGACGCCGAACAAGGACCCACTCATGAGCAAGCTGAGCCCCTCAGACACTAATGCGGCGACGCGCCCGGCCGAGCCGGCTGACTCAGCTGAATCCGTCGCCCTCCGCCGGTCCTCGCAGCAGCCGAGAACGCAGCAGCACGGCCGGAGGATCTCGCGTGTCATGCTGCTGCAGCGCGAGCTCAACGACAAGCCCGTCCCCGTCCCCAGGCCCAGCGCCCCCACGGCCAGCGCCGTGGCCCGGGCCGCGGCGGCGCTGCGTGCCCGAGGTGTCGAGCCGGTCGGCCCGGACTGCACCGACCACATCGACCTCGTCCTGGTACTCGGCGGCGACGGCACGATCCTGCGTGCTTTCGAGATCGCCCGCGAACGGGACATCCCCCTGGTGGGCATCAACACCGGCCACGTCGGCTTCCTGGCCGAGGCCGACCCCGATGGCATCGAGCAGGTCGTCGCGGACCTGGTTGCCGGCCGCTACACGGTCGAGACCCGCACCACTTTGGACGTGGAGGTCATCTGTCCTGACGGGACGGTCACGTGCGACTGGGCACTCAACGAGGCGGCCCTGGAGAAGCGCGACCGCGCCCGCATGATCGAGGTCGCCATCGGCGTCGACGGCCAGGCCGTCTCCTCCTTCGGCTGCGACGGCCTCATCATGTCCACCCCCACCGGCTCGACCGCCTACGCCTTCTCCTGCGGGGGCCCCGTCATCTGGCCCGAGGTCGAGGCGCTCCTCCTGGTGCCGGTGGCCGCGCACGCCCTGTTCACCCGCCCTCTGGTCCTGGGCCCCAACTCCTGCATGGAGGTCGTCGTCCAGCGGGTGGGCTTCGGAGGTGCCGAGATCTGGTGCGACGGCAGACGCAGCCTGGACGTGCCGGTCGGTGCCAGGATCCGGGTCACCCGGGCGGAGCGTCCGGTACGCCTGGCACGATTCAACCAGGCCCCCTTCGCCAGCCGCCTGGTGCGCAAGTTCGACCTGCCCGTGGAGGGCTGGCGGGCCTCCAACAGCGCCGATGAGGCCTACTCACCCGAGGAGGACGCGCTGCACCAGCCAATGGTCACCTCCGTCGACACGAGCACCGATGGCGGGAGCCGGCCGGACTCCTCGGGAGGGACAGCGTGATCGAGTCTTTGCACATCGAGGACCTCGGTGTCATCGAGGAGGCTGATCTTCCCCTCAGTCGCGGCCTGACCGCCCTGACCGGTGAGACCGGCGCCGGCAAGACGATGGTGCTCACCTCGCTCGGGCTGCTGCTGGGGCAGCGGGCCGAGACCACCATCGTGCGTAGCGGTGCCGAGCGCAGCCTGGTCGAGGGTGCGTTCCTGGTCGACCCGGAGTCGCGTGCCGCCGCCCGCGTCGTCGAGGCCGGGGGTGATCTCGACGATGACCTCCTCCTGGCCTCTCGCACGGTCCCCGCCTCCGGACGCTCCCGCGCCTACCTGGGAGGGCGCTCCGTGCCGGCCTCGGTCCTCAGCGAGGTGGGCGGCCGGCTGGTCTCCGTCCACGGCCAGGCAGACCAGCTGCGGCTGCGCTCGACCGCGGCCCAACGCGCTGCCCTGGACTCACTGGGCGGCCAGGACCACGCCGCCCTGTGCCGCCGCTACGCCCGGGCCTACCAGGCGCGCCGACAGGCCGACCAGGAGCTCCAGGACTGGCAGGCATCCGCTCAGGCCCGAGCCGTCGAGGTCGCCCAGCTGCGCACCTGGCTCGAGGCCCTGGAGGAGGTCGACCCCCGCAGCGGTGAGGACCGGGAGCTGACGGCGGAAGCCGAGAGACTCGACCACGCCGAGGACCTGCGCCGGGCCGCCACCGGAGCCCGCACCGCACTCAGCGGGGAGGAGTCCGCCACCGGGCAGGCGCCCGACGTCGTCTCCCTCATCGCCTACGCCCACCGCAGCCTGAGTGCCGAGTCGGACCGCGACCCCGCCCTGGCCGAACTGGCCACGCGCACCCAGCGACTGGGCATCGACGCAGCCGACATCGCCGCCGAGCTGGGCGGGTACCTGTCCTCGCTGAGCGCCGACCCGGCTCGCCTCGCCCAGGTCCAGGACCGCCGCGGAGAGCTCGCCCGCGCGTGCCGGGAGATCGGCGGACCCCAGGAGCAGCTCGACGATGTCGACGCCCTCCTGGCCTGGGGCGAGCGTGCGGCCGCGCGCCTGGCCGAGCTCGACGGCCCCCAGGACACTGCCACCGTCCTGGCCGAGCGCCTGGCCGCCGCCGACGAGGAGCTGGCCGGTGTTGGTGCCGAGCTGAGCCGGGCGCGTCAGCAGCTCGGTGAGCGCCTCGAGCAGGCCGTCACCGCGGAGCTGGAGGGGCTGGAGATGAAGGGCGCTCGGCTCGTCGTCGAGCTGGACCGGCTTGATGAGCCCGGGCCCACCGGCCTTGAGAGCGTCGCCCTCTTACTCGTCTCACACCCCGGCGCGCCAGCCCTGCCCCTGGGTAAGGGAGCATCGGGAGGCGAGCTGTCCCGCATCATGCTCGGCCTGGAGGTGGTGCTCGCCGACGCCGCGGCCCTGTCTCACCCCTCGACCCACACCCGCACCCTCGTCTTCGACGAGATCGACGCCGGGGTGGGAGGCCGGGCCGCCCGGGAGATCGGCAGGCGCCTGGCCCGTCTGGCGCGACACCACCAGGTCATCGTCGTCACCCACCTGGCGCAGGTGGCGGCTTGGGCGGACACCCACCTCGTGGTGCGCAAGGAGACCGTGACCGAGCCTGAGTCCCGTCCCGGCACCATAGAGATGGCCGCAGAGAATGTGAGAAAGTCCCAGCCGGGGCGCACCCGCACACAGGTTTTCGTCGTCGAAGACCAAGAGAGACAACGAGAGCTGGCCCGAATGCTCTCCGGGCACGAGGACTCCCAGGCAGCGGTCCGGCACGCCGCTGAGCTTCTCCAGGAAGCAGTCATGGGACAATCCGAGCCGTGAGGAATCCCTTCCGCAGAAAGTCTGCGTCCGTCTCCGAGCATCCCAGCGGTGTCGTGCGCGTCGATGCGCGCACGAAGAAGCTCACCAAGCGTCTCCAGCCCGGGGAGATCGCCATCATCGACCACACCGACCTCGATCGGGTGGCTGCGGAGGCACTGGTGGAGTGCGGCGCCTCGGCGGTCCTCAACGCCTCCCCGTCCATCTCCGGGCGCTACCCGAACCTCGGCCCCGGAATCCTCCTCGACGCGGGAATCCCGCTCGTGGACGACCTGGGCCCCGACATCATGCGCCTGCACGACGGCCAACGCATCACCGTCGAGGACGGCTCGGTGCGGGTCGAGGGCAAGGAGCAGGTCATCGCCGAGGGGGTGGTCCAGACCAAGCAGACCGTCGCCGAGGCCATGGAGGAGGCTCAGAAGGGCCTGTCCGTCCAGCTGGAGGCCTTCGCCGCCAACACCATGGAGTACATGCGCGGGGAGTGGGACCTGCTTCTCAACGGCGTCGGCATGCCCTCGCTGACCACGCAGATGAGTGGCAAGCACGTCCTGGTGGTCGTGCGCGGTTACTCCTACAAGGAGGACCTGCAGGCGCTCAAGCCCTACATCCGCGAGTACAAGCCCGTCATCATCGGTGTCGACGGAGGCGCCGACGCCGTCCTGGACGCCGGCTTCAAACCGACCCTGATCGTGGGCGACATGGACTCCGTATCCGACAAGGCACTGACCTGCGGCGCCGAGATCGTCGTCCACGCCTACCGCGACGGACGCGCCCCGGGCCTGGCCCATGTCGAGGAGCTCGGGGTCGAGCACCACGTCTTCGCCGCCACCGGCACCAGTGAGGACATCGCCATGCTCATGGCCGATGAGGCCGGCGCCGAAATCATCGTGGCCCTGGGGACGCACGCCACCCTGCTGGAGTTCCTCGACAAGGGGCGCGCCGGCATGTCCTCGACCTTCCTGACCCGGCTCAAGGTCGGCGGCCGCCTCATTGACGCCAAGGGCGTATCCCAGCTCTACCGCACCCGTATCTCGGGGTGGTGGCTGCTGTTCCTGGCCCTGGCGGGCACCTTCGCCCTGGCCATGGCCCTGATGTCCACCCCCGGTGGACAGACCTTCCTGGGCCTGTCCGGCGCCGTGTGGGACGACGTCGTCAACTTCTTCCGCTCACTGCTGGGCCTGGCCCCGAACTCACCCACCGTCTAACGACCCCCGCCCATCTGAGAGGCAGCCCCTCTCACGGTCATCCTCAAGGTCTTCAACCATGATCGACTTCCGCTATCACCTGGTATCGCTCATCTCCGTGTTCCTGGCCCTCGCCGTCGGGGTCGTCCTGGGTGCCGGCCCTCTGCAGAACTCCCTGGGAACCGCACTCAACGACCAGGTCACCGCCCTGCGTGAGAACCGCAACGCCACCCAGGCCAAGCTCGAGCAGACTGAGACGGCCGTCAACGAGCGGGACTCCTACATCACTCAGGCCGCCACCAGCCTCCTGCCCGGGACCCTGGCCTCCAAGAACGTCGCCATGGTGCTCCTGCCGGACGCCAAGGCCGAGGACGCCGACGCCATCGGCACTCAGCTCAAGAACGCAGGCGCCACCGTCACCGGCCGGGTGAGCCTGACCAGCACCTGGGTGGACCTGTCCCGGGAGAACTACCGCTCCACCTTCTCCGGACAGGTCCAGGGCCACCTGGGCGGCACCAACTCCAAGGACGCCAACGGCATCCTGGGGGAGGCACTGGCCAAGGCCCTGACCGCCAACGACGACTCCTCCCGAGTCCTCATGGACATGCTGTCGGTGACAGTGGACAAGTCCGGCACGCCCTTCATCTCCGTGGACTCCACGCCCACCGCTGCGGCCGAGATGATCGTCGTCGTCGGGCCGCGTCCGCAGGCATCCTCCGGTAAGGGAGCAACCGTCGAGGCCTCGCCGGGCGAGGACCCCAAGGCCTGGGCCAAGGCGCTGGAGGGCACAGCCGGTAGGGCCCCCACAGTCGTCGTCGGCTCCGCCGACGGTGACGGCGGCGTCGTCGGCATCATCCGCTCCGAGAAGGCGAAGGTGACCACCATCGACTCCGTCGGCCAGATCGCCGCCTCCGTCTCCACCCCCCTGGCCCTGGCCTCCACCCGGGCGGGAACCACCGGGCACTACGGCTTCGACAAGGGGGCCGAGGCCGTCATGCCGCCGGTGACCAAGTAGTCCCTGTCCTCAGCGATTCAGGTGACTCAGGTGACTCAGCCGGCTCGGGCGCCGCGGCCGCGTCATGGGTGGCGACGCCGCGATCGGTCCTCGCCCTGCCTTAGGCTGAGTCCATGGCTGGCACGATCACGCGAGTAAGCTCCTGCGCCCGAGACCTGGCGAGGGTGGGTATCAAGGCGGCGGGCACCGCCCTGTCCTGGTCCACTTGTCTGGCGCCCATTGCCCACGGGCTGGAGCGCACCAACTTCCACGGCCGCACCGTGAGCCTGCGCGGGGGAGTCGGGGCAGCAGCCGGCGCCGTGACGGCCGGGATCGAGGCCGGCAGGCTCTTGCGGGGCAGGACGGGCTCACCCTCGCGGGCAGGACTGGCCGCCACCATCGCGGCTGGGGCCGGTGGGTGCGCCGGCCTGGTCGACGACCTCGATGCCGGGGCCCACGACGGCGACACCCCCGCCAAGGGGCTCAAGGGTCACCTCACCGCCCTGGCCCACGGGCGCGTCACCACCGGAGCCCTCAAGATCGCCGTCATCGGCTCAGGGGCGCTTATCGGCGGTGTCCTCCTGGCCCGCCACCGCAGCGCGGGCACCGGCGCACGTCCGCCAGCGTCCAGCGCCGTCGACGCTGCGACCAGCGCCGTCGTCATCGCGGCCTGGGCGAACCTGCTCAACCTGCTCGACCTGCGCCCCGGACGGGCGCTCAAGACCGCCTGCATCGTGAGCGCCCCGCTGCTGGCCACCCCCGGACGCGACGGCGAGCCCACCCGGATGCTGGCCGCGGGCACCCTGGGAGTCAGCCTCGCAGCCCTGCCGGAGGACCTCCTGGAGAACACGATGCTGGGAGACACCGGGGCCAACGCCGTCGGCGCCCTGCTGGGCACCGCCTTGGCCTGCCACCCCCACGCCGCAGTGCGCGCCGGAGCCGCCCTGAGCGGGGTGAGCCTCATCCTGGCCAGCGAGAAGGTCTCCTTCTCCCGCATCATCAGCGACACCCCGGTACTGGCCGCACTCGACGGGCTGGGACGCCGCCCCTGATGACGACCCAGCAACGCCGCGGCGGACTGCTCTCAGTGGCCGGGTCCGTCGCCGGCCTGACCCTCGTCTCCCGCATCCTGGGGTTCCTGCGCTGGCTCGTCCAGGCCGCCACCGTCGGCACCGGCACGGTGGCGGGCGCCTACACCACGGCCAACCAGCTGCCCAACACCCTCTACGAGGTCGTCGTCGGCGGGGTCCTGGCCGCCACCGTCGTTCCGCTCCTGGCGGCACCGATCGCCGCGGGCAGACGTGAGGAGGTCGCCGCCACCGCCTCGGGGCTGCTGGGCCTGGTCCTGGCGGTCCTGACCCCGCTGTCCCTGGGGCTCATCGTCCTGGCCGCCCCGATCGCCTCTCTGTTCCCCACCTCCCAGGGCGTGGATCCGACGCTCCAGCACGCGCTCGTCGCCTCCTTCCTGCGCATGTTCGCCCTGCAGGTGCCCATGTACGGGGTGGCCGTCGTCCTCACCGGCGTCCTCCAGGCTCACAATCGCTTCACCTGGCCGGCGCTGACACCGATGCTCTCCAGCCTCGTGGTCATGGCGACCTATGGTCTCTACGGGGCACTGGCCGGCGGCGACGACGCGGCCGCCTCCAGTCTCGCCCTCCAGGTGCTGGGCTGGGGGACGACCCTTGGGGTGGCGGCCCTCAGCCTGCCGCTGCTATGGCCGGTCCACCGGCTGGGGCTGGGACTGCGCCCCACCCTGAGACTGGGGGGCGCCCAGGCCCGGCGGGCGCTGCGGCTCGGCGGGGCCGGGGTGTGGACGATCCTGGCCCAGCAGGTGAGCGTCCTGGTGGTCCTGGCCATGGCCCGCTGGGGCGGGCAGACCGGAACCGCGGCGGTCTACCAGTACACGCAGGCCGTCTACGTCCTTCCTTACGCGGTGCTGGCCGTCCCCGTGGCCACCGTCCTCTACCCCCGCCTGACCGCCGCCTTCGAGGCCCGCGAGCTGTCGGCGGACAGTCCTGGAGGCACAGGCGAGGAGAACGTCAGGAGGCTGGTGGCCACCTCCACGGCCCTGGTCACCGCCGTCGCCGTGGCCGGAACCGCCATGCTGCTGGCCGCCAGCGCCGCCGCCGAGCGCTTCTTCTCCTTCAAGCAGGTCGACGGGATGGGCCAGGCGCTGGCCGTCCTGGCCCCGGGACTGATCGGCTACGCCCTCATCTACCAGGTCACCCGGGTCCTGTTCGCCGCCGACCGCTCTCGGCCCGCCGCTCACGCCACCGCGGCCGGCTGGCTGACCGTGGCCGTGGCCTGCGCCGCCTGCGTGCGCCTCATGGCCCCTGCGGGCGGGGACGGGCGCGCCACCCTCGTGGCCCTGGGCGTGGGCACGACCATCGGGATGACGGTGGCGGGGGCGAGCCTGCTGATCGTTCTGGCCCGGGTCATGGGGGGCCGGGTGCTGCGCGCGACCCTGACCGCGCTCGTCGCAGGACTGCCCGTGGCCCTCGCCCTCGGGCTGGCCATCCGGGAGGCGAGTACCCGCGTCACCTCCCTGCCCCTGGCCGTCATCACCGCCCTGATCGGTGCCGCTGCGGCCGCGGCCCTCGTCCTGGTGGTCATCCACCTGGCTGACCGCAGCCTCCTGGCATCGGTACGCGGCGGCAGGTCGACGGTGACAACGAAGGACGACAAGGAGCAACCATGAGCGACGTCGACGCGGCCAACGAGCCCGGTGCCGTCCAGGACCCGCAGGCCGGGCGCCGGAGGATCCTCCAGGTGTGCGGATCGGCCGCCGGAGGGGTACGGGCCCACCTGGCCGACTGCGCCCGCCTCCTGGCCGCCGACGGCCACGACGTCATCGTTGAGGCTCCCGCCGCGGTCCTTGACGGACTGGACCTCGAGCCGGCTCGCGCCGAGCCACTCGAGATCGGCCCCCGCCCCAGCCTCAACGACACCCTGGCCGTGGCCAGGCTGCGTCGCCTGGGCCGGCGCGCCGACGTCCTTCACGCCCACGGCCTGCGAGCCGGGGCCCTGGCCGCCCTGGCCCTGGGACGCCGCCGCCGCGGACGCACGCGACTGGTCGTCACCCTCCACAACCTCACCGTCGGGGGGCGCCTGACCACCCTGGTGGGGGACAGGCTCGAGCGGCTCATCGCCCGACGCGCCGACCTCGTCCTGGCGGTCAGCCCCGACCTGGCCGAACGGGCCCGGGGGCTCGGTGCACCACAGGTCGAGCTCGCCATCATCCCCGCGGTGCCACCGCAGCAGCCCGCTGAACCGGGCGCCTCCGACGCGGCCGCGGCGGAGGATGCCTGGCCGCGAAGCGGTGCCCGCCTCCTGACCGTCGCCCGCCTGGCTCCCCAGAAGGGCCTGCCGCTGCTGCTCGAGGTCGCCGCGATCCTCTCCCGCGAGGTTGACGCCGGCCGGCTGGCAGCCTTCACCTGGGCCCTCGCCGGGGACGGCCCCGGCCGCGAGCAGGCCGCTGAGCGCATCACCGCCGAACAGCTCCCGGTCACCCTCCTGGGACGGCGAAGCGATGCTCCGGCCCTCATGGAGGCTGCTGACATCGTTGTCCAGACCAGCCTGTGGGAGGGCCAGCCCCTCACCATCCAGGAGGCCCTGCGCGCAGGCACCGCGATCGTGGCCACCGACGTCGGAGGCACCGCCGTGACCTCCAGAGGAGGAGCCGTCCTCGTGGACCCTCAGGCCCAGGCCATCGCCGAGGCGCTTCGAACCCTCCTGAGCGACCCCGAGGCCCGCAGCCGCGCCGCTGAGCGCGCGCGCGAGGCGGCCAGGCGCCTTCCCGGGCTCGAGGACCTGGCTGCCCAGCTGCGTCAGACGGTCCTCGACCTGCACTGAGCCGCCCTGCCCCAAGCGGTAGCATCGTGGTGCCCGAGCGCCCAGCAACGACGACGCCGGCAGCGAGAATGAGGAGCCAATCGTGGATCATCCGGTGACGAGGACCCGCAGCAGCGACGGCTTAGAGAACAGCCTCGCTGACACGCGCGAACCGGGGCGGGAGCTGGTCTCCAGCGAGCGGGTCTGGAGCGGGCCGATCTTCGCCGTCGACGCCGACCAGGTGCGCCTGGGGCCCGGTCAGGAGCCGGTGGCCCGTCAGGTCGTCGTCCACCACGACGCCGTCGCCGTCGTCGCCCTGCGCGAGGGCGAGGCATCCTCCCAGGCGGACGGCGCCGCGGAGATCCTCATGATCCGCCAGTACCGTCATCCCGTGCGCGCCTGCCTGTGGGAGATCCCCGCGGGGCTGCTCGACGTGGCGGGGGAGGAGCCGGCCGTCGCCGCCGCCCGCGAGCTCGCTGAGGAGACCGACTACGAGGCGGCCACCTGGCACACGCTGGCCGAGTTCTACGCCTCGCCCGGCTTCACCACCGAGGGCGCCAGGATCTTCCTCGCCCAGGACCTGAGTCTGCTGCCCGAGGACCGGCGCACCGTCCGTGAGGACGAGGAGGCCGAGTTCGTGCCCACCTGGGTCCGCCTGGACGAGGCCCTCGACGCTGTCATGGGCGGCCGCCTGCACAACCCCTCCACTGTGCTGGGGGTCTTGGCCACGGCCCAGGCGCGCACCCGCGGCTGGGCGGGGCTGCGTCCCGCTGACGCCCCCTGGCTGCGCAGCCCGGAGAGCCTGTAGGAACCCGCACCGGAGTAACGGCTGCAGGAGTAGCCGGCAGTAAAGGACAGCAACGGGCCTCACAGGCATGGATCCAGCGCCATTCCACTAGTTAGGTGTTCCTAAGTGAGGTTCACCTTTGATTAGGTGACGTGTTCAATCCCACCCTGCGACGCTCCGTCGTGAACTTGCCAGTGTTGAATTCG
>ERZ772979.1324-NODE-1324-length-14503-cov-14.215808_pt1 | contig 14503 bp, 9 predicted proteins | sample MGYA00511130_ERZ772979 | MGnify/ENA primary metagenome ERZ772979 (study PRJEB29015, sample SAMEA2738103) | human oral metagenome | biome: human oral; feature: human-associated habitat; material: saliva | place: China | collected 2186 ... | reverse complement strand
CGCTTTTTTCTTCACGAGAAGGACACTTTTCCCTCCGCTGGATAAGAGGAATACGACCTACTGATGAGGAGGGTACTTTGATGCGGAACCCCTAAAATCTCATCACAAAATAAAACAAATGTGGTATCTTTGTAGTTGATTAGGTGCACGATGCTCTCTCGGGTGTCGTGCGCGCATGCCTTGATGCGCTCCACCATCCATCCCTACGACACGGGACTCGTAAGGTCGGTGTGCCCCACTGAAGACAACACAGGGAGCACCATTATTATAGAGATAGGGATAGGATGCCATGAGTGCTTCACGGACTTCGCAAGCATAAGTAGGAATAGTAAACCGTCGCACGTGCTACACTCCCCCGAGCGGGTCACGTGGGCTTCGTCGTCTTGTCCCCTACTCCACATGCAGGAGAGGCGATGAGCAGACTGAGCCGGACAATTAAGAAGTAGAAGAATGAGACAGCTAAAGATTTCGAAGTCGATTACTAATAGAGAGAGCCAGTCCCTGGACCGCTACCTCCAGGAGATCGGCCGAGAAGAACTGATCACTATCGAAGAAGAGGTAGAGCTTGCCCAGGCCATCAAGCGTGGCGACCGCAAGGCTCTTGACAAGATGACCCGTGCCAACCTCCGCTTCGTCGTATCAGTAGCTAAGCAGTACCAAAACCAAGGGCTCTCCCTGCCTGACTTGATCAACGAGGGCAACCTCGGGCTGATCAAGGCCGCCGAGAAGTTCGATGAGACCCGAGGCTTTAAGTTCATCTCCTACGCCGTATGGTGGATCCGTCAGTCCATCCTGCAGGCGCTCGCTGAGCAAGCCCGTATCGTCCGCCTGCCACTCAACCAGGTCGGTACGCTGAACAAGATCACCAAGGCCCTATCTAAGTTCGAGCAAGAGAACGAGCGTAAGCCCTCCAGCGAGGAGCTCGCTAAGGAGCTCGGCATCCCCGAAGACAAGATCACCGATACCCTCAAGGTATCTGGTCGCCATATCTCCGTAGACGCTCCCTTCGTCGATGGTGAGGACAACAGCCTCCTCGACGTGCTCGTCAACGAAGACGCCCCCAACGCAGACCGCACCCTGATGAACGAGTCCCTCTCGAAGGAAATCGACCAGGTGCTGATGAACCTCTCCGAGCGCGAAGCTGAGATCGTCAAGCTCTTCTTCGGTATCGGTGGTGGTCAGGAGATGACCCTCGAGGAGATCGGTCTGAAGTTCGGCCTCACTCGCGAACGTGTCCGCCAGATCAAGGAGAAGGCCATCCGCCGTCTGCGTCAGGAGAGCTTCTGCGCCTCCCTCAAGCCCTACTTAGGCTAACGCCTCACATTCGCCTCCGCCCATCTCCCCCCTAAGGCAGGAGAAGCAAGGCGCCCATCTATATGGCTACGCACGGGCTCTCGTGCGTAGCCATTCTTCTTTTTAGCCCATTCGTTGCCCTACATCACAGGGCACACCTTCCTCCTCATACCAAGATCTATGAAGCGACGCCGTACATTCGATCTGGTCAGCTACCTCCAGCGCCTGCACCTCCTGCCCGAGCGCCTCACGCGCAAGACCGAGGCGGAGGACCTCCTCAAGCAGCTCTACGACCACGAGAAGAGCACAGGTAAGGCTACCGACCGCCTCACCTCGCGCGACCTTCACCTCTCACCCGAGCAACTCGAAGCCCTACAGCGTGAGCTGGAGCGTGAGGGACTCACCGAGCCTGGAGCCCTGCGCCTCACCGAAGCAGGCCGACAGCGTGCCCTCGAGCTGACACGTGCCCACCGCCTCTACGAGCTCTATCTCGCCGAGCACTCGGGCTATGCCCCCGAGGACTGGCACCGCATCGCCCACGCCGAGGAGCACAAGCTCACCGAGCGTGAGCACGAGCGTATCGCCCGCCTGCTGGGCAATCCGCTCTTCGACCCGCATGGCGATCCCATCCCCACGAGCCAAGGCACCGAACCCGCTATACCGCACAGCCTCTCTATCGAAGAGCTCTCCGAGGGGCAGTGGTACTACGTCGAGCACATCGAGGACGACGAGCCCGAGAGCTTCCGCCTACTGATCGACGCAGGGCTGACACGTGACTCTCTCTTCCGACTCAATCGCCTCGAGAGCGCCCGCTCACAGATCTACTACGAGGGAGAAGCCTTAGAGCTCCCGACCTTCGCCTTTGTGGCTCTTACCCTTCGCCCCGCCAAGGAGGAAGAGCTGAAGGAGAGCCACTCCGAAGACACGATACGCCTGACCCGACTGCCCGAGGGCACGGAGGCCACAATCCTCGGCCTCTCCCCCTCCTGCCGCGGAGCTATGCGCCGCCGTCTCATGGACCTCGGCTTCGTACGTGGCAGCTCGATCCGCATCGATATGCACAGTCCCTTAGGCAATCCCACGGCTTATATCGTGCGTGGAGCCGCTATCGCTCTACGCCATGATCAGGCCCGATACATCCTCATCCAACGTCCCCATGCATCAGCAACCGAATAACTCCGCCTGCGCCTCTTGCGCCGCCTGCCCCGCCTCTACCCTGCAGCGCCGTGGCGAGCACACCGAGGATGCGCGCTTCACCATCGCTCTGGCGGGGAACCCCAACACGGGGAAGAGCACCGTCTTCAATGCCCTCACCGGCCTCAAGCAGCACACGGGCAACTGGCCCGGCAAGACCGTAGGTAAGGCCGAGGGGTCGTTCGCCTACGCCGGCGACGTATATACGATCGTCGACCTCCCTGGCACGTACTCCCTATCCTCCACGTCGGAGGATGAGGAGATCGCACGTGACTTCATCCTCTTCTCACGCCCCGACGTGACGGTCGTCGTAGCGGATGCGACCCGCCTGGAGCGCAATATGAACCTCCTCCTGCAGGTGCTCCAGATCACCGACAAGGCTGTACTCTGCGTCAACCTCCTCGATGAGGCACGGCGCAACAAGATCGAGATTGACCTCAACGGCCTCTCCCGTCGCCTCGGCATCCCCGTCGTCGGGGCGAGTGCACGCTCAGGGAAGGGCATCGACACGCTTCTCGCGACGGTGCGTGGTGTAGCCCTCGGCGAGATCCCCTGCACGCCCTACCGCAAGAGCCGCCTACCCGAGCGCACCGAGCAAGCCATCAGCACGCTCGAGGCCGAGATACAGAGGCTCTACCCCACCGTACCGAATAGTCGCTGGGTAGCCTACCGCCTCATCGAGGAAGATCCCTCGATCATCAGCCGCTTCGACAAGCCCGAGCTACTCGACTTAGCCCGTCGCGTGCATATCGAGATCGGGGAGAACTTCCACGATCAGCTCACCGAAGCGATCTATGCGGATGCCTATCGTATCTGCTCGGAGGTCGTCGTGCAGGCCTACGCCTCGGGCCGTCTGCCACTCGACGTGCGGCTGGATAGGATCCTCACCAGCCGCCTGTGGGGCTTCCCCATTATGCTGCTCCTGCTGGGTGGGGTCTTCTGGCTCACGATCATCGGCTCGAACTATCCCTCCTCGCTCCTCAGCAATGTCCTCGTCGGGACGCTCCATCCCTTCCTCAAGACCACACTCGCTGGCTGGGGTAGTCCCTGGTGGCTGACGGGCTTCCTCATCGACGGCGTGTACCTCTCCACGGTATGGGTCGTCTCGGTGATGCTCCCGCCGATGGCGATATTCTTCCCGCTCTTCACCCTCCTCGAGGACTTCGGGTATCTCCCCCGTGTCGCCTTCAATCTCGACGAACTCTTCCGTCGCAGTGGCGCCCACGGCAAGCAGGCCCTCACGATGAGCATGGGCTTTGGCTGTAATGCTGCTGGCGTCGTCTCTACCCGCATCATCGACAGTGAGCGCGAGCGCCTCATCGCTATCATCACGAATAACTTCTCGGTGTGTAATGGGCGCTGGCCTACACAGATCCTCTTAGCCTCGCTCTTCATCGGGGCTGCCGTGCCGACGGCCTACGCTGGACTGGCAAGCATCGGTGCGGTACTCACCATCGTCTTGCTGGGTATCGGGGTCATGTTCGCCTCCTCATGGGTACTCTCTCACACCGTGCTGCGAGGCGAAGTATCGACCTTCCACCTCGAGCTACCGCCCTACCGTCCACCGCAGTTCTGGCGTACACTCTATACCTCGGTCATCGACCGCACACTTATCGTCCTCTGGCGTGCCCTCGTCTTTTCCGCTCCTGCTGGAGCCCTCATCTGGCTGACGTGTAATGTGCATATCGGTGGTGAGAGCGTGGCAGCGCATCTCATTCGCCTACTCGACACGCCGGGCTACTTCATGGGGCTCAATGGCGTGATCCTCCTCGCGTACCTCCTCGCTATCCCCGCGAATGAGGTCGTCATACCCACAGTGCTGATGCTGACGACCCTGATCATCGGCAGTGCTGGGGGCGATGCTGGCGTACTGATGGAGGGGGGCGATGCAGAGACCTTCGCTATCCTACAGAGTGGTGGCTGGACGCTCATGACGGGTGTCTGTATGATGCTCTTCTGCCTCCTGCACCACCCTTGTAGCACGACTATCTACACGATCTACAAGGAGACCCACAGCATTCGCTGGACGCTCCTCTCGGTCCTTCTACCTCTTGGCCTCGGGATCATCACGACGGTCATCGTGGCTGGTCTCTGGCGCTTCCTCTCGTAGACGGGCGTCACGACTCCATAAGATAAAGGCTGAGCCCTCCCACAGTGGGAGGGCTCAGCCTTTATCTTATACGATGGATCGGAGGATGTTAGCGCTCCTTCTTATCCTTTTCGTCCTTGGGGTAATAGCCGTACTCGGCATGATCACGGCGTCGCTCGCGGTAGCGCAGCACGAGGAAGAGCAGGACGATGACCAGTAGTGTACCGCCCATGACAGCGAGCCACTGCACGCCTGCGGGATCCGAGAGCGATGCACCCTTGGGATAGAGGTACACCCCGAGGACGACGAGATAGAGGAGGAGGAGAAGGACGCGGAGCTTGATCGACTTCATACTGCTGGGGGAGGATTAAAGTTCGGTGGAAGAAGGCGTGACGAGGGCAAGGAGTGCCTCGAGGTAGTGACGGCTGTTGGAGAGACGTGGCACCTTGTGCTGACCACCGAGCTTACCTTCGCTCTCGAGCCAGCGGTGGAAGAGTCCCTTCGGAGCGACGTCTACCGTGAGCGGAAGGAGCGTCATATCCTCATAGCGCTTAGCATCGTAGTCGGAGTTCAGTGCGCGCAGAGCAGTATCAAGGTCGGAGGTAAATGTCGCGAGGTCACGGGGAGGCTCCTCGAACTCAATGAGCCACTCATGGCGACCCTTCCCTTCGTCGAGGAAGAAGCGTGGCGCAGCCGTGTATTCGCTTACACGTGCACGGCCATCACGACGGCAGGCTTCGCTCAGTGCCGCATCGGTATTGGCGACCATCACCTCCTCACCAAAGGCATTGATGAAGTGCTTCGTGCGGCCCGTGATGACGATACGATAGGGGTGGAGCGAGGTGAAGCGCACCGTATCGCCGATGATGTAGCGGTAGAGACCACCCAGAGTCGAGATGACCATAGCGTAGTCACGCCCGAGCTCGACCTCCTCCAGACGGAGAGCACGACAGCTCGAGTAGTCGCCCGAGGCGGGTAGCTCATCCAGCGGGATGAACTCGTAGAAGATCCCGTAGTCCAGCATCAGGAGCATCCCCGCCTCGGCTGGATCATCCTGGATAGCGAAGAAGCCCTCACTGGCATTGTACGTCTCCTCGTAGCGCATACGCTCAGAGGGGATAAGTTCAGCATAGGTACTGCGGTAGGGAGTGAAGCTAATCCCCCCGTGGAAGAAGACCTCCAGGTCGGGCCATACTTCGGTGATCGACTCGCGCCCCGTAGCTTGGAGCACCTCCTTCAGTAGGACGAGCATCCACGAAGGCACACCCGAGAGACTCCCCACACGTGCGGTGGCGACCTCCTGCACGATGGCCTGCATCTTCGCAGTCCACTCGCTCATCAGGAGCGTCTCGCGCGAAGGCACTCGGAGCATATCTCCGAGAAGTGGCATGTGCTCGACGAGGATGGCACTGAGGTCACCCGAGAAAGCCTTACCTCCGCTCAGGGGCATAGGACTGTGACTCCCCCCGAGGATGAGCCCCTTCGTCGAGAAGAAGCGGGAGTCGGGGTAGTTCCTCAGATAGATCCACAGCGCATCGCTCCCACCACGATAGTGGCAGTCCTGCAGATGGAGATAGGGTACGGGGATGTACTTACTGCGGTCGCTTGTCGTACCGCTGGACTTGGCGAACCACTGGCAAGACCCAGGCACGAGAACATCACGCTCACCACGGGTCATACGCTCGATATCGGCCTTCAGCCCCTCGTAGTCTACGATGGGTACATCAGTGCAGTAGGAGCTGTACGTAGTCTTGCGGGTAAGGCCATAGCGGCGCCCAAAGTCAGTGCGGGCTGCACGGGCGAGGATATGGCGGAGCTGCTCAGCTTGAAGCTCTTCGGCACGTGTGGCATACTGCTCGATACGGCGTAGGCGAAGCTTCGCAACCTGATAGACGAGACTGGTCTTGAGATCCATAGACTAAGAGAGGGGGGTATGGGGATAGTTCTCACGCTTGGCGAGTGCACGGCGCACGTCCTCTACCTCGAGATAGCGGGTATAGAAGGCCGACTCGCGGGTATGGAGTGCACGCTGCCAGCTCCCGACGGGGCAGAGATGACGCAGGCGACGCCAGCGGAGATAAGCATTGTAGTGACGGAGGAAGGTGGGAGCACTCATCCCTTCGGAGCGCTGGGCATAGCGCAGTGCCAGTTTCGGTAGGCGGTGAAGCCAGAAGCTATCGCAGGCGGCCTCGAGGGCAGGCTGCACCACAGCAGGATCCCAGCCTCGCGCCTCAGCATAGGCACGCCCGAGAGCTTCGGTAGCACGGGGATGGGCGAAGAGGCGATCGAGATTGCGAATACTCGCACGCAGGCTCAGCGGAGTAGCAGTGAAGTGCATGCGGTTCAGGTCGACGAGCATAAACGTGTACTCCCCCTTCGCGCGATCATATATATAGGGGATATTCCCAGGCGAGAGGTCTTCGTGCACGATACCACACTCGTGGAGCTCAGCGAGGAAGGTAGTCAGCGCACGCGTCAGCGACTCATTGACCTCACCCGAGCGAGCCTCATGCTGAAGGTCGGCCCCCGTGAAGGCGAGGTAGCGCGTGACGTAATAGCTGTCCTCGAGAGCACCCAGTGCGCTCCGCTCTTCGGCATAGCCGATAGGCTCGGGCGTAGCAATACCATAGGCCGAGAGCTGTACGGCATTCAGCAGGGAGCGCCGTGCCTTGCTGGAGTTCGTCCAGCCGTAGTAGAGGCGACGCAGGAGCGACAAGTGCCCGAAGTGCTTGATCGTGAAGTCCCCCTCGGGGCACTCGACACGATAGAGGACATTGCGCCCGCGGTAGATCTCGGTGATATGCACCGCTGGAGGGAGCTCGCTGCTCCCCCCTTCGTGGAGGTGAATATAGCCGAGGAGCTGGGTCAGAAGGACCTCACCCTCGGGGACGACGCTGTGATATCGGAGCAAATCTTTCGTATCATTAGGGGCGAAGACCTTCGCCGTGGTTCAGTAGCAAAGATACAAACTATCCCCGCCCATTGCTTGGAGCGCGAGGCTCCTGCATCAAAATCGTCTCCTCACCGGCAAGTCGTATGGAGGCAAAGTTGATTCGCAAACCACTATTCGTTTGGTACACGAATGAATAGTGGAGCCTGCTACCGAGAGTCCGGCCCTCTATTTATTCTGCTAAGGTATCGCGCACCCAGCCCCCCCCCGATATACCTCTCCGAAGTGACCGAGCAAGCCCTTCGCCTTATCGCAAGTATTCCTCTCATCCAGCGGAGGGAAAAGCATCGTTCTCGTGAAGAAAAAACCGCCTTCACGTAGTGGCATTCTTCTATCTACGCACGTAGTCTTAAAGACCAGGCACGTCTGTCCAAATATCCACGTACGTAGATATTAGAGCCACGTACGTAGTCCAAACTTATCTGCCACTCGTCCACAACTTTTATCCCTACGCAGAGCAACAACCTAATAGAGGTCACTTCACAAAGCTATATAGCTTCGCACCGAAAGCTATATAGAAATCAGTTCAAAGCTATATAGCTTTCCTCGCCATCCTATATAGGTCGGAGCGCAAAGCAATATAGGTTACCACCACTCCCTATTATTGCAGGGCACTATGGAAGAGCTATCTTTGCAGATACTCGGAATATATTCACCCTCTAAATAGTTACATACGACAGCACTATGCGAATGACTACCCAGGGCTTACGCTCTACGGCACTCGCCTTGTCCCTCTCCCTGACGAGCCTCTTCGCGACTCAGGCTGAGGCGGCTGTGGATAGCCTTCAGCTCATCCCACGCCCCGTAAGCGTCACCTATGGCACGGGCACGCTCCGTCTGCCCCGTACCCTCCGTCTCTCCGCTGGAACACCCACCTCCCTCAGCGACGGACTCAAGAAGCAGTCCTTCACCACGACCGCTGCCAAGGGCCGTATGAAGGGTCTTATCACGACCCGTCTCGATGCCTCCGTCCCAGGCCTCGAAGGCTACCGCCTCGAGATCGGCAAGCAGGGGATCACCCTCACTGCCCGTGATGAAGCGGGTCTCCGACAGGGTACGCAGTCCCTCCTGCAGATCACCCAGCAGTACGGAGGAGCCCTACCCTACCTCACCATCACCGACTCAGCACGCCTGGCCTATCGTGGTGTAATGCTCGACGTCTCGCGTCACTTCATGAACCGCGATATGATCATCCGTCTCCTGGATGAGATGGCTCGCTATAAGCTCAACCGCTTCCACTGGCACCTCGTCGACGGTGGGGGCTGGCGCTTCCCCTCGAAGAAATATCCCCTCTTGACGAAGAAGGCAGCCTTCCGCACAGTAAGTGACTGGGACCAGTGGTGGCAGAAGGATCGCCGCTTTGTCGACGAAGGCACCCCTGGGAGCTACGGCGGCTACTACAGTCTGGAGGACATCCATGCCGTACTCAACCACGCTACCCGCCTCGGAATCACAGTCATCCCCGAGATCGAACTCCCGGGACATAGCAACGAGATCTTCGCTGCTTATCCCGAGCTGAGCTGTCTCAACGAATGGGCCTTCGAGAATTCCGACGTATGTATCGGGAATGAGAAGACCTTCAAGTTCTTCGAAGATATCCTCGACGAAGTCATGGCGATCTTCCCCTCGAAGTACATCCACATCGGTGGTGACGAAGCTACGATGCAGCACTGGAGCAAGTGCGCCAAGTGTCAGGCACGCATGAAGAGCGAGGGACTCAAGGACGAGCATGCGCTCCAGAGCTATATGATCCGCCGTATCGAGAAGTACCTCAACAGCAAGGGCCGCAAGCTCATTGGCTGGGATGAGATCCTCATGGGTGGTCTCGCTCCCGACGCTACGGTCATGAGCTGGCGTGGCGAAGAGGGCGCTATCCAGGCTGCCAAGGAAGGCCACGATGTCATCCTCACCCCCAATAGCCACGTCTATCTGGACCTCTATCAGCGTGAGTCCGACCACGAGCCCCGCGCTAATGGTGGCTTCATCCCTCTGGAGAAGATCTATTCGTACAACCCCGTACCTAAGGAGCTGACGCCTGCCGAGACCAAGCACGTCCTCGGTGTGCAGGCCAACCTCTGGACGGAGTATGTCCTCGATGAGCCCCATGCCGAATACATGCTCTTCCCCCGTATCCTGGCGCTCTCGGAAGTCGCATGGACGCCCCAGCAGGATCGTGACTATAAGAACTTCCTGACGCGTGTGAACTACCACGTCCCCGCACTCAAGAAGCGTGGCATCAACGTCTATCCTCTGCGCCGTATCGCCGCCATCAATGAGGTCGACACCGTGAAGCACCTCGTCTCTGTAAGCCTCGATAGTGAGCGCCCCACAGCCGATATCCGCTACACGACGGACGGCACAGAGCCCACAGCTCGCTCGCCTCGCTACACGGGCACGCCTCTTACCTCACGCGACTCCCTCATCGTCAAAGCCCGTCTCTTCGAGGGCGACAAGATGATCGATGCTGCCCCTATGATTTCCTTCCGCACCGACTACCACAAGGCTATCGGCAAGAAGATCACCTACAACGACTGCACGTGGAATGAGCGCTACACCGCAGGTGGCTCACGCGCCCTCATCGATGGCGTGCGTGGTACACCCACCTACCTCGATGGTCGCTGGCAGGGCTTCACCTCACCTATGGACGTGACGATCGACCTCGGTGCCGTGACGGAGCTCAGCCACATCTTCGCCAAGTTCATGCAGGAGCGCGTCCAGTGGGTCTACATGCCCGGTGATGTAGAGATCCTTCTGAGTGATAACGGCGTGAACTTCCGTAGCGTAGCTCGCCAGAAGACGCTCACCTCTGAGGACATCTATAAGCCCGTCTTCGAGACCTTCTCCTTCCCGATGAAGGAGCGTGCGCGCTACGTCCGCGTGAAGGCAAGCAACAACCGCTCGGCTGGGCACTTCATCTTCTGCGACGAGATCATCGTGCACTAAGCCTCTCAGTAGTCACAGCGGCTATAACATAATATATATGACACCGTCCCCAGACGAGCGATATACCGCTCATCTGGGGACGGCTCGTATAGTACCTCCCCCCTCATCGACCTCCCCTCCTACCGCTAAGCGATAAGCCTACTCTCCGATAAGTAGGGAAAAGTTAATAACTTTGTGCCGAGTATGCGCCCGTGGATCCAGACGGAGAACGGGCATTCCACAGCACCTCTTTGGGGCAATTTCATCGCCCACCTATGAAGAGGTGACAGATGATAAATTATTAGATGAAACATAAGATCAAGTCCTTGCTTTGGCTGACCTTTGCACTGGTCTGGATAAGCATCTTAGGCGGTATCTTCGCTATTTCCATGGGGTGGATAGGCTACCTGCCCCCGATCGAGCAGCTTCAGAACCCGATCGACAAATACGCCTCACAGGTCCTCGCCGCTGATGGTGAGGTCATCGGCTCCTATGCCCACGGGGGCTCCAACCGCGTCCTCGTTGACTATAAGGACCTCTCCCCCAATCTCGTCAAGGCTCTCATCGCTACGGAAGACGTTCGCTTCGAGGGTCACTCGGGTATTGACTTCCGTTCGCTCGCACGTGCCATCTTCAAGACGGGTATCCTGCAGCAGAAGAGTGCAGGGGGTGGTAGCACCATCACCCAGCAGCTGGCTAAGATGCTCTACTCTCCTCCCAGCTCCAACTTCTTCACCCGTATGATGAAGAAGCCCGTGGAGTGGGTCATCGCAGCTAAGCTCGAGCGCTACTACACGAAGGAGGAGATCCTGGCGATGTATCTGAACCAGTTCGACTTCCTCTACAACGCCGTAGGGATCCGCTCGGCTGCCTTCACCTACTTCGGCAAGACGCCTGCTGAGCTTAACCTCCAGGAGTCAGCGATGCTCATCGGGATGTGTAAGAACCCCTCTATCTACAACCCCATCCTCCGCGCTAATAGCCCCCTCCCCATGGAGCGACGCAACACCGTCTTCCAGCAGATGGAGAAGGCTGGCTACCTCACAGAGCGCGAAGTCGACTCCCTCTCACGCCTCCCCATCAAGACGTCCTTCCACCGCATGGACCACAAGCAGGGTATAGCCCCCTACTTCCGTGAGCACCTGCGTAAGATCATGATGGCAGACAAGCCCGACCGCAGCGACTATGCTTCGTGGCAGTACGATAAGTTCCGCGACGACAGCATCCAGTGGGAGACGAACCCGCTCTACGGCTGGTGTAATAAGAACCGCAAGCCTGACGGCTCCCCATACAATATCTATACGGACGGGCTGAAGATCTATACGACGATCAACCCCGCCATGCAGCGCTACGCTGAGGAGGCCGTCGAGGAGCACCTCGCAGGGCATCTCCAGCCAGCCTTCGACCGCGAGCGCCGTGCTCGTGGTGGCGACCCCTTCAGCACCTCGATCTCTGCCGACCAACGCAAGAAGATCCTTGAGCGTGCCATTCGCCAGTCTGAACGCTGGCGTCTGGGCAAGGAGGACGGACTGTCGGATTCGGAGATCCGTGCACAGTTCGACCGCAAGACGAAGATGCAGGTCTGGTCTTGGCGTGGTCAGCGTGATACGGTGATGACGCCCCTCGACTCGATCCGCTACATGAAGGGGATCCTCCGCTCGGGCTTCGTAGCGATGAACCCTCACAACGGCCACGTCTTGGCCTATGTGGGTGACATCAACTTCTCCCAGTTCCAGTACGACATGGTGTCTGACGGACGCCGTCAGACGGGGTCTATCATCAAGCCCTTCCTCTACTCTCTGGCGATGATCGACGGGGCTTCTCCCTGCGATCAGGTCCTCCACGTACAGCGTACCTACCGCCTTGACAATGGGCAGACCTGGACCCCACGTAATACCAACCACCGCCGTGTCGGTGAGATGGTCTCCATCCAGTGGGGGCTTCAGAACTCCGACAACTGGGTGACAGCCGAGCTGATGAGCCGCACCTCTCCGCTGACCTTCAAGCGTCTCTTGGAGAGCTATGGTCTACGTGGCCCCATCGAGGCTACGATGGCTATGTCGCTCGGTACTCCCGAAGCGACCGTCGGCGAGATGGTCTCGGGCTACACCACCTTCGTCAATGACGGCGTACGTGTGGATCCCATCCTCGTCACTCAGATCGAGGATATGCACGGCAATATCGTCGCGACCTTCGCTCCGAAGATGACCGAGGTGCTGACCGCCGATGCCGCACACAAGATGCTCTACATGCTCCAGAACGTCGTCAACGGCGGTACGGGGGGACGCCTACGCTCCTCCTTCGGCCTGCAGATGCCTCTGGGCGGTAAGACAGGTACGACGCAGAATAATAGTGATGCGTGGTTCATGGGCTTCACTCCCGACCTCGTCGCTGGCTGCTGGGTAGGCGGTGAAGAGCGTAGCGTGCGCTTCAACTCTATGGCCTTCGGTCAGGGGGCGGCGGCTGCACTGCCTATCTTCGGGAAGTTCCTCAAGAAGGTCTACGGAGATAGCAAGCTCGGCTACCTCTCCAACATACCCTTCCAGCTCCCCGAGGGCTTCTCGCCCTGCTACGACGCAGGCAATAGCGATGAGGCCGTCGAGATCTATGAGGGTGTCAACCCCGACTCCACGGGATCCTACCCTCCTTTCTAAGGAAGGACAGGTAGGAAGACAGACACCGACAGATCTTCTGTTACGAAAAGAGCATGGCACAGCAACGCGCGATAGAATTTGATGTACTCAAGGGGATTGCAATCCTCTTGGTAGTCATAGGACATGTCTACCGAACAAGCTTGCAAGGCGCATACTCGGCCTTGGAAGACATTATCTACACCGTGCACATGCCTCTTTTCGTACTTGTCTCTGGCTATTTCACGCAACGGCCTCCCACGTGGACGAAATACGGGGTGTATAGCTACTGGAAAGGCAAGGTGCTCCGACTGCTCCTCCCCCTACTATTTATTGCAGAGCTACATTCGATCATCATATCTGGAGAAGTGGGGTTACCCCTCCAAAGCATGGTAGGATCGTATTGGTTTACCTATGCCTTGTTTCTTATCTTCGGGGTGTTCTTCTTTGCCCAAGGAGTTCTACACCTACTTCTTTCTTCTGTTCAGAAGAAGGAGCAGACTCAGAACTTGTATACCAAGCTCTATGTGGCAGGCCTATTTCTTTCAGCCATCATCGCTGAGCTACTCATCGCCTACCTATACACACTCAATTCAAGGCTATGCAACGGCTTAGTATTATATAAAATAGCACACCTCTACAAGTACCTTGTACTTGGGCATATAATCGGTAAATACCACAATCTCAACGAGACTCTTCGAAGTGAAATAGCTGGGGTAATTGGATTTATAGGATTCTGTGTTCTCTTCCTCATCAGAGCCTTGGGCTACACATTTCCTCTGCAAGATACCCTCCTTACAATATTGGGATTAGGATTTATCTACAGCGCTACATGCCAAGCTATTGCGACAGCACAAGAGGAGAAAAAATGGATCAAAGTATTATCATACCTAGGCAGAATCTCACTCCCTATATACTTCATCCACTACTTCTTCTTGCCAGATCTTGCTTTTCTCAGGTCCTATGAGGAAACTCTATCCTCTACACCGATAGCACAATTTGCCTTCCAGGCAATCTTGGGCTTGGCTACAAGTGGCATTATACTCATCCCAACACTCCTACTCATTTCCATCACGAGGACCAATAAATATCTACGCTTCCTACTCTACGGTGAACCTCTTTCATAAGGCATCTAAGAGATAGTGGCAACGACAGCATTAAGCTCACGACAATATTAAGAATGAATAAGGTCGCACTCATCACCGGGGTAACGGGCCAGGACGGCTCCTTCCTCGCAGAGTTCCTCATCGAGAAGGGCTACGAAGTCCATGGTATCATCCGACGCTCCTCGTCCTTCAACACGGAGCGTATCGAGCACCTTTACTTTGAGGAGTGGGTGCGCGACATGAAGCGTGGTCGGGCACTCAACCTGCACTATGGCGATATGACCGACTCCAGTTCGCTCATCCGCATCATCCAGCAGAC
>ERZ772979.1322-NODE-1322-length-14529-cov-2.623670_pt1 | contig 14529 bp, 10 predicted proteins | sample MGYA00511130_ERZ772979 | MGnify/ENA primary metagenome ERZ772979 (study PRJEB29015, sample SAMEA2738103) | human oral metagenome | biome: human oral; feature: human-associated habitat; material: saliva | place: China | collected 2186 ... | reverse complement strand
GTTCTGTATACAAAGGCTGAGCGAGAGCGCCCGGGATGCGGAACGGCTTGTCGACAGGGGAGTTGGTATGGAAACAGGAAGGGAGAGCGTCCGCGCGCGGGCGTTTGCGAAAATCAATCTCGGGCTTGAGGTGCTCGGCACCCGGGCGGACGGCTATCACTTGCTCCGAACGGGGATGCAGAGCATCAGCCTTGCGGACGAGCTCTTGCTCACGCGGACGGCGGAAGAGGGCATAACGCTCCGCTGCGATGAGCCGTCGCTGCCGACCGACGGGCGGAATCTCGCCGTTCGGGCGGCGGAAGCCGTGTTCCGGCACTGCGGCCTTTCGGGCGGCGTCCGGATTGAACTGAAAAAACAAATTCCCGCGGAGGCGGGGCTCGGCGGCGGTTCGGCGGATGCGGCGGCTGTCCTGCGGGGACTGAGAGCGCTCTTTGCGCTGCCGCTCGACGACGAAGCGCTGCGAGAGCTGGCACTCCCGCTCGGCGCCGATGTGCCCTTCTGTGTGGGCGGCGGAACCATGCTCGCGGAGGGCATAGGCGAAGCACTCTCGCCGCTGCCTCCGCTGCCGCCCTGCCACCTGGTTATCGTAAAGCCGCCCTGCGGCAGTTCGACCAAGGCGGTCTATGCGGCGCTCTCGCTCAAAGCGCTGCGCCCCTGGGAGCAGCCGGATGCGAGACTTTTGGAAAATGCGCTGCGGGGACAGAATGTGACGCTGCTCGGCGCTTCGCTGCAGAACGCGCTCGAAAAGCCGGCGACGGAGTTGCAGCCCGTCCTCCTCGACTACCGGCAGTTTCTCACGGAGAGCGGCGCCGCGGGCGCTGCGATGAGCGGCAGCGGCTCAGCTTTCTTTGCGGTGTTCCCGGAGGCCGAGCGGGACAAGGCGGAACAGTGCATCGCTACAGGTAAGAAACAGTTTCCGGCAGCAGCTTTCTTTTTGTGCCGCCCGGTCTCTGCGGAAGAAGTCAGCGCGTCGACCATATGAGCGCGCGGAACAGGAAGGAGGCGCTATGCCGGAAGAATTTAAGATGACGGTCAATGAGTATATGCCGCTTCGCGATGTTGTATTTCACACCTTGCGGCAGGCAATTTTAAAGGGCGAGATGGAACCCGGCGAGCGCCTGATGGAAATTCAGCTCGCAAAGAAGCTCGGTGTGAGCCGCACGCCGATTCGCGAGGCCATACGCAAGCTGGAACTCGAGGGTCTGGTCACGATGATACCGCGCCGCGGCGCGGAGGTGGCCGGCATCACGGAGAAGAGTCTCCGGGATGTGCTCGAAGTGCGCCGGGCGCTCGAGGATCTCGCGGTCGAACTCGCGGTGGAGCGCATGAACAGCGATGACATTGAGCGGCTCGAGGCGGCCAGAATCGGCTTTCGCGAGGCGCTCGACGCGAAGGATATGATACGGATCGCCCAGGCGGACGAGCTCTTTCACGACGCGATTTATGCGGGCACCTATAACGACAAGCTCGTACAGATGTTAAATAATCTGCGCGACCAGATGTACCGCTATCGCCTGGAGTACATCAAGGATACCGGCAAGCGCCAGATTCTGCTCCACGAGCACGAGCAGATTCTCACGGCGGTGAAGACGCGGAATATTGAGCTCGCGCGCCGCACCATGCGCGAGCACATTGACAACCAGGAGCTCACGATTTCCAAGCGTCTCAGCGAGGAACTCCTGGAAAAGAAAAGCGCAAAACGAAAAGAGGCAAAGAAAAGATGAGTAAGAAAACAGTTGCGGTACTATTCGGCGGGCAGTCCTCGGAGCACGAGATTTCCTGCCTCTCGGCGGCAAATATCATTCACAACATTGATCGCGAAGCCTATGATCTCGTGCTGGTCGGCATCACGAAGGAAGGACACTGGGTCAAGGTGAGCCGCGTCGAGGACATCGAGGACGGCAGCTGGAGAGAGTCGAAGGTCGGCGCCGTGCTCTCGCCGGACGCAACGGAGCGGTGCCTCATGATTCATGAGCAGGCTGCGATTACCCGCGTGAAGATCGATCTGGTCTTCCCGGTGCTGCACGGTCTCTACGGCGAGGACGGCACCATTCAGGGCCTTTGCAAACTCGCGCGGATTCCGTTCGTGGGCTGCGGCGTCACGGCGTCGGCGGTCGGCATGGACAAAGGCGTCGCCAAGCTGGTCGTGCATTCGCTCGGCATCCGGCAGGCGGATTTTCTCCTGGTGACGAGCCGGGAACTCAAGGATATGTGCGCCGTCATCGACCGAACAGAGGATCGTTTTTCTTACCCCGTTTTCGTGAAACCCTGCAATGCGGGCTCGAGTTGCGGTGTGACCAAGGTGCACAAGAGAGAGGAGCTCGCGGAGGCGCTCCGCGAGGCGGCGCGCTTTGACAGCCGCATTCTGATTGAGGAGTGCATTGTGGGGCGCGAGATCGAGTGCGCGGTGCTCGGCGGCGGCGCACGCCCGGTACAGGCGAGCGGTGTCGGCGAAATTCTCGCGGCGGCCGATTTCTATGACTATGACGCAAAGTACTACAACGCAGAGTCGAAGACCGTTGTGGACCCGGAGCTTCCGGAGGGCAGTGCGGAGGAAGTGCGCCAATCGGCAATCCGCATCTTTGATGCGCTCGACGGCTACGGCCTGTCCCGCGTCGACTTCTTCGTGACGGCGGCTGGAGAGGTCATCTTCAACGAGATCAATACCATGCCGGGCTTCACGGCCATCAGCATGTATCCGATGCTCTTTGCGGCGCGCGGCAAGGACAAGAAGACGCTCGTGAAAGAGCTCATGGAGCTCGCGTTTGAGAGAGAGGCCTGAATGGACGGCGAGACATTTGACGAGCAGGACCCGGTCAAACTTTATGTGCCGAAGCGGGAGCGCCGCGAGAAGTTCACCATCGACGCGCACGCCCCGATCGGCGTATTTGACTCCGGCGTCGGCGGGCTCACGGTTGTCAGAGAATTGATGCGCCAGATTCCGGACGAGCGCATGGTCTACTTCGGCGACACGGCGCGGCTGCCCTACGGCGCAAAGTCGCGGGACACAATCATACGCTTTTCGCGCCAGATTGTGCGCTTCTTAAAGACGAAGGGTGTGAAGGCGATTGTGATTGCCTGCAACACGGCGAGTTCTCACGCCTTGAAGACGCTGGCGGAGGAAAATGAAATCCCGGTGATCGGGGTGATTTACGCGGGCGCCCTGAGCGCGGTGCGCGTCACAAAAAACGGGCGCATCGGTGTGATCGGCACGCGCGGCACAGTCAACTCCGAAATTTATCCGAAGGTTATTCAGAGCATTTCGCCGGGCATCCGCGTGTTCCAGAAAGCCTGCCCCATGTTTGTGCCACTCGTCGAGGAGGGACTCCTTCACGACAGCGTGACAGACGAAATGGCGGCGCGCTATCTGCAGGAACTGAAGGAGAAGTATGTCGACACCCTGGTGCTCGGCTGCACGCATTACCCGCTGCTCCGGAGTACAATCGGGCGCGTCATGGGCGAGGAAGTGACGCTCGTGAATCCGGCATACGAGATGGCGCTGGAACTTCGGGATATCCTCGCGCGGGAAAAGCTCTTAAACCCGGGGGACGGAAACATGGAGGGCAAGTATCGCTTCTATGTGAGCGATCTCGCCGAGAATTTTCGGGATTTTGCCAACTCCATTTTGCCGACGGAACACCTGGAGGCGAAAAAAATCGAAATCGAAGAATATTGACGGGAGGGAGAGCCATGACGGAAGATGTGCTGGTGACCATCAGCGGCAAGCATCTGATCGGCGGCGAGAGCGAGAGCGAGGACGTGGAACTCCTGGTGCCGGGGACCTACCGCCGCACGGATGACGGCATCCACGAGATTGTCTATGAGGAGCCCGCGGAGGAGGAGAGTTTCGGCACGAAAAACACGCTGCGAATCGACGACAGCTCGATGCGCATCGAAAAGCGCGGGGTCTGCACGGCGGAACTCTGCTTCTTAAACAGCGCGGAGCGCACGCTCTGCAACTACCGGACACCCTACGGCACATTTCTGATCGGCATCAGCACCTCGGATTTCCGCGTCACGGTCACGGAGAACTGCATCACGGCGGAGTTGATTTACGCGATGGATGTCGGCGACGCGTTTCTGAAAGACTGCGAGATGAAGGTCGAAGTGCGCGCGAGAGAGGGTATGCCGGACGAAATCTGAATGACGGGCACAAAAAAAACAGGCGCTTTCGCGCCTGCTGTTTTTGTATTATTTTCTGTGAAGAATGCGGTCTAAGAGAGAGCGCTTCTTCGGGATTGCGGGAACCGCGCCGCCGCGCACGCCCTTCACCTCGACGATGTAAATGCCGCTCACAATGACCTTGCACTCCTGCTTTAAGGGGAGCTGCCGGAAGGCTGTCTCATCCGCCATCAGGGTGATAATCTTTGCGCCGACCTTTGCCTTCACGACCGGGACTTTCATCCAGCGGAGATAGAAGGGAGTCTGCTCCCAGACCAGTTTCGGAAAGCCGGCGTCTTTCAGCTTGACTTTCTTTTTGTCGATCGGCAACATCGTGACGAGCTGCTTGGCCGCCTCGAAGGCCGGTTGCGAAGCCGCCTGTTTCTCTTGTAAGCGCCTGCCGACAAAATAAAGTACGGCAAGTGCGACTGCCGCGATCACAAGGAGCACGAGCAGTACCGTGAGTACGGTATTCATCATTGTCTGGAATCCCCCCGTCAATTTTGGTTTTACGTCTATCCTGAAAATAAAGGGACGCTTCAAAAGTATAGCAGAGTCGGAAAAAATACGCAAGACTGTCGCTTGACAGCTTGCAATCGGAATGTTAGGATGAAGTTTGCACTATTGTGGACTCGTAGGCCTTTAGGGAGAAGTATGCCCTTTGGGCCTTAATCCGCACGGGTAACCATTGGTCTTTCAAGTATAGGGGTGATAACGTACATGGAAAAAAGCAATATGCGTCCGATTAAAGCCGGAAAGGGCATTCGCATGAGCTTCTCCCGCCAGAAGGAAGTTTTGCAGATGCCGAACCTCATAGAGATCCAGAAGGATTCTTACGACTGGTTCCTGGGAGAGGGATTGCGGGAGGTATTCCGCGATATTTTCCCCATTGAGGATTTTGCCGGACACCTCAGTCTGGATTTTGTGGATTTTCAGCTCTACCGCGATGAGGCAAAGTACAGCATTGCGGAGTGCAAGGAGCGGGATGCCACATATGCAGCCCCGATGAAGGTCAAAGTGCGGCTGTACAATAAGGATAAGGATGAGCACAAGGAGCACGAAGTCTTCATGGGCGATTTGCCGCTCATGACAGACACCGGTTCCTTTGTCATCAACGGCGCAGAGCGCGTCATCGTAAGCCAGCTGGTTCGTTCCCCCGGTATTTACTATACGATTGAACACGATAAGGTCGGAAAGGAATGCTACTTCTGCCAGGTGATTCCGAACCGCGGCGCATGGCTCGAGTATGAGACCGACTCGAACGACGTGTTTAATGTCCGCGTCGACAGAACGAGAAAGGTGCCGGTCACGGTGCTGCTCCGCGCGCTCGGCCTCGGAACGAACGAGGACATCAAGAATCTGTTCGGCGATGAGCCGAAGCTCGAGGCGAGCTTCCTGAAGGATTCGACCGAGAATCACAACGACGGTCTCCTTGAGCTCTACCGCAAGATTCGTCCGGGCGAGCCGCTCTCGGTCGAGTCGGCGGAAGGCCTGTTGCATTCGATGTTCTTTGATGCACGCCGCTATGACCTTGCGCGCGTGGGTCGCTACAAATTCAATAAGAAGCTCCACTTAAAGAACCGCGTGGTCGGCAAGGAGCTCTTAGAGGATGCCGTGGATCCGAACACCGGCGAGATTCTCGCGGAGAGCGGCACGGTGATCACGAGAGAACTCGCGACCGAGATTCAGGACGCGGGCATTCCGTATGTGATGGTGAAGGGCACGAGCACGCCCGAGCGCGCGCTGAAGGTGCTCTCGAACCTCATGGTCGATATCCGCAACTATGTCGATATGGAGAATCCGACCGAGTACGGCATTGTGGAGCCGGTCTACTATCCGGCGCTCATGGAAGTCCTGAAGGAGGCCGAGGAGAACAAGGTTGACGTCAAGAAGTACGTGAAGCGGCATGTGGATCGTCTGATTCCGAAGCACATCACGAAGGAAGATATTTTTGCTTCGATCAACTACAACATGCAGATCGAAGAGGGCATCGGCTCGACCGATGACATTGACCACCTCGGCAACCGCCGCATCCGCGCGGTCGGCGAGCTCCTGCAGAACCAGTACCGCATCGGTCTGTCCCGCATGGAGCGCGTGGTCAGAGAGCGCATGACGACCCAGGACATCAGCGAGATTACGCCGCAGTCCCTGATCAACATCAAGCCGGTCACGGCGGCGGTCAAAGAGTTCTTCGGTTCCTCTCAGCTCTCGCAGTTCATGGACCAGAACAACCCGCTCTCGGAGCTCACGCACAAGAGAAGACTCTCGGCTCTCGGCCCGGGCGGTCTCTCGAGAGACCGCGCAGGTTTCGAGGTTCGAGACGTCCACTACACGCACTACGGCAGAATGTGCCCGATCGAGACCCCCGAAGGTCCGAACATCGGCCTCATCAACTCGCTCGCGAGCTACGCGCGCATCAACCCCTACGGCTTTATCGAGGCGCCCTACCGCGTGGTCGATAAATCCGAGGACCCGAAGAATCCGCGCGTCACGGACGATGTCGTGTATCTCGCGGCGGATGAAGAAGACAATTTCATTGTCGCACAGGCAAACGAGCCGCTCGACGAAGAGGGGCACTTTATCCACAACAATGTCTCCGGCCGACACAAAGAAGAGACTTCGGCGTTCCAGAAGCGTCTCATCGATCTCATGGACGTCTCGCCGAAGATGGTCTTCTCGGTCGCGACGAGCATGGTCCCGTTCCTCCAGAACGACGACGCAAACCGCGCGCTGATGGGCTCGAACATGCAGCGTCAGGCCGTTCCGCTCATGCTGACCGATGCGCCGGTCGTTAGCACCGGCATGGAGGCAAAGGCGGCGGTCGACTCCGGCGTCTGCCAGGTTGCGCGCCACGCGGGCACGGTCGTGATGAGCGCGGGCAGCGAAATCACGGTGCGCCGCGACGACAACGGCGAGATCGAGCACTACAAACTCACGAAGTTCCAGCGCTCGAACCAGTCGAACTCCTACAACCAGAAGCCCATCGTGAACGCGGGCGACCATGTCGAGGAAGGCGAGGTCATCGCGGACGGTCCTTCGACCCACGACGGCGAGATCGGTCTCGGCAAGAACCCGCTGATCGGTTTCATGACCTGGGAGGGTTATAACTACGAGGACGCGGTTCTTCTCTCCGAGCGTCTCGTGCAGAACGATGTCTTCACCTCGATTCACATCGAGGAGTACGAGTGCGCATCGCGCGACACGAAGCTCGGCGCGGAGGAAATCACGAGAGATGTCCCGGGTGTCGGCGACGACGCGCTCCGGGATCTCGATGACAATGGCATTATCCGCATCGGTGCGGAGGTGCGCGCCGGTGACATTCTGGTCGGCAAGGTGACGCCGAAGGGCGAGACCGAGCTGACTGCGGAGGAGAGACTGCTCCGCGCAATCTTCGGCGAGAAGGCGAGAGAGGTCCGCGACACCTCGCTCAAGGTGCCGCACGGCGCCTACGGCACGGTCGTGGAGGCGCGTGTCTTTACGAGAGAGAACGGCGATGAGCTCTCCCCGGGCGTGAACCAGAATGTCCGCATTTACATCGCACAGAAGAGAAAGATTTCGGTCGGCGACAAGATGGCAGGCCGCCACGGCAACAAGGGTGTCGTGTCGCGCGTGCTTCCGGTCGAGGATATGCCCTTCCTGCCGAACGGCCGCCCGCTCGACATTGTGCTGAATCCGCTCGGCGTGCCGTCGCGTATGAACATCGGACAGGTCAAGGAGATTCACTTCTCGCTCGCGGCCAAGGTGCTCGGCTTCAACGTGAGCTCCCCGGTCTTTGACGGCGCGGACGAGAACGACATCATGGACATGCTCGAGATGGCGAACGACTACGCAAACGGCAGCTTCGAGGACTTCAAGGCGAAGTACGGCGAAGTGTTGCGCCCGGAGGTCATGCAGTATCTCGAGGAACACCTCGATCACCGCGAGGAGTGGAGAGGTGTGCCGATTCAGCGAAACGGCAAGGTACAGCTCCGCGACGGCCGCACCGGCGAGCCGTTCGAGGGCGAGACCACAATCGGCTTCATGCATTACTTAAAGCTGCACCACCTGGTAGACGATAAGATTCACGCGCGTTCCACCGGCCCCTACGCAATGGTCACGCAGCAGCCGCTCGGCGGCAAGGCGCAGTTCGGCGGCCAGCGTTTCGGAGAGATGGAGGTCTGGGCACTCGAGGCTTACGGCGCGGCTTACACGCTGCAGGAGATTCTGACCTTCAAGTCGGACGATGTCGTGGGTCGTGTCAAGACCTACGAGGCCATCATCAAGGGACAGAACATTCCGCAGGCAGGCGTGCCGGAGTCCTTCAAGGTTCTGCTCAGAGAGCTGCAGGCGCTGGGCCTCGATGTGCGCGTGCTCCGCGAGAACGGCGAAGAGGTAGAGCTGAAGGAAAATGTCGACGAGGAAAATGTGAGCATGCGCTCCATTCTCGAGGGCGATTCCAGACGCTATCGCGACGAGGACAACTTTGCGGGCGCGGGCTATTCGACGCAGGAGTTCCAGGACGGCGAACTTGTGAACGTCGGAGAAGAAGCGACGGAAGATGACACACAGGGAGAAGCGTAAGTGTCAGATCACTTCGCGGTTTCAAGAGAAGGAGGCTGTACTGAATGCCCGAAACAACAACAGGTTACGAGCCGATTACGTTTGACGCCATTCGCATTGGGCTTGCGTCCCCGGAGAAGATTCTGGAGTGGTCGCACGGCGAGGTCAAAAAGCCGGAGACCATCAACTACAGAACGCTGAAGCCCGAGAAAGACGGACTGTTCTGCGAGCGCATTTTCGGACCGAGCAAGGACTGGGAGTGCCACTGCGGAAAATATAAGAAAATTCGTTACAAAGGTGTGATTTGCGACCGCTGCGGCGTCGAGGTGACCAAAGCCTCGGTCCGCAGAGAGCGCATGGGTCACATTTCGCTTGCGGCCCCCGTGTCGCACATCTGGTACTTCAAGGGCATCCCGAGCCGCATGGGACTCATTCTGGATCTCTCGCCGCGCATTCTCGAGAAGATTCTCTACTTTGCCTCCTATGTGGTGCTCGACGGCGGCGATACCGCCCTGTCCTACAAGCAGATTCTCTCCGAGAAGGAGTTCCGCGAGGCGGAGGAGCAGTACGGCGACGATGCGTTCCGCGCGGGTATGGGCGCGGAGGCTGTGCTCGAGCTCTTAAAGAACATTGACCTCGAGAAGGAATCCGAGGAGATGCAGGCGGAACTCGAGACAGCTTCGGGCCAGAAGCGCGCCAAACTCATCAAGCGCCTCGAGGTCGTGGAGTCGTTCCGGAAGTCCGGCAACCGCCCGGAGTGGATGATACTCACGGTGGTTCCGGTCATTCCGCCGGACATCCGCCCGATGGTACAGCTCGACGGCGGCCGTTTCGCAACGAGCGACTTAAACGACCTCTACCGCCGCATCATCAACCGCAACAACCGTCTCGCGCGCCTCTTGACCCTCGGCGCGCCGGACATCATTGTCCGCAACGAGAAGCGCATGTTGCAGGAGGCGGTCGATGCGCTGATCGATAACGGCCGCAGAGGCCGCCCGGTCACGGGCCCCGGAAACCGCGCCCTTAAGTCCCTCTCCGACATGCTGAAGGGCAAGCAGGGACGCTTCCGTCAGAACCTGCTCGGCAAGCGTGTCGACTACTCCGGCCGTTCGGTTATCGTGGTCGGCCCGGAATTAAAGATTTACCAGTGCGGTCTCCCGAAGGAGATGGCAATCGAGCTCTTCAAGCCCTTCGTCATGAAGGAACTCGTCGAGAACGGCGCGGCACACAACGTGAAGAGCGCAAAGAAGATGGTGGAGCGCATGGAGACCGCGGTCTGGGATGTCCTCGAGGATGTCATCAAAGAGCACCCGGTCATGTTAAACCGTGCACCTACGCTGCACCGCCTCGGCATCCAGGCCTTCGAGCCGATTCTGGTCGAGGGCAAGGCAATCAAGCTCCATCCGCTCGTCTGTACCGCATTTAACGCGGACTTCGACGGCGACCAGATGGCAGTCCATCTGCCGCTCTCGGTCGAGGCGCAGTCCGAGTGCCGCTTCCTCATGCTCTCGCCGAACAACCTCTTGAAGCCTTCCGACGGCGGCCCGGTCGCGGTGCCGTCGCAGGATATGGTGCTCGGCATCTACTACCTGACCCAGCAGCGCGACGGCGCAAAGGGCGAGGGAATGTTCTTCAAGAGCCCGAACGAGGCGCTGCTCGCCTACGCGAACCACGAGATTACGCTCCAGACCAAGATCAAGGTCCGCTTTACGAAGAAGATGCCGGACGGCACCGTGCTCTCGGAAGTGCAGGACAGCTCGGCCGGACGTATTCTCTTCAACGAAATCATCCCGCAGGATCTCGGCTTTGTGGATCGCTCGAAGCCGGAGAATGCGCTGAAGCCCGAGATTGACTTCCTCGTCAAGAAGAAGCAGTGCAAGCAGATTCTCGAGAAGGTCATCAACGTGCACGGCCTCTCCCGCACGGCGGAAGTGCTGGACGACATCAAAGCAATCGGCTACAAGTACTCGACGATTGCCGGCATGACGGTTTCGATTTCCGACATGACGGTTCCGGCGACGAAGAAGGAACTCATCGCGAAGGCACAGGCGCGCGTGGAGGAGATCAGCAAGAACTTCCGCCGCGGTCTCACGACCGATGAGGGCCGCTACAAAGAGGTCATCAAGACCTGGCAGGAGACGGATAAGCAGCTCACCAAGGATCTGCTCGAAGGTCTCGACCAGTACAACAACATCTTCATGATGGCAGACTCCGGTGCCCGCGGTTCCGATAAGCAGATTAAGCAGCTCGCCGGCATGCGAGGCCTGATGGCGGATACGACCGGTCACGCAATCGAACTCCCGATCACGAGTAACTTCCGTGAGGGACTCGACGTTCTGGAGTACTTCATCTCCGCACACGGCGCAAGAAAGGGACTTTCGGATACGGCGCTCCGTACGGCGGACTCGGGTTACCTGACCAGACGTCTGGTCGATGTCTCGCAGGATCTCATTGTCCGCGAAGTGGACTGCTCCGAGGGCAAGGAAATCCCGAACATGGAGATTAAGGCCTTCATGGACGGCAAGGAGACCATCGAGGGTCTGCAGGACAGAATCACCGGCCGCTACATCGCCGAGGACATTGTGGATCCGGACACCGGCGAAATCGTGGTCAAGGCAAACCGCATGGTCACGCCGAAGCGCGCCGAGGCAGTGATGCGCGTCCTCGAGAAGACCGGCAGAACTTCGGTCAAGATTCGCACGATTCTCACCTGCAAGTGCATGAACGGTATCTGCGCAAAGTGCTACGGCGCCAACATGGCGACCGGCCAGGCGGTGCAGGTCGGCGAGGCGGTCGGTATCATCGCGGCGCAGTCGATCGGTGAGCCCGGTACGCAGCTGACCATGAGAACCTTCCATACCGGCGGTGTCGCAGGCGGCGATATCACCCAGGGTCTTCCGCGTGTCGAGGAGCTCTTCGAGGCGAGAAAGCCAAAGGGTCTCGCAATCATCGCCGAGATTCCGGGCGTGGTCGAGTTCCGCGATACGAAGAAGAAGCGCGAGATTATCGTCACGAATCCGGAGGACGGCAACTCGAAGACCTACCTGATTCCGTACAGCTCCCACATTGTGGTGTCGGACGGCCAGAGACTCGAGGCCGGCGACGAGCTGACGAGCGGTTCCTTAAACCCGCACGATGTCCTGAAGATCAAGGGCGTTCGCGCCGTGCAGGACTACATGCTCCGCGAAGTGCAGCGCGTGTACCGCTTACAGGGTGTTGAAATCAACGACAAGCACATCGAGGTCATTGTCCGCCAGATGCTGAAGAAGATTCATGTCGAGGACGCGGGCGATGCCGGTATTCTGCCGGGCATCAACATGGATGTGCTCGAGTTCAACGCGATGAACGAGAAGCTCATCGCCGAGGGCAAGACCCCGGCCGAGGGCAAGCAGATCATGCTCGGTATCACGAAGGCTTCACTCGCAACCGACTCCTTCTTCTCCGCGGCATCGTTCCAGGAGACCACGAAGGTGCTGACCGAGGCGGCCATCAGCGGCAAGACCGATCACCTGATCGGCCTCAAGGAGAATGTCATCATCGGTAAGCTGATTCCGGCCGGAACCGGCATGCGCCGCTACCGCAACGTGAAGCTCGACACCGATGTGCCGGAGAGCGAGGCGGTCGAGGAGATTTCGGACGACGATCCGGCAGTGCTCGACATCCGCGACGAGATTGATGAGGTGCTCCCCGAAGAGGAGACGCGCGACGCTGTGGAGCGCGCGGTCGAAGAGCTCGCGGACGACGGCGCGGATGCCTGAGTCTGCTTGACAAACAAGTCAATACAGCGTATATTGATATGGCGTGCCCTATGGACATGCCATATCTTTATGTCCGGAAAACGCAAAAAACTGCAGGAACGCAACCGCAGAACACTATCACAAGGAGGAAACAGAAGAATGCCTACATTCAACCAGTTAGTCAAAAAAGGCAGAGAAACTTCCGAGCGCAAGCCCAAGGCTCCGGCGCTTCTCAGAAGCTTCAACTCGCTTCACAAGAAGCCGATTGCCGACAACTGCCCGCAGAAGAGAGGCGTGTGCACCGCCGTCAAGACGGCGACCCCGAAGAAGCCGAACTCCGCGCTGAGAAAGATCGCGAGAGTCCGTCTCTCGAACGGCGTTGAGGTGACGAGCTACATCCCGGGCGAGGGCCACAATCTCCAGGAGCACAGCGTTGTGCTGATCCGCGGCGGAAGAGTCAAGGACCTGCCCGGTACCCGTTACCACATTATCCGTGGAACGCTGGATACCGCAGGTGTCGCAAACCGCCAGCAGGCCCGCTCCAAGTACGGCGCTAAGCGTCCGAAGGCGAAGAAGTAATCTTACGCCGCAGAACCAGGCGATCATAGACTCATAAGTGCACGATTGTGATATGTGCTGCAGGTTGCAGGAAATAAATCAGAATCCGCACGAACAACCTAATGGGATGAGTACCGATGATCTAATTCACGGACGGGGATGGTGCCGTCCGCATAATTAAGGAGGGAAGTAACGTGCCACGCAAAGGACAGACAAGAAAGAGAACTGTTCCGGCAGATCCGGTTTACAACAACGCAGTTGTGACCAAGCTGGTCAACCAGATCATGCTGGATGGCAAGAAGGGCATCGCACAGAAGATTGTGTACGGTGCATTTGAACGCATTCGCGAGAAGACGGGCAAGGAGCCGGTCGAGGTCTTTGAGGCTGCCATGAACAACATCATGCCGGTGCTCGAGGTCAAGGCGAAGAGAATCGGCGGCGCAACCTACCAGGTGCCGATCGAGGTGAAGCCGGAGAGAAGACAGGCGCTTGCGCTTCGTTGGCTCACGAGCTTCTCCCGCGCGCGCGGCGAGAAGACGCAGGAAGAGCGTCTCGCGGCAGAGCTGATGGATGCTGCAAACAACACCGGCTCCGCAGTCAAGAGAAAAGAAGATATGCATAAGATGGCAGAGGCTAACAAGGCATTTGCTCATTATAGATTCTAATAGGAGGAAACCAATTGGCTGGAAGAGAATATCCTTTAGAGAGAACCAGAAATATTGGTATCATGGCTCATATAGATGCCGGTAAAACCACACTTACTGAGCGTATCCTATATTATACTGGTGTAAATTATAAGATCGGTGATACCCATGAGGGTACCGCTACAATGGACTGGATGGAGCAGGAAGCAGAGAGAGGTATTACAATTACTTCAGCTGCTACAACTTGCCACTGGACATTACAGGAATTTAACAAAGTAAAGCCGGGTGAGAAGGAAAATCGTATAAACATTATCGATACTCCGGGACACGTTGACTTTACAGTAGAGGTAGAGAGATCACTTCGTGTACTTGACGGTGCCGTAGGTGTGTTCTCTGCAAAAGAAGGCGTTGAGCCGCAGTCTGAGAACGTATGGAGACAGGCTGATACATATCATGTACCGAGAATGGCATTCATCAATAAGATGGACGTTATGGGTGCTGATTATTATGCAGCTGTTGAGCAGATTCATACAAGACTTGGAAAAAATACAATCATGCTTCAGATCCCGATCGGAAAAGAAGATGATTTCAAGGGAATCGTAGATCTCTTTGAGATGAAAGCTTATATCTACAATGATGACAAGGGTGATGATATTTCAATCGTTGATATACCTGACGAGGTAAAAGACGAGGCTGAATTATATCATGGCGAGCTTGTTGAGAAGATTTGTGAGCTTGATGATGACCTTACAATGATGTATCTTGAGGGTGAGGAGCCTTCAGTTGAGCAGCTTAAGGCAGCACTTAGAAAGGGAACTTGTGAGAACAGGGCTATTCCTGTTTGCTGCGGTACAGCTTATCGTAACAAGGGTGTGCAGAAGCTTATCGAT